>Ga0306921_10006500_pt1 | contig 12198 bp, 10 predicted proteins | sample sta12Cox44000080_FD_203760 | JGI IMG/M metagenome (GOLD analysis project Ga0306921, IMG submission 203760) | Lab enrichment of tropical soil microbial communities from Luquillo Experimental Forest, Puerto Rico - statoxic.12C.oxic.44.000.080 (v2)... | ecosystem: Environmental > Terrestrial >... | reverse complement strand
TCTCTTACCCTCCAAACGATGCCAGAACTTGTTGCACCCGATCGCGGCGCCGTGCGCTCGAGCATCGCAGCGCCGTTACGATGGCCTGCGCTTCCTTTCCCGCACGCTCCACATCATCGTTCACTACCACAAAATCGTAAAACCTCTCGCTCGCCACAATCTCCTCGCGAGCCTTCGCCAGCCGCCTGGCAATCTCCTCGTCATCATCCTGCCCGCGGCCCCGCAGTCGCTTCTCGAGGTCCTCGCGCGAGGGAGGCAGTATAAAGATCGCCACCGATTCCGGCAACTTTGTCTTTACCTGCTCGGCCCCCTGCACATCAATTTCCAACACCAGGTCCAAACCTCGCCGCCTCGATTCCTCCAGCCATTTCTTGGGTGTTCCGTACGAATGTCTCCCGAATACGCGCGCGTATTCCAGGAACTCCCTCCGGGCTACCATGGCGTCGAACTCCGCCTCAGTGACAAAATCATAGCATTTTCCACTCGCCTCGGTCGTCCGCCGCTTCCGGGTAGTACATGACACCGACGGCATGGTTCCGGGGATCTCCAGAATCTTTTGCACGAGCGTGCTTTTTCCCGAACCCGACGGACCAGATACAATCAGGATCAGCGGCTCCGTGCTCGTTCCCTCGCTCATTCGATATTTTGGACCTGCTCGCGCAATTTCTCGATCTCCGCCTTGATCTCGAGCGCCAGTCCTGTGATCGCCAGCGCCTCGCTTTCCACTCCCGGCGTTTTCGACAGCATGGTATTCGCTTCCCGGTGCATCTCCTGCAACAGGAAGTCCAGCTTCTTTCCCAACTCGCCTGCGCCGTCCAGGAGTTTCGTGAATTGCTGCAGATGACTTCGCAATCTATCTAATTCTTCACTGATATCGCTGCGTTCCGCAAGCAGCGCGGCCTCCTGCGCCAGGCGCGACGGCTCCACCGCCGTTCCGTTCAGCAAATCCCTAAGCCGCGCTTCCAATCTTCTCGAAAACGCCGGCCGCACCGTCGCCAGCAAATCCCGCACCTGTTCCGTCAACTCCGCAATCCGCGCGATCCGCGCCCGGAGTTCTCCCGCCAGATGCCGCCCTTCGGCCTTGCGCATCTCATCCATCTTCGCAAGCGCATCCTGCAAATGCCTTTCCAATGCCGCCCCAAATTCCTCTTGCTCCTCGTCCGACTCCGGCAATACCGTCGCCAATCCCGTGATCACTCCCGGCAATCGCAACAGCGACACCACATCCAATTCGCTCTTCACTCCGGTCTGCTGCCGCAACCCTTCCGCCGCTTCCACATACTTCTTCAGCAATTCCCGGTTCACATGCACCGGCGCCGCTTCCCCCGGTTCCGCTCCCACATGCACGTCGATATGTCCGCGATGGATTTGCCCGCGCACCACCTGCCGCAGGCGGTGTTCAAACGGTTCCAGCGATTCCGGCATGCGCAGCTTCACATCGAGAAACCGGTGGTTCACGCTCTTCACGCTGACGCGAATGTTCCAGCCGTGAAATTCCCCGCGCGCCGTCGCATATCCGGTCATCGACCGGCAGTCCGCCTTTTTCCCCGGCACAGTTGCCACGGCGTCCGCACTCTTGGTTATCATTCTTGTTCACTCGGCCTGGCCGCTTGCGAATTCAGCCTTTCCGTGCGCGCCAGAATCTCTTCCTCCACGAATTGCAACTCATGCAACCGGGCATAACTGCCTCCCTTCGCTAGCAGCTCCGCATGCGTCCCGCTCTCGCGAATCCTTCCTTCTTCCAACACAAGAATTTTATCGGCTTTCCTGACCGTTCCCAAGCGATGCGCAATCACGAACGCGGTCCGCCCCACCATCAGATTGTTCAGTGCCTTCTGCACATATTGTTCCGACTCCGAATCCAGCTCCGACGTCGCTTCATCCAGGATCAATATCGGGGCATTCCGCAAGATCGCCCTGGCAATCGCGATCCTCTGTCGCTGCCCTCCGCTCAATCGCGTCCCGCGTTCCCCGATCACCGTGTCATACCCCTTCGGCAGCTCCACAATAAAATCGTGTGCCATCGCCGCCCGTGCCGCCTCTTCCACTCGTTCCTGCGGCACCCCGCTCATTCCGTAACAAATGTTATTCATCACCGTGTCGTGGAACAGTATGTTTTCCTGCGTCACCATCGCGATCTGATTCCGCAGCGACCGCAAGCTCATTTCTCGCACATCCGTCCCATCGATTCGCACGCTTCCCAACGTCGCTTCATAAAATCGCGGAATCAGGTTCGCCAGCGTGGACTTCCCCGCGCCGCTGGTGCCCACGATGGCGACCACTTCGCCCTTGGTCGCCGCGAAACTCACGTGCTGCAGCACCGGCGCGCTCTCCCGATCATAGGCAAACGTCACGTCATCAAATTCAACGCCGTGTGACAACCCCTCGAAGACCTTGCCACCCGCCTGGTCGATCTCTTCTTCCTCCCGGTCCAGATAGGCAAACACCTGCGTGCTGGCCCCCTGCGCGGCTTGGAACTGCTGGTACACGTAGCCCATGCGCTTCAGCGGCATATACGCGTTGAACATCGCATACAAAAACGCGATAAACCCTCCCGCCGTGACTTCCTGGTGTTGAATCTGGTTGCGCACATACAGCAGCAGTAACGGAATAATGATTCCCCCGAGCAGATCCATCAGCGGCGAGGTAATCACCGCTGCGCGCACCCAGCGCATGTTCTCCTTCAACAGCCGCCGCGACACTTCCCGAAACTTCTTAACCTCGAAATCCTCCATCGCGAACGCCTTGACCACCCGGTTCCCGCTGATCGTCTCTTCCAGGATTTGGCTCAGGTCGCTCATGCGCGTCTGGGTCTTCTCCGCCGACAGCCGGATCTTCCTCCCCAGCTTGTTCACCGGCAACACCACCACCGGCATCAGCACCGTCGTCGCCAGCGCCAGTTTCCAGTTCAAAATCACCATCACCGATACGAACGCCAGGAACGTAAAACTCTTCATGAACAGGTCGGCCAGATAATCGCTCAGCGCGAACCTGGCTCGTTCAATGTCATTGATCGCCACCGAAATAATTCGGCCGGTCGGATTATGCTGGAAAAAACCCATCGGCTGACGGACGACTTTTTCGTAGAACGCGTTCCGCAAGTCCCGGATGGCGGCGAGCCCGACATACTGAATCTCGGTCATCCCAAAGTACTCGGATACCCCCTTGCTCACGTACAGCACCAAAATCGCGATCGCGAAAATCGTCCAGACGTTGTGGATGCTGGGCGGGAAAAACCGATTCAGATAAATGACCTGGCCGTTCCACGGCAAGGTCACCAGCGGCAAGCGCGACGCAAATTTCTCCGGGTGCAGCACGTAATCCACGGCCGCCTGCACCATAAACGCAATGGTTCCCTCGGCGAACGCCACATACGCCACCAACAGCACGCCCGCCACCAGCCGTAACCAGTACGGTCTCGTGTACCCCAGCAACCTCTTCAGTTGTCCTGAAACAAGCGAACCCACTACTCCCCCGGTTTTCCCCGCGCAACCTTCTCTTGGTACGCTATGCGGCCACACTGTACCGTGTCAAGTTAGGCCGCCCGCCCCTTTCCCGTGCCGTGGTCTTCCGAGAAAACGGGACTCTCGTCCGGCGTCGGAAATTCGCGCACCACCACCGTGCCTGGCCGCGCCTTCCGCCGTTACGCAAAACGAAACATCTTGCGGTGATTACTTGTTGATGTCCCGGTGTACCACGCGCGTTGCGAACCCCTTCTTCTCGAGGGCCCGTTTCATCCACTCCGCCATCATCACCGAACGATGCTTACCCCCCGTACACCCAAAGGCTATCGTCAGGTAACTCTTCCCCTCATCGGTGTAATGCGGAATCAAATAGGCCAGCAAACTCTGAATGCGCCGCAAGAATTCCCCGGTCTGCGGAAACGACTGGATATACCGGCGCACCTTCTCATCTTTGCCGGTGAACTTTCTCAGCTTCGGCACAAAGTGCGGATTCGGCAGAAACCGCACATCAAACATCAGGTCCGCATCCGTCGGCACGCCAAATTTGTATCCGAAACTCACCAGCGACACCAGCATCGGTTTACCCGTCTCGGACTTGAACCGGTCGTTCACGAACTGCCGCAACTCGTGCACGTTGAATTGCGAGGAATCGATGACCACGTCCGCCAGTTTGCGGATCGGGTCCATCAGCACCCGCTCGTGATGCAGGCTCTCGCGCACCGAGAAATCTTTCCCCAGCGGATGCGGCCGCCGCGTCTCGCTGTACCGCCGGAGTAGCGCATCCTCGTGGGCCTCAATAAACACCAGCGTGATCGGGTGCTCCCGCCGCAAGTGCCTCAGCAAACCAGGCAGCTTTTCCAGTTGCGTACCCTCGCGCGCGTCCACCAGCAGCGCTGCCCGAGCAAAATCCGCATCCCCCGAGGCGTGCAACTCGGCAAAAATCGGAATCAACTCTACCGGCAGGTTGTCCACGCAGTAGTAGCCCATGTCCTCAAAGGCCTTGAGAACGGTGCTCTTACCCGATCCGGAAAGTCCGGTCAGGATGACCAGCTGGCGTCCTTGGTTGTTTCGTCCGTTTCGTGGGCTGCGGGCGGCGCGCTTCACGGCTGTGGGACTCAGCTCTTTACGCGTCTCTGGTGAGTACTCGGAATTCTCATATCTTCGCGGTATTTCGCCACGGTTCGCCGCGTCACATGAATCCCGTTTTCGTCCAGTTTCTTGGCAATCTGTTCGTCGGTCAGCGGCTTCGTGGCATCCTCTTCGTCAATCATCTTTTTCACCAGGCGCTTTAGCGTCAGCAGGGACATCCCGCCGCCTTCTGGCCCATTGACCGCCTCGCTGAAAAACGACCGCAACTCAATCACGCCCTGCGGCGTGTGTGCGTACTTGTTGGCAACCGCGCGGCTCACCGTCGACGGGTGTACGCCCACTTCCTCTGCCACTTCCTTGATCATCATCGGCTTCAGTTCGTCCGGGCCCTTGTCCAGAAACTCGCCCTGGCGCGCGATAATCGACTGGCATACCCGTAAAATGGTGTGCTTTCTCTGCTCGATGTTCTTCATCAGCTGAATCGCCGCCGTGAACCGCTCCTTGACGTAATTCCGAACGTCCTTATCCGCGGCATCTCTGGTCAGCAATCGTCGGTACGTCGGGCTCAGCCGCAACTGCGGCATATCATCCTCGTTCAGGAACACCTGCCACAAATCATCGACCTTCCGGAAATACACATCCGGTTCCACCAGCCGCGGCTCCGTCTTGTTGTAGCGAAGCCCTGGTCGCGGGTCGAGTTTTTTGATCGCTTCAATCGCGTGCTTCACGATGTCGATCGGCCGGTTCAGCGCTCGCGCGATTTCCTTCAACTGGTTCGATTGCACCTGCTTCAGATGATCCGAAACAATCTGCTGCGCCAGCGTATTTTGCGGATCAAACGCCTTCAATTGCAGCAGCAGGCACTCTCGCAGATCGCGCGCTCCCACGCCAATCGGGTCGAACTCCTGCACCACCGCGATCGCGTCTTCCAGGTCGTCTTGCGAATACTTTCCTTCCTGCCCCAACTCCTCCACCGACGCCGTCAGATACCCGTTCTCATCGAGGTTGCCGATAATGTTTTCCACGATCTCCCGGACCGAATCCGAGCAAATGGTCACGCTCAGTTGCCACGTCAAGTGGTCCGTCAGCCCCGCCGGTGACGACAAAAACTTCTCGAACGAGGGCCGTTCCGATATCTCTCTTTCCTGCGACAGTCCGCCGTCCCCGCCGGTGTCCAGGTACTGATTGAAGAACGTTCCGACATCAAACTCGTCGAACGGATTCGCCGCTTCTTTCTCAGGGACCTTCTCGGTCTCCGCTTTCAGGAACGTTTCGTCGCTGTAGTTGTCGGTTTGGGTGGGCTCCTCGTTCAGTTCTTCCAGGACCGGATTCGCGATCATTTCCTGATTGATCATCTCCCGAAGCTCCAGACGGTTCAGCGCCAGCACGCTGACCATCTGCACCAACCCGGGCGTCAGAATCTGCTTCTGCGCCACCTTCAGGTTCAGTTTGAGTCCTTGCCAGGCCATCGCTTATCGTTTCCCGACCATAGAATAGCTCTAATTCAGCCGGAAGTTATCTCCCAGATACACGCGCCGCACCTCCGGGTCATTGCTCAACTCCTCGGGCGTACCCCTCTTCATGATTTTCCCATGATTCACGATGTACGCACGATCCGTTACGCTCAGGGTTTCCCGGACGTTATGGTCCGTAATCAAAACTCCTATCCCCGACCGGCTTAACTCCCGAATCAAGTCCTGTAAGTCCTTCACCGTAAGCGGATCGATCCCCGAAAAAGGCTCGTCCAGCAAGATAAACGACGGCTGCAAGGTCATGGACCTGGCGATCTCCAACCGCCTTCGCTCTCCTCCGGACAGCATGTACGCCTTGCTGTGCCGCACCGTCTCCAGACCCATTTGTGCCAACAGGTCTTCCAGCCGGTCCCGCTGCTGCTCGGGCGTCAGCGGCAATGTCTCCAGCACCGCCAACAGGTTCTGCTCGCTGGTCATCTGCCGGAACACCGAAGGCTCCTGCGGCAGGTAGCTGATTCCATTTCTCGCCCGCAGGTACATCGGCAGGTCCGTAATCTCTTCTCCGTTCAGCAACACCCGTCCCGAGTCCGGCCGCGCCAGTCCTACGATCATGTAGAACGTAGTGGTTTTACCCGCTCCGTTTGGTCCCAGCAGGCCCACCACTTCGCCCTGTCCGATTTCTAGTTCGACGTTATCGACTACTTTGCGTCCCCGGTAGGACTTACTGAGATCGACGCCTTGGAGTGTCGGCATTCCGCTTCACGAGGGATCGCGGGGCGCTCCCTTTTATTTCTGAACTCGGTGTTTTGTCAGCGTTCGCGTTCCCGTTCCCGAGTCGACGATGATGGTATCATCCGCAATATTGAAGGTCAATTCGCGCCCCGTCGTGGTTCCTTCCGTAGCGTCATAAACGGCCGGATTTCCCCCGCTCAACACGAATTTGCTGTCCTCCGCCGTGTACACGCCTCGCTCCGCGGTGCCCTTTCGGCCTCCTTGTTCCACCACCACGCCCCCCGTCCCCACCGCCCGGCTGATCTGTGCCGTCCCCTCCCCCCCGCCTTTTCCATCCTCCGCCCGCACAAAGTACAAATCGAGCACCGGCGCCCTCATCCGCTCATCGGTCGATTGCGCCACCACGTTCTCCGTCAAATGCGCGCGGTTCTCGGCATCCCAATACGTCAACGCTCCACACGTGATGTGCCAACTCGCCGGCGGTTTCGGGTTCGCCGTTCCGCCGCTTCCGGCCCCAACCCCCGTCGCCGTCGCCCCGCTACCGTTGTTCTTCTCCTGTTGCGGAAACACCGCCCGCACCTCCCCCTTCGCCCGCAATTCTCGCGTATCCCGCAATAGTTCGATCGACTTGGCCTCCAGCACCGAGGGTCCCTGCCACATCCGCGCGTGACCGCTGTACAGCGCGCGCCCCGTCCTGGTGTTCCCGGTCATCTTCTCGGCGGTAAGGTTCGCCGGCGCCGGACTCAGTGCAATGCTCGCTTTCTGCCCGCTCAAATCCGTCGATCGCACTCGCCCTTCGGCCTCGATCTCTCCGCTATCCTGGTGAAAGGTTATTTTCGCCGCGCGCGTCTCGCTGGTCTCGTCTCGCGCCACCGCTTGTCCCGTCAACACAGCCGTTTGCGCCGCGCGCACGAACAGCACCTGCTGCGCCTCCGCGTTCCGCCCCGCTTCCTTCAAATGCACATTGCTGTGCAAGGTCATCTGCGTCCACGCACCTGTCGGATCGAGCAGCACGTCTCCCGACGACGCCGTCGCCGTTTGCGTCGGCTTGCCTGGCATATCCCTTTGCGTCTCGACGTTCCCGATGCCCACTACCAGTTGCGCCTTGCCAGCGGCCCCAAAATCCACCGTCAAGGTGTCTGCGCTCAGATTCGAACGCGCCCCGCTCGCGTCGCTCCACTCGATTGCCCCGCGTTCGAGCGTCTCCGCATGCTTCAGCTGGCTTCGTTCGTTCGGCGCTCCTCCCGAAAACGTCATCTGCAACGCGTTGGTCCTCAACTTACGTCCACTCCCGGTCTTCGGATCGTGTCCGTCCACCCGCACGTTCCCGCGCAACGTCACCCGTCGCGCCTGATTCACCTTTGGCCACATCTCCACAAACCCATGTTCCGCCTTCATTTCCCCGTCCGCCGCAGTCCCCAGCAAATTCCCTTCGGCCTCCACGCTTCGCACCCATCCTTCCACCGCGAGGTTCGCGGTCATCCGGTCCGCGGTCAGCTTGTCCGAGGCCCCTTTCGTGTCTCGCGACGTCAATTCTGGCGTTTGGTGCAGATTCCCCGGGATCGCCAGTAGCGTCTGCACGCGAAACTGCTCGTCCAGCAGAGCCGTAATCTCTCCCGCACGCAATTCCTGGGCTTCCGTGGTGGCCGTCGCTGGTCCGAACAACATCACCTTCCGCGATTGCTTCCCCATCTCGAGCGAACTTCCGTGCAACTCCACCGCTTTCGCCTTCGGGTCCGCCTTCTTGCTGGTGCTCGCTGGCGCGGCCGGCTGCATCCTGATTCGCACATCCTTCACCAGCCGCAGCACGCCTTCTTCCGAAAAATAGACCGCCCCCAGCCCTTCTCCGTCTCCGTTCGCAAATGTGAATTTCACCGGTTGCACCGTCTGTGCCTGTCCGGTCGATTTTTCGAACGTTACCCCGCTGGTCTCTACGTGGATGACGTTCCCCTGGGCCTCGCCCTTTTCCTTCGCGCGTAGCGCATCCGCCGCGCTCTCGAGGTCCATCCACACATTGCCGCTGCACTGAATCCCGCCGTCGGCCTTCGCGTAGTTGCAGCTCTGGGTATGAATGGTGTCGTGCCGGTCGCCGTCTTTTCCGAACACGGTGATCTTCACGTCTTCCAGCAAACTGATGTCTTTGCCCTTGAAATCCGTCGACTTCGATGCCGCCACCGTAAAAACCGTGTGCCCGCCCTCGTTCTTCGAAAGCGTCAACCCGATGGACTGTCGTTCCTTGTCTTCGGTCAGTGGTGGCGGCGCTCGCCGGATCTCCACGTGCGCCACCCACTGTCTTTTCAGGTAGATCGTTCCCGTAATTGCGGCCAACACCGTCGCCGCCAGCGCGGACCACCGCGCATATCGCGCTGCTGCACTTCTCCGCATGTTTTCAGTTAATCAAAATTCCCCCCAGCCGTACAGTGCCAGGGCGAGTTCCACCGGCGAGCGCGGAGGGCGGCTTGATGCCGCCGTCTTGTCTTCGCGACCGAAGGCCCGGCCGCGGTGGGGCTTCCGATGGGCGACGCCGGGAAGCCCTTGCGTTACTTTCCTTACTTTTTTTGCTTCGTGAGACCTATCCCGCCGCTTCCCCCGCCGCCTCCGGGGTTTCCGCAGGCAATATGCCCATATTCGCTGCCGCCACACTGTCCCGGTTCGTATTCTTCACCAAATACATGGCCTCGTCCGCCAAATGCAACAACCCCTCTTTGGTCTTCGAATCGGCAGGATACGCAGCCAACCCCACGCTCGGCGTCACCCGTATATCCAGACCCTCTTTCGAGAGCCATACCGTTTCCCGAATCAATTTGTGCAAGCGCCGTGCCACCTTGATGGCATTGTCTTTCGATGTCTGTGGCAACAAGATCACAAACTCATCCCCGCCGTACCGGAATGCAAAATCGATCAACCGGCAATTGGTCTTGAGCGCCTCACCCATCTCCGCGAGCAGCCGCGAACCGACCAAATGACCATGCGTATCATTCACCTGCTTGAAGTGGTCCAGATCGATAAAAACAATCGAAAATTCGTAGTTGTAGCGCTGCGACCGGTAAATCTCCGTATCCAGAATAAATCCCATGTGCCGCGCGTTATACAGCGAGGTGCAATCGTCCTTTATCGTCAACTCATGAATGCGCTTCACGTGCCGCGCATTTTCCAACGCAATCGCGGCGAAATCCGACAACGCCTCCAGCAGTTTCAAATCCCGCGGATCAAACCCGTCCGGTCCCACGCAATTGATCAACTCAATCACGCCCAGGCAGCTATCCCGGAAACGCACCGGCACGGCCACGATCGACCGCGTCTCCATCTTTGTCTTTTCATCCACTTTCCCGAAAAACCGCGTGTCCTTCGACGTGTCCGGCACAATCACAATCTCGCCGTGCTGTGCTACCCAGCCCGCAATTCCCTGCCCCAGTTTGATGCGCACATCCTTCAGCGCCTGCGACGCCTTCCCCACCGCCAATTCGAAATACAGTTCCTGCTTCGCTTCGTCCAACAGCAATAGCGACCAGTTGTCGGGCCGCAGAAACTCGTCGATCTTCTCCATAATCGTCCGCAGCACTTGATCCAACTGCAACGACGAGGTCAGCGCTTTCCCGAGCTCCTGGAAAACCGCTACCTCTCCGGCTTCGCGCCTCTCCCCGGGCACACTCACATTGCGCCGTCGCTCTACGCTTGGAAACGGTTTGATCTCTTCAAGGCTCACGAGCGCACTTCTCCCCGGCTGGTCGCAGGCTTTCGGTCCGATCTCTCCGAAATTCCTGTGCCTCGATCCCGTACCCACCAATCCCGGCCAGTATAGGCGCCTCGCAAAATCCAGCGCAACCCGCTCGTGGTACAGGCGTTCCCATCTCGCCATCCCGGCGGCCCGAGGCCCTTGGCGAGCCGGCCCAATTACCGCCTTCCCTGGCTCCGCTGTTACACTTCTGTTGCGAGCACACGGCATGGCCAGGGGCACCTTCGGAGAACGTCTCAAACGTGAGCGGGAACTGCGTGAGGTCACGCTCGAAGAGATCACTTCCGCCACTCGCATCGGCCCTCGCTTCCTCGACGCCCTCGAAAACGAAGATTGGGATAAGCTCCCGGGCGGCGTCTTCAACCGCGGCTTTGTCCGCTCCATCGCTCGCTATCTCGGGCTCGACGAAGAAGCCTTCCTCGCCGAATACGACCTGGCTCACAACACCCGGGTTCCACCCGCCCCTGCGCACCCCGAGGACCGTATCCCTTCTCTGCCCCGCTGGGTTCCCGGGGTGCTAATTCTCGGCGCACTCGTGCTTCTCGCCGCACTCTATGCTGGCGGCGTCTACGGCTGGCGTTACTATCGCACTCGCAAGGCCCAATCCTCCCCTCCCCCCTCCTCCCCCGCGGTTTCGCCTTCCCCTCCGGCCGCAACGACCGCTTCTCCGGCGCCCGACGGCGTCGAACCCTCCCTGGACCTCTCCGTTTCCGCCAGGGGTTCCGCCCACGTACACGTCGAATCCGACGGCTACGTCGTTTTCGACAGCGACATGAACGCCGGCGATAACCACCACTTCTTCGCCCTTAACGCCTTTGAGGTCACCGCTTCCGACCCTGCCGCCGTGTTGCTGGAGATGAACGGCCAGGCCCTGCCGCCGCTTGGGCCCCCCGGCTCCTCCGGTACAATGAAGTTGAGTCGTAACGATCTTAGGCAGGCTCCTGGTGGAAACTCTCGCCCCTGAAGTTCTCGAAGAACTGCGCCACGGCCGCGCTCCCCGCGAACGCAAAATCGCCGTATGCAGCACTGGCGCTCATATTCCCCCGGTGGATCGCGCCGAAATTCTCGCCGTCTTGTCCCACGATCCCGATGAAGTGATTTCTACGCGCGCCCAGGAAGCCCTGCTTTCCGTTGCTCCCGAAACATTCGTCGAAGCCATCAAGCGCCAAAACGCGCTTAGCCCGCTCTTCGTTTACGCCGGGAAAAATCTCGGCCAGCATGCCGCGGTCCTCGAGGCTTTGCTCGCCAACAAAAATTGTCCCGGCGGCGCTCTGATTCCCCTGGTTCCCCAGCTCTCCCCCGCCCAGACGCAATCCCTCCTCGAGGAACTCGACCGCGTCTCTGCTTCTCCCGGGCTGATCTCCGCGCTCGAACACTCCGGCATCCTAACCGCCGACCAGAAAAACGCTCTCCAGGAGCTCCGCAGCTCCGCCGTTCCCGGCGACGACAAGTCCCTGGCCGATGCCGCCGCGGACGCCGAACCCGACGCCGGCCGCCGCCAAACTCTCCTCCAGCAGATCGCTCGCATGACCGTCGCGCAACGCGTTCAATTCGCCATCAAAGGCGGTGCCGAGGCTCGCCGCACTCTCATCCGCGACGGCAGCAAGGTGGTTCAGCGCGCCGTTCTGCAATCTCCGCGGCTGACCGATCAGGAAGTCGAAGCCTTCGCGTCCATGTCCAGCCTCAGCGATGAAATCCTTCGCCT
>Ga0306921_10006499_pt1 | contig 12198 bp, 11 predicted proteins | sample sta12Cox44000080_FD_203760 | JGI IMG/M metagenome (GOLD analysis project Ga0306921, IMG submission 203760) | Lab enrichment of tropical soil microbial communities from Luquillo Experimental Forest, Puerto Rico - statoxic.12C.oxic.44.000.080 (v2)... | ecosystem: Environmental > Terrestrial >... | reverse complement strand
CGAGGAGTTTAAGAAGCGGTATCCGGACTTTGAAAAATATGTCGGCCAGGATATTCCCATTCCGTTGAGCGTCAGGGATGAGATCGTGCGTTCGGAGAACGGCCCGGACATTGCACTGTTCCTCGGATTCTGCCCCGATGTTCCGGAAGCCCTTTGCCAGCTCCAACCACTGGAAGCCGCAGAACGCACGGAGAACATTTCGGAAGATCTCGAACGGGCGGAACTTCCGAGTGATGAAGGAATGGATTACGCAGCCTGGAAACAGGCGCGGAATCTTCAACTGCAACAACGGGCGGCGAAAGAGCGTAACGTCGTTAAGAAAGCGCCGCGGAAGCCGTAAGCGATTGGAGGATGTCATGAACGAATACGAAAATAAGCCAAAGCAGCCTAAAGCCACGGAAGTAATCGCGAACCAGCCGCGGCGGGACAACAACGGGCCCGACAAAGGCGGCGGCGACCCGCATATGAACTGGGACGACAAGCCGCTAAGCGAGTCGGAAACCTGGAAGTCTCACAAGCCGGCGAAAGAGCCGAAGTCAGCCAAGAAGTCAGCATGACCATCGTCATTCCGACGGTGCCGCCGAGCCCGAATGCACTGCTCTGGCATGTCCTCAGGTTAGAACTCCCCGCCCCGGAAAGAGTAGATTTGAAAGTCCGCTGATGAGCAAATTCTTGGAATCAATTCGGATCTCTGCTCGCTCGCCCTGGTTCTGGACAGGTTTTCTCGGGACGCTCACCTTGATCCTGCTCGCCGCGATGTTTTGGCTCGCGCTCCATAGACCGGCCTGAAAGGGATCTCCCGATGGGGTTACATGACGTGCATTTGCCGGCGCGCCAGCGCAATAGCCTGACCATGTGGAAAGCACAGATTTCTGTGGAAAAGACTTCCGGCCGCAGTCTGGTGGCGTTTTATTGTCGGGCGTCAATGACAATCCCAGCGCGAAGCGGTATGTAGAAGCGTTCAGCCTAGCCCTCTCCCCTGTGAGGCTAGCTGAATACACCCGCTGGCACCCCAGTCTGCGGGTTCACCCCACCACACCCGATGGCAGAGATGCTGTCGGGTGCCTTGTCTTGTCACGCATCAAAGACATTCGCCGATCGCAGCGCTAAAGCGTGTGATTGTCGAGAGTCCAGCTTCTTACTCCGCGCTGGGCCTCGGCGGGGCATCCGATGACACGAGTGGTCTGTCGGGTGCCCATTTTTGCTGTCAGCGGCCCGTCCACAGTCAGCTCTTGTAGGTGACCTGCGTCACCGACGACTACCGAAGGCAGGCATATGCTGGACTGCTTCGAGGTGTCTATGGGCTTTCTAATTGGGTACCTTACAAAAATCGTGCTGTGGTGCCTTTTGGTGGTCCTGCTTATCAAAGTCGTCCAGTATGCTTGGAAGGTGACGCAGTGGATTTTCCAAAAACTCACGCAGTCTGTGACCGGTTGGTGACCGTTTGGAGCCTCTCGTGAGTCGTGGCGGCTCCCTTTTTTGCCCTCCGGCATTCAACAATTAAATGCTCGTTGACGATTTCAGGCCAAGAAAAAGGGCCTTGCATCCATTGAGGTCACAAGACCCGATTCAGAGAGCGTGTCTTCAATCCACTATTTGTCCCGTGCTAACGAGCGCCGCTGTAATTGAGAAATTAATTGCATAGCATCGATAGAGGGTCAGCTTTTCGCAGGATGTAAAGTCTTTGGTTGCAGAGGCATAACTTTTCCACAGGCCGTCTAAAACTGGCCAAACAATTGCGCGAAATTCCATGTTGCTCTGTGTGCCTTCGCTAAGCGGAGACATGTACGAGTGGTTGAAAGTGCGGGACGGGGAATGTGCTGGGGGAAAGGAGATCTCGTCCCGCGCTATTTGTAGCACATCTTCCATCTAACCACGAAGATTCTCGCGCCTATTGTCCCGTGCAACCCAGCTTTTCCTGTCATACAATCGCGCGGTGCCCGCCAAGGAACCAAAGCGCGAGTTCAAGGTCGGCGACACGATCCCCGTCAACCTGCATCACGGCAAAATCGAGGATGCCGTCGTTCGCGCCGTGATCCAGGACGATGATGGAATCAAACTACAAGTCGATGTCGTCGGCCTCGACCTGACGGCGTTGATTGATACGGGGCAGGTTGTCGAGTGATTAGTCTGGAGCAATTTGGAAATTGCCCTGGGGCAACGTCGGTTTTGCTCATTAGAAATCAGATTTGAGCGATTTCCAGCATGCGCCCAAGAAGACAATGGCCAGAAGCGAAGCACTCGCCGCCAAGAACGGCAATTCTGGCCCTGCATATCTCGCGTCGCCTGATCTCTGCTGATTCCCCATTGGCTTTGTCAGGCGGCTTTCTTCTTCCTCGTTCCCTCCAGTCACGACGTTCGGGCAAGGGGCAGGGCTGGAAGCGCCGGAATACGTCAGGCACAGGTTGTCCTCAAGGGTGTTCGCGCCGGGAAGTGAGGTGTCCTGAATATCAAAGCCTTGTTGACCGGCGCTGATGAAAGCCACGCTCACTTGGGCGGACGGATTGCCGAAAATCCTATTGTGACGGACCGTATTACCGGTGGCAGTGGAATCAACGATAAATACACCGTTCGCATTCCCACTTATGTCGTTTTTTTCGACCCGGTTTGCGCTGCTTGTGCCCTCGAAGCCGACCCCAAAATCCACATTCCCGTTCGGAGCGTTCACGGTTCCGTTCCCGCTGAATGTGCTCTTGCGAATAACGTTGTTGTTGCTGTCTGCGAGGCAAATCCCGCCGCAGGGGGCACCGCCTGAACCAACTGCGTTGTTGACCCAGTGGTTTTCCTCGAATTTGCTGTCCGAGACGCCAAACAACTGCATGCCACTCCAGCAGTTGAGAGCGGCGGTAACACGCCTCACCGTCATATGGCTACTAGATGCCAGAAAAATTCCCCAGCGCTGGAAATTTTGTATGATTCCAGGACCTTCAATCTCCACATCGGTTTGCCCGGCAACCTGAATGCCAACACCGAACGGACCTGGCGCTGGAATGCTGCAGCTACTTAGGTTCGTGAGAGGGTTGACTGGTCCCGTCAAGGTGTGCCCATTCAGACTTAGCTTGACGTGCTTGGCACCGATGACGATGCACGGTGCCTTCACGACTTCAACCGTACAAGTTACATCGCTCACCAAGCGACTATCTTCTGTAACCGTCAGAGTCGAAGAAATCTTCCCGCTGATATCGTTGGCCTGCGCCCTCCCGGGACCTAGAGAAAGCGCAAGCGCGATTAAAGCTATTGGCCAAGGCCTTCTATTCTTCATGACCACATTCCTCCTTCGAGTGAATTCGCCCACGGGACACGTCAGAAAGCATGAGCTTAACTGGTAGGAAAAAGGGAGCGCGGAACCGACCTGAGTCTGCATCCGTTACTGTGACAAGTCAACTATAAAGCCTGGTAATGGAAGTACTCTTACTGGCAGAGATGTGAAACACAATTTTGTCGGAGCCTATCTCTCGCGACGCACCTACCGCCGCGTGTCAGCAGTTCATGCCGCCCCTCGGCTTGCGAATAAGTTGGGTTTTTGAGCTTCAACCAGCCAGGTGCGTCGTCCTTGTAAGTGCCTAGTTTTCGCTTCGCCACAATTCCCTCAAGGTCGCGGGCGCAAATTTCCGCGAAAAAGGCCTTCCCGTGCTGCATGACGTGCTGCGCATAAAGCAACCTTGGACACTTCGCGGCCCGGACGAGTCGCGCAAGTCGCTTCTTTCGCTCGACAAGGGGCCTCTGCCTCAGGTCCTTGCCATCAAGCCACAGAAGGTCGAAGGCGTAAAAGACGGGCTCGCCTTTCCGGCTGAGCAACTGGTTGAACTGGCTCACACCCTTCGCATCGACGCAAATAACCTCGCCGTCAATGATGGCGTTCTCGACGGGCAGTTTGGCGAGCGACCGCTTGAGTACTTCAAATCCAAGGTTCCGCTGATTGCGCGAAACCAGTTTCGACTCGCCGTGTTGCAGATACGCGATCGCCCGGAATCCGTCGTGTTTCAGCTCGAAAATATAATCGGGATGGTCGAAGGGCTGCCGCACCAGACGGAGCCGCATGGGGTGAATGCGAGGGAGCACAATTCCAGTCTACCCTCGGCACGCGCCTCCTAATCCGGAGCAACGTGTCCCATTTTTTCGACTGGTATCAGTAATACTGAGAATAACAGCCCAGCCTGTCCTCCTGCAGTACCTCAAGACAGTTGTGGACGGCCCGCGAAATCGTAACGTCTGAGGTCCGGGCTGGGACCTGCAGCCGGGCGGGTAGCGGTCCCGCCAGAGGGGCCGCACTGCGGGCTACCCAGCCCGCACGGCGCATCACCGCGTCAAACCGATGAAGCACAATCTGACTCTGGATCATGTGAAGAAAGAAGCAAGACAGCTGTTACGTGGATTACAACGACGGGACCCTGAGGCACTTAGACGATGGCACGCGATTGACCCGTTCATCGACATGTCCAACCCAGCCCTTGACCACGCGCGGCACATAATTGCACGCGAGCACGGCTTCAGCTCTTGGCGGAAGTTGAAGGAGCATATAGCGTGGGATTAGGTCCGGCCACTTCTGCTTTTGGTTGGATGCCTGCGCCTCCACTCGGCACGTGCTTGTCTTCTCGGCGGGATATTCTAAGGCTCCTCTTCGTTTGCTATAATGCTCGCTCTACCCGAAGTGTGAATTTGTGAGACAAGGATTTTGCCCGAGATGTGGCAGCATTGATGTGCGGCGTTCGCACAGAATAGGTTTCTTGGAACGCGTCTTTCTCTGGCTTCGACGCGGGCGACTTTATCGCTGCCGGGCCTGTGACAAACGATTTTTGCTTCCAGATTCGGCAAACGCGGGAATTACAACGGAACGCTCCCATTCACACAGAGAGCGCGAATCCTCCCGCAGAGACCGTGCATCCTCCCGCAGCGACCGTGTATCCCGTAGGAGCGCTTCACGCTGGTAAAGAGCGAAAATGCTCTACGGGTCTTCCTCAAATACCCGGGCCGGGGAAGCGCCCTGCTCGGGCTTGCGCCTGGCACAGATTATCACTGCACCTTTGGATGCTGCGCCGCCACTCTGCACGCGCCTCCTGCAGTGAACATGCTCTAGCGCAACATAGGAATTGCCCTGGGGCAACGACCCTGTCCTTACGAGAGGCCAGAATGGGATTACCAGCCTTCAGCTGAGGCGCGGGACGGGGGCGTCCGTTGGAGGACAGGCTCTCGTCCCGCGCTAATTTGCGGCATTGACTTCGGCGGTGAGGACGTTCACACCGAAGCGTTCCGTGAGCAGCACGGTGGCCGAAGGACGGCAATCCGTGTTGGCAGCGAAGACGTCTTCTATAGTGGCTTCCGTAGTACGCGAAGACAACTGGCCGAAAGAACATTTTGCGGACAGGTCCTTGTTTACGCCGTAGGCCAGTAAAGCTCATTTATCGTGCTGTTTTGGTACACTCGGCCCACGCCGTTGGCTACACGCTTTCTTGCCAAATGCCACCACACCAGCGTACATTCTTCCGCGTGCCAGCCTCGAAGAAGCCAGACGAGCGGGAGTTCAAGGTCGGCGACAAAGTCCGCGTCAACCTGCACCACGGAAAGATCGAGGATGCCGTGGTAAAAGCCGTGGTTCAGGACGACGATGGCACGAAGCTGCAGGTGGATGTTGTCGGACTGGACCTCACAGCGCTGATTGACCTTCGGCAGGTTGTCGAGTGAAGACAAAACGATCCAAGGGGTCATCCCTAGAGAAACTGGTGCCTCTATCCTCGCTATTGGGGAACTTGGGGAAACGCGGTCAACCCTCGCCGGCAAGAGCCGATCTGAAATGGGTTTCAAAACCTACGCCGCAGCAGCGGGAAAAGCTGGAATGGGTTCGCACGGTAGTTCAATTGGGCCGTCAGATTGAAAAACAAGGACAGAAGATCGAAAAACAAAGGCAGGAGATCCAGCAACTCAGACGAGACATACGCAAGCTAATGGGGTTGCTGCCACATTCCAAACGCCCGCAGTAAATTCGCTATGAACGAAGCGATTCGGGTGGGTGGGGGTGGTGTGGGAAGGAAGTGGGAATGATCGAGCTACGAACTCCGATGAACTCTTACGAACTCCTATGCCTAAGTCGCGTGTTTTCTAGGATAGGTCCTTTGTTTGCAGTGCGCGTGAACTTGTTCCTAAGCCTGCCGCGTCTGCCAGTTCCGCCACGCCCGCACTGAAGCCGAGTTACTCGATCTCCTTGCCAGTCGACCCATTGCTCCAACATATCGAACGCTGCCACCTAAGCCAATGCCTACCCATATCTTACTTCAGATCACCCGTAATCCTTCACCGTTGTCCACGTCAAAAGCCGAGCTGAGAACGTTAGCGCCGGGCCGCTCATAGGTGGGTCGGAGAAAAAGGACGATCTCCGGAATCGGGCAAGAACGGGATCTAGTGACCAGAAATATCCCAAATCAAAGCCGGCGGATCCTTGTCATGGTCCTCTCGCCCGGTATTCATAACCCATCAAGCTGGCTGCGGAATCTCGCCCTTCTTTGCCGCGTCGGCGATGCCAGTGAGCGGCACGATAGGCGAGCGCCTAGACAGTGCAGGTCGGCTGGTTGTCCGGCACTCAGGAAATTGCTGCCATCGACGAGAAAGAGGTCAGTCGGCCAGGGCCGGGAGTAACGCTGGAATCAACTCGCCAAGAAAGCGATAATATCTCACACCTATTCTTTCGACTCCTGACAAGGGGCAATTCATGATTCTCCAGCAGCAAAGCGACCCCATGGTGGCGATCCGCCAGACGGACCATGCTTTTTTGGCTGGATTCTTTGCTCGCGAGTACGGCAACGAGATCTTCAAGCGCCCCGAGCCTTCCGCATCCTTTTGCCTCGCTGTCGCGGAACACGACAACGGTTGGCAAGAATGGGAGTTGCAGCCTGGCGTAGATCACAAAAGCTTCACCCCACACACCTTCATGACCATACCCACGAGCGAGCACATCGAACTCTATCAGCGCGGCATCGAGCGCATCGTCAAAGTCGATCTCTACGCCGGCCTCCTGGTTGCTGCTCACTGCATGGGTCTCTACGACCGGACCCGCGCCACCATTCCGGGTTATTCCGCCAAGTATGTAAAGAGCGAGGAGCAGCATAAGGTCAATGATTTCGTGCAGCGCCTTCGCTTGCAGCAATTGCGCTTGAAGGTGGATTTGCGCAACGACCCGGCGACCAAGCCCTTCGTCGACGAAAATTCGATCAAGGCAAATTCTCTGCGCCTTGACGCTTTGGACCGCTTGTCCCTGTTCTTCTGCCTCGGCGCCTCCGACGAGACGGCGATCGACGGCGTGCCGATCAACGACGAAGGCAAGGAAGCCGACCTGTTTGTTCGTCCCGCCGGACACAACCAGTTCACCGTCGACCCTTATCCGTTCCGGCGCGATCCACTCGATTTTGCGATTCTCGCTCGCCGCATTCCCAAGCGCCGTTATGCCGACGACGCAGACCTCCAGACAGTCCTTACCGCCGCACCTTTCTACAACGTCTGTTACACACTGCGCTCGCGCTTGGCTGTGGGCAGTGCCTACGCCATCGGGGCTTGATACCAGCCTCCCCACCACCGGTCGGTTCCCTCTCACGCGCCATTTCTCACGCCCTCTGGTATCATTCTCCATGGGACCCATGCGGCCGGAACGCATTCCGCTCTTCCCTCTTAACGTCGTACTTTTCCCCGGCGAACAGCTCCCCCTGCACATTTTCGAGCCGCGCTATCGGCGAATGGTCCGCGAGTGCCTCGACGCCAAAGCACCCTTCGGCATGCTCCTGGCCCTCCCGAATGGGGTAGTCCGCGTGGGTTGCACGGCCGAAATTCTCGAAGTGGTCAAGCGTTACGAAGACGGGCGTATGGACATCGTCACCGTGGGCCGCTGCCCGTTCCGCGTTGTGGATCTCTTCACCGAAGATCCTCTTCTTCAGGGTCACGTTGACTACCTCGAAGACGACTCCGATGATTCCTCCGTCGCACCGGGGAAAAGCAAGCAGTTGATCGAGCTTTATGAGACCTGTCACACTCTCCTTTACACCAGCATGCCCAAAGATCTCGACCACCTGGCTGACGAGGAGCTCGCGTTTACGATTGCCGCGGCCCTACCACTCGACTTGCTCTGGAAACAGCAGATTCTCGAACTTCGCTCCGAGGCTGAACGTCAGCATCGCCTGCTCGGGTATCTCCGAGAGTGGGCCCCGCATCTACAAAAAGTGAGCGGTTTGCGGAGTCGCGCCGGCGGCAACGGTCACGGATTAAACTAGGTTTCGGCGGACTGCCTCGAGCCGTCCGCGGATAGGGGCCCCATGACATCAACTCCCGCATACTACCCGGCAGGTCATTCCAGACCGCGCACCCTCGGCGAATGGAAAAGCATCCCGGACTTTGACGCGCGCACTAATACGCTGTCCGTCAAAAACGAAATTCGCCGCAACCTTTTGCGCCTCGTCGAACGCGAAGAAACACTTTTCCCGGGTGTGCATGGCTACGAGGACAGCGTCATCCCCCAAATTGTCAATGCCCTGCTTTCGCGGCACAATTTCATCCTTCTGGGTTTGCGTGGACAGGCCAAGAGCCGCATTTTGCGCGGCCTTATTCAACTTCTGGACCCGGAAATTCCGGTCATCGCGGGTTGCGAAATCAATGACAACCCCTTGCGCCCCATCTGCCGCTCTTGCCGCGAGCGTGTCGCCGCGGAGGGCGACAAGACTCCTATCGCCTGGCTGCCCCGCGACCAGCGCTATGTTGAAAAGCTCGCGACCCCCGATGTCACCATTGCCGATATCATCGGCGACGTCGACCCTATCCGCGCCGCTCGCGGCGGCCGCGACCTTTCCGACGAACTCACCATTCATTACGGCCTTCTCCCTCGGGCCAATCGCGGGATCTTCGCCGTCAACGAACTTCCCGACCTCGCCGGTAAAATTCAGGTGGGTCTCTTCAACATCATGCAGGAGGGGGACATTCAGATTAAGGGCTACCCGCTGCGGCTCCCTCTCGACGTGCTTCTCGTGTTCACCGCGAATCCGGAGGACTACACCGCACGCGGCAAGATCATTACTCCGCTGAAAGACCGCCTCGGCGCCGAAATTCGCACACACTATCCAACGAGCATCCGGGAAGGCATGACCATTACCGGCCAGGAGGCCTGGGTCGAGCGCGACTCGGATATTAAGGTGGACGTCCCGGACTACCTCCGCGAGGTCATTGAGGAGATCGCGTTCCAAGCGCGGGAAGACAAGCGCGTGGATCGTCGCTCCGGTGTCAGTCAACGGCTGCCCATCACGACTCTCGAAAGCGTTGTGAGCAGCGCCGAGCAGCGGGCCGCGCGCCTCGGAGAGGCTTCCGCTGTCGCTCGAGTCGCTGACATCTATGCGGCGCTGCCCGCCGTTACCGGAAAACTCGAACTCGAATACGAAGGCGAGCTGAAGGGTGCTGAAACCGTCGCGCGCGAGCTGATCCGTGCCGCGATTGGCCGGGTCTTCAGCAAACACTTCTCCGAGGTTAACTTCCAGGCCGTGATTCAGTGGTTCGAGGCCGGCGGCGAACTGAAGATCCCTGATCTCATCTCTACGACACAACGCTACCAGCAACTCGGCAAAATCCAGTGCCTCCTCGACCATGTCGCGAGGCTCGGTGTCGTCAACCGCAAAGACGAAGCCGCCACCGCCGCTGCCGCCGAAATGATTCTCGAAGGGCTCTGGGCGCACCGCCGAATTGGCCGGAGCGAAGAGCGTGGATTTTACGCCGATAAACCGCAGCGTCCCCCGGAGCCTCGCGAGCGCGACAGCCCCAACCGTCCGCGGCGTAATTACAATTGAGGGCTTATGAAAGTCGTAAAATACGGTAAGTATGTTGGCGAGCCAGCTGACGCTGTCGACCTCGACGAACTGCTTAGGCGCTTGGGCGACTTCCTGCTCCAGAGCGGATTTGAATCCCAGTATTACGGCCTCTCCGAATTCGACGCTGCTCATTCCATGGAAGCGCTGCGTGAAGCGATTCTCCGCGCGATCCAGGAAGGCGACCTCATTCCCGAAGACCTCATCAGCGAAGAACTCCGCGAAATGCTGCGCGATCCCGGGGCGCTGAACAATGACGAAGTCCGCGACCTCATCGATAAGCTCATGGAGCGTCTCGCTCAGGAAGGCTACATCAACCCGCAACAGCCGCCGCAAGTGACGCCTCCGCCCCAGCACACGCCCGGCGGTCACCTCGGTCAGCCGCAAAACACCGAGGCGCGCTTTGAGATTACGGATAAGGCCATCGATTTTCTGGGATTCAAAACCTTGCAGGACCTGCTCGGGTCTCTAGGACGCAGCAGCTTCGGCCGCCATGACACCCGCGACCTTTCGACCGGCGTCGAATCCGGCGGGGCTTCACGTCCCTATGAATTCGGCGACGTTCTCAATCTCGATATTAGCCAGACGCTTTCGAACGCCATTCGCCGCGACGGCGTCAAAGTTCCCATCGATCTGCAATACCGCGACCTCACCGTCCACCAATGCGAATACCAGAGTTCTTGTGCGACGGTCCTTCTGCTTGATTGCAGTCACAGCATGATTCTTTACGGCGAAGATCGCTTCACTCCTGCCAAGCGTGTCGCGATGGCTCTCTCCCACTTGATCCGCACGCAGTATCCTGGCGACACTTTGAGCCTCGTTCTCTTTCACGATTCTGCCGAAGAAGTTCCCCTCAGCCAACTCGCCCGGGTCCAGGTCGGCCCTTTTTACACCAACACGCGCGAAGGCCTTCGCATGGCCCAACGCATCCTTCTTCGCCAGCGCAAAGACATGCGTCAGATCGTCATGATTACGGACGGCAAACCCTCCGCCCTCACGCTCGAGGACGGCCGCATCTACAAAAACGCCTTTGGCCTTGACCCCTTTGTCGTCGGCGAAACGCTCGAGGAAGTCAACAAGTGCAAGCGTGCCGGCATAATGATCAACACCTTCATGCTCGCGACAGACTACAGCCTCGTCCAGTTCGTCCAGAAGATCACGCAAATGTGCAAGGGAAAAGCCTACTTCACCACACCGTACAACCTCGGCCAGTATCTGCTGATGGACTACATGCAGCGCAAGACACGAACCATTCACTGAACGCAGCACCGGCACGTCGCGCGGGCCCTGCGCTTCTTGGAGGTCGCCTCCTGCTTGTCTTGAGCTTCGAAGGGCTTGCCTTAACGAAAGGAACGGAGGCGTTCCTTCAAGTGCCTGTCCGAAACGGCTTTTTGACCGCTCCTGATGCAATTTCCTCTTCCCGTGTTACATGAAAAGAATCGAACTTTAAGATGGATTTTTTCTCGGATTTTGACGCGACCCTCATAGAACAAGCCACGTCACGAAAACGTCTAACGAGGTAACACAGGACAAATAGCGATTTCTCCGGACGGCGTATCGTGTCCTGCAGCCTCATCCGGTGAAATAAACAAAGGAGCGGTCCATGAAAGTTGTAAACATCAGCCTTACGTTTCTCGCAGGCGCTCTACTTCTGGCAGCAGGAGCCTTTGCCGGAGAGGCCAACAAAGCCACGCTTCGGTTGCAAGAAAAGGTAACCGTCGAAGGCAAGCAACTCAGTCCCGGCACATACAGACTCGAGTGGGATGGCGCGGGTCCGGACGTACGTGTCAATATCCTTCGCGGAAAAGAGACGGTCGCCACTGTTCCGGCGCACTTGGTCGAGCAGCAGGCTCGTAACGCTCAGGACGGCTACGGAACCAGTGCGGAAGCCGACGGTTCCAAGTCTCTGACCAGCGTCTACGTGGCCGGCAAGCACTTCATCTTGCAGTTGCAAGGCACCGAGGCCGCCCAGCATTCCGGTTCGCAACAGAATCCCAAATAACTACCCGGATCCGCCAGCCTGACGAGCACCTAATTTGCCACCCCCCGCCTCAGGCGGATCAAACCTGGGCCTGAGGCGGGGGGATCTGCTTCGAGCCATCTCGGTCGGCCCATAACCCGCGTCTCTGCGGTAAAATGGCATCATGGGCCTGTGGAGAAGGCTGTTGCGCAATATCGGCCTGGAGACCCCCTTGACACACCTTGAAACTGGCAGTTCCGCTCCCACCTTCACGCTGAAAGGACTCGATGGCAAGTCCTATTCGCTTCGCGACTTGCTCGATAAAGGCCCCGTCGTCCTGGCCTTTTTCAAAGTCTCTTGTCCCGTGTGCCAATTCACGTTCCCTTTCCTCGAGCGCATTTCCGAGCGCTA
>Ga0306921_10006494_pt1 | contig 12203 bp, 12 predicted proteins | sample sta12Cox44000080_FD_203760 | JGI IMG/M metagenome (GOLD analysis project Ga0306921, IMG submission 203760) | Lab enrichment of tropical soil microbial communities from Luquillo Experimental Forest, Puerto Rico - statoxic.12C.oxic.44.000.080 (v2)... | ecosystem: Environmental > Terrestrial >... | reverse complement strand
GGACGTGGTTCAGAACGGCGAGTACGCCACCCAGCCAGCGGACGGCATCATCACGGCACACTACTTCTCGGTCTGCGAAGAAGCCTTCGTCGCTCATCTCGAGGGGCGGTGACAAGAATGCCCTGCGCATCGCCTCGTCTGCCACTCATCTGCCATCGGCAGCGTGGCGACTCCTCTCATGAGTGATCGTCCACCCGTCTTCCGTACCGGGAGCGCCCGCGCATCCTTGGAGGCGGGAGAAGCGGGACACATGGTTAAGCCGCCTTTCTTGCTGCCAGCGCCCGCTCGTGGCGATGGGGCTGAGCATGCCCCGGGATGAGTGCCTGCGCGTGGTGTTGTAGTCCTCGATCCAGGCCGCGACCTTGGCCCGGGCGGTGGCCTCGGTGGCGAAGTGCTCGACGCGCCGCAGTTCCCATTCCAGGGTCGAATGCCAGGATTCGATCACCGCGTTATCCAGGGCCGACCCGGGCCGGCCCACCGACTGGGTGATCGACAGCCGCCCGCACGCCGCCCGGAAGGCGCCCCGCAGTGTATTCGGTGGGGCTGCCAGCGGGCACCAGCGGGGTAAACGTGGCGATGATGACCGGAGCCGCCAGCGCGGCCGCCGAGGCGATAGGAGGGCTAGCCGGTGTGGAACGTCGGCGCGGACATGGTGCCGTGGATCGCCGCCGGTGCGGGCATCCTGGGCACCGGCGGAGGCGGGAACCCGTATTACGGCCAGCTTCATGTGCTGCGGTTGTTGCGCGGCGGCGTGGAGGTGCGCGTAGTCGACGCTGACGAGCTGCCCGACGACGCGCTTTGCGTCTCGGTGGGCGGCATGGGGGCGCCGACCATCGGCATCGAGAAGGTCCACCGTGGTGATGAGCCCTTGGTGGCCCTGCGCGCGCTGGAAGCGCACGCCGGCCGGAAGGCCGGGTACCTCATCTCTGGTGAGATCGGCGGGTCGAACGCCTTGTGGCCGCTGGCCGTCGCGGCGCAGACCGGCCTGGCTGTCATTGACGGCGACGGGATGGGCCGCGCCTTCCCGGAGCTCCAGCAGATTACGTTCTCCATCTACGGGGTGCGCTGCACACCCGCCGCCATCGCGGATGTCAAGCACAACGTCGCCTTGTTCGACAACCTCGCCGACACGGTGACACTTGAACGCTATGCGCGGGCGGTGACGGTACAGATGGGCGGCAGCTCGGGATATGCCTACCCGCTGATGAGCGGCAAGCAGGTGAAGGACTTCGCCGTCAAACGGACGATCACGCTCGCCTGCCGGGTCGGGCGGGCGGTGTCAGAAGCCCGGCGCGACCACAACGATCCTGTCCTGGCGATACTGGGGCACACGGGTGGCGAGGTGGTGTTCCGCGGCAAGGTCGTCGACGTTGACCGCCGTATGGTCGCGGGCTTCGCGCGGGGGCGGCTGAAGCTGGACACGCTCGACCCCGGCCTCGGCGCATCGCTAGAGATCGACCTGCAGAACGAGTACTTGATCGCGCGGCGAGACGGTGAGGTGGCCGCCGTGGTGCCTGACCTGATTTGTCTGGTCGATCTGACGACCGGGCAGCCCGTGACCACCGAGATCGTCCGGTACGGGCTGCGCGTCGCGGTGCTGCGGGTGCCTGCGCCGGGGCTGCTGACGACGCCTGAGGCGCTTCGTACCGTGGGGCCGGCTGCCTTCGGCTATGGCGGCACCGAGTACCGGCGCGGCGAAGGCATCTACGGGGCCGAACGGCTGACGGCCGCAGACGGCGGATTGGTGGCAAGCCCTGGATAGCGCGGGTGCCCTGGCCACGTGCGGGAGGAGCCGGCCCGGCGGCGATGGAGGAGAACGCGATGCGGATAGGGATCGATGTCGGCGGGACGAACACCGACGCCGTCCTCATGGATGGCACGGATGTGCTCGCTGAGGTGAAGACGGTCACGACGCGGGACGTGACCGCCGGCATCGTCGGGGCCTTGCGAGGGCTGGTGGGTGCACGCGATTTCTCCCCGGCGCAGATCCAGGCCGTCATGATCGGCACGACGCATTTCACCAATGCTCTCGTCGAGGGCAGGAGGCTCGCGCGGACCGCTGCGCTGCGGCTCGCGCTGCCGGCGACGGAAGGGCTGCCGCCCATGGTCGACTGGCCGGACCGGCTGCGGCAGGCTATCGGCGGACACGCCTACCTGTGCCACGGCGGGCACGAGTTCGATGGCCGTCAGATCTCCCCCCTGGACGAGGATGAGATCCGCCGGGCCGCGAGTGACATGGCGGCGCATGGCGTCCGCTCGGTCGCCATCTCCTCGGTGTTTTCCCCGGTCAACGCCGAGTTCGAGCAGCGGGCGGCGGATATCGTCACCTCGGTCCTGCCCGGCGTGCACGTCAGCCTGTCTCACGAGATCGGGCGCGTCGGACTGCTGGAGCGAGAAAACGCCACGATCGTCAACGCCTGCCTGCGCGACCTCGCGGACCAGATCGTGGACGCGATCGGTTCGGCCCTGCTGACCGCCGGGATCAGCGCGCCCCTCTACCTGTCACAAAATGACGGCACGCTCATGGACGTCGAGTACGCACGCCGCTACCCCGTGGCGACCTTCGCCTCCGGCCCCACGAACTCGATGCGCGGGGCGGCGTTCCTTTCCGGCCTGGCCGATTGCGCGGTGGTGGACATCGGCGGGACCACCACCGACGTCGGCATCCTTACCCGCGGATTCCCGCGGGAGGCCGCCACCGAGGTCGACATCGGCGGCGTGCGGAGCAATTTCCGCATGCCGGATGTGCTGTCCGTCGGCATCGGTGGCGGCAGCCTCGTGCATGCGGGGGCAGAGATCTCCGTAGGGCCAGACAGCGTCGGCTATGAACTGGGCACCAAGGCCCTGGTCTTCGGCGGGACCATGCTAACCGCCACCGATCTCGCCGTGGCCGCCGGGCTCGCGGACATTGGGGATGCCCGGCGCGCTGGCCGCGTGGACCGTGAGCTGGTCAGGGGCGGGCTGGACGCGATCGCGGTGACCGTGGCCGCGGCGGTGGACAGGATGCGCACCTCACCCGAACCGCTGCCCGTCGTCGCCGTGGGCGGCGGCAGCATCCTGATCCCCGACAAGCTGCCGGGTTCCGGCGAGGTGAACCGTCCCGGCCACTACGCCGTCGCCAACGCGATCGGCGCCGCCATCGCGCAGGTCGGCGGCGAGGTCGACAGGATCTTCGCGCTCGGCGCCGCGACCAGGGAGGAGGTCCTGGCGGCGGCCAAGGGCGAAGCCGCCAGCAAGGCGATCGCCGCGGGCGCGCGGCCGGACAGCGTCCAGATCGTGGAGGTGGACGAGGTGCCGATTGCCTACCTCCCCGGCAACGCGGTCCGGGTGCGGATCAAGGCGGTCGGTGACCTCCAGCTGACAGCGGACCGGCCACCGTGTAGAGCGGATAACGCACCCGAAGATCCACCAGCCGGACCTGTCCGGTAACCGCGCGCGACCATAGCGCTCCGCACAGCGGCGGCCAGGACGCACACCCATGATCCGCAGCCGCAACGATGCGCGGTCAGCGGCAGGCCCGTGCATTCGCTGAACGGCCGTTGCGAACACTTATGCGGGTGTGCCCGGGCCCCACGGGGAGGGCCGAGCTTGCCAACCGAGTACCCGCCGAGCCGCTGACCGGTACCGCGCTGCTGGCCGGGCGCTGGCTCGTCCCGGCCTCCCAGGCGCCGGTCCGAAAGGACCTTGACCCGGGCAGAGTGGGCGCTCAGACTGAGCGGTGGCATGCCGTAGATCCCGCAGTATCACGCCTCATCAGGACAGGGACCGTCACATCCGGCCGTGGTAGAACCCAAAGGTGGTGGCAAGGCAGTGGGAGCCCATGAAGACCTCCTCCGGGGGAAAGTTGTCACCTACAAACACCATGTGGATCTACACCACGTGGATCTACACCACATCGCTCATGCGCTTGAGGATCTGCCCGAGGATGCGCGGGACCAGCTGGACGAGATAGCCAGCACCCCTGAGAACACCCCGCTCCGCAAGCGGATCGTTGACGAGATGGAGAACGCGGCTCTCGACGCCTTCGGGAACCTCGAGCGAGCGCCTCTACTCCACTTCCTGTCGCATTATCCAGTCACGTCGTACAGTTACCAGATTTCGGCTACCCTGTCGCGCGGCGAGCGGCCGAGCCCGCCGAAGCTGAAGGACCTGTTCTACCGCATGCGCTACAAGGCCACGATTAACCTATGCGATGAGATGGCCGCCGGGGACGATCCCATCATCACTGAAGCCGACCTCACTGGGAAGCTGCACACCTTTCATATCCCGATCGTGGACATGGAACGGCCGACGACGGCGCAGGTTATTGAGTTCTTGGGGCACCTGGCCGAGCCCGGGTCTCCGCGGACCTATGTGCACTGCGAGGCGGGCAAAGGTCGAACGGGGGTCATGACCGCCTGCTATCGCATGGCGGTTATGGGCTGGAACACCGACGATGCGCTCGCTGAGGCAAAGAACTTCGGCTGTTCAGTCCCTATGCAACAGGCGTTCATTCAAAAGTTCGGCGCCGGGCTGGATGCCCAGTATCGGGCCCGGGTCAGCGATACACCCATCCCTGACGCCGCGCTTGGCCGGTACCCACTCAAAGCTCCAGGATCTGTCACGGCCACCGCCCAGGAACTCGCCGCAACCGTCGCATCAGCGGCACGCGTGGAAGAAGGAGATCCCCAGTAGGCTTAGCGGCTCTACGCAAAAGCCATAGCCAGGCGTACGGCCCAGAACCATTTGATGACATAACCCATATTTCGCTTGCCGGTTATGCCTGGCGGGCAGCGAGCGTGGCATCGTGACCTGACACGATCTCTGGTTACGGGCGGTGGTGAGTCTTAGCGAGCATGCCTGGCGAGCTGGCTCCCAGGCGGACCTTGGTCAAGATCGACATGTGCTCTGACCTGGTCGGGATGTCCGTCAGTTCTAGACTGGTCGGGATGGTCGGGATGGCCGTGGTCGGGATGGCCGGATTCGAACCGGCGGCCTCCTGCTCCCAAAGCAGGCGCGCTAACCAAGCTGCGCCACATCCCGCTGATCGCTCCGTAGCCTACCGTCCCGGGTGCTACCGCCTGGTACGGCCATCCTCGCCGACCCCGAATGCCCGCGGCAGGTATATCAACGGTTGACCGCCGCCTGGCATAGCGTTTCGGCGCCAGGCCTTCTTGCGGGTACGCTGTCGGTGCTCAGCTGGCGGGGATCTGGTCTCACGCCGGACGCGCGGGCGTAGCTCAATGGCAGAGCCCCAGCCTTCCAAGCTGGTCATGAGGGTTCGATTCCCTTCGCCCGCTCCAACCCAAAATCCCAGGTCACACCCCAGGTGACCGGCCGGGATGACCACCAGGACCGGCCCCCAGGCACTCGTCGCGCCACATACGTGCCACACAGGCGCCGGGTTAGGCCTTCTCATGTGGCTCTTCGGCATGATCGTCCGTGGCCCTGCGGACCTGCCGGGCGAGGTCGCCAAGCGCTATCGCGATGGCCTGGTCGCGGTCTCGCGAGGCGTGCTGGTAGATGAGCGCGGCCCGGGTGCTGGAGTGGCCGAGCCGGGCCATCAACTCTTTGAGGCTGGCGCCGGTGGCGGCGGCGAGGGTCCCGCCCGTATGCCGGAGATCGTGGAAGTGCACGCCGGGCGTACCAGCTTTCGCGCGGGCCTTGACCCAGATCCGGCCGAAGTTGGAGCGTCGGAGCCGCGCACCTTGAGGGCCGACGAAGACCAGGCCCCGCTCCCCCGGCTCGGCGAACCGCTCCAGGTGCCAGCGGATCTCGGGCACGAGTTCGGCCGGGAACGCAACCGTGCGGCGGCCCGCGCGTGACTTCGGCGTCTCAGCCCGCAGCCTGCCGATCACACGCCACAGCAGCACACCAATCACGGCGGTCAGGACCAAGACCGGATGACGGAACAGAAACCGCACCAGCCAGACGATCATCCGGATGAGGTGGACGAGGACCACGATCGCTAGCGGGGTGCGGTAGACCGGGGAGCGCCAGGCAGGCACGGCGAATGCGTCGGGGTTGCGCAGCTGGGCGATCTCCTCGCCGGTCACGACGCGGCGCATAATCATGATCACCTCTTCCTTCACGGTTGGGAGAGAAAGGGGCGGCCAGCAGGTGCTAGCTGCTAGCCGCCCCGCCATCAGGCCGCGTCCTTGCCGGACTGGGCAGCGGGCGGCCGGGCGGCCTTGATCCCAGTTGCACGCAGCGAGAACGCCATCCGCGACCCGCACCGGCCCCGGCCCTGGCACCGGCCGGTGTCCACATACGGGGTGACCTGCAAGCCCTCGAACTCCACCAGCTCAAACGGCGTCCCGGTGGGCGGGGTGGGCATCCGGTCGGCCAGGATCTTGACCACCGTCTCCCGCTGGCGGCCCTCCAGCTCAGGGTCCATGTCGGAGACCCGGCACTGGAACACCGGCTTGCCGGTGTGCTTGTCCACCGCCGGAGACCGCCGCCCGGTGGCCTCGTCATAGTCCTGCGCCTCGGTGATCGAGCCCGGCACCAGGTGGCAGCCGTGCGGGAAGACGTCGTGCATGCTCACGCCAAGCCGTTAGCAGTTCCTGAGGGCCATTGCCCTCACCTCCGTTCAGTAGGTGCGCTGACATCCTAGGACTACAGGATGACAGGAGCGAGAATGCAGGCGGTTGCTGCACGGAGACAGATTGCTTACCGGAGCAGAGCGCGCAGCTCAGCCGCCTCGGTGAGCAGCTGCGGTTCCGGGATTCGCCCGGCTGGCTGGTCCGCAGACAGCGGGAACGGGTGGCCGGGGTTGGGGTCTTCGGTGAACCGGGGCACGAGATGGGTGTGCAGGTGCGGTAGTGAGTTCCCCAGGGTCTCGTAGTTCATCTTCAGCGGCCGGTACACACTGATCAGCGCCCGGGCGACCGCCAGGACTTCAGCCCAGTACCCCGCTGCCTCGGTGTCATCCAGCTCAGTCGGCTCGGTGATATGACGGCCCCGCCAGATGACCAGCGTGTAGCCGCGCTGAACATTGGCGCGTTGCAGGTAGGCGTCCGAGTAGCGGCCCGCCATGATCCGCACCCCGTACTGGTCGGCCTCGGGCCGCCCGGACTCGCACATCTCGCAGCCCACACCCCGGATCAGGTCGTCCCAGTTCGGGGGCCACTCACCCATCGGTGCCCGGCCCCTCCGGTTCCGCCCACTCGAACACGAACTCGTGGCGGTCGCCCACGTACAAGTCATCGGCTACTTGCAAGGTGCGGCCCTCAGGGTCGTAGTCAACGTGGAGCATCCGGACCACCGGCACGCCGGGGTCGAGCTCCAGCAGCCGCGCCTCGTCCGGGGTTGGCATCCGCGACCGGAGCAGCTCGATGCCACGCGCGAACTTGTGCCCCAGGCGCTCGATGAGGTTGTCCGGCCCTTCGGGCAACGCTGCGGGTGATTCCAGCCGGGTGCCGTCGGCAACCCACAGCGGGTAGTAGCTGGTCGAGATCACCGCAGGCACGTCATCGAGCAACTGCAGCCGCTTGCGGATCACGACCTCATCCCCGGCTTCGGCGCCCAGCCAGGTGGCGATGTCGCCCGGAAGCGGGCCCCGGCCAGTCATCAGCATCCGCCGGGACGGCGCCTGGCCCTGCGCGATCGCCTCGGTGTCGAACTCCGGTTTGCCGGAAGACCGGTGCGAGGCGTGACGGTGGGTGGAGGACACCCGCCGCAACGGCGGCCGGGACCGGACATAGGAGCCGAATCCTTTGCGGGTCAGCACCAGGCCCTCACTGGCCAGCGTCGCCAGCGCGGCCCGGACCGTGGTCCGGCTCACCCCATAGGCATGCTGGAACTCGCTCTCGGTCGGGAGCTGGCTGCCCGGCCTTCGCTGACCCCCCTGGATCTCGGCCCGCAACAGGTCCGCCAGCTGCAACGCCAGCGGGCGATCGGATCGAGGGTCAAGGCGCTGCGTCATCATCCGCCTTGCGTGCTATCCGCCCTGTCGTGCTAGCACTACAGGCAGCGTACCGGCCCGGCGCTCATTTGTCCCATATCGGATGCCGAACACAGACAGTCACGTCTGCACCACCAGCCACCTTGTCCTCCGTCCGTAGATGCGCGACAGGACCGGTTGAACCTGCCCAGTCGTCCGCCAACAGATCTGCGACACATCGAGCGCGGAAATGCGGGCAAATGAGCATGTTCGCCGTCGGCCACCACGTGACGCAAGCGGCCTGGGTTCCGAAGATTTCAGCTCCGAGGTATGCAGATCGGAGGGCTGTCAGAGTTAAAGGGTTGTGAGCAACGAGCAGACGGAGTTCGCGGAGTTCTTCCGCGGCAGCTGGGAGCCCTGCCTGCGCGCGGTGGTGGCGGTCGTCGGCAGCCCTCAGTCGGCCGAAGACCAGGTGGCGGAGGCGTTCGCCAAGGCCTGGGTGTCGTGGCGGAAGGTCCGCCGCCATCCAGCTCCGCGGGCGTGGGTGGTGCGCACCGCGCTTAACACCGGGGCGTCGTGGTGGCGGCGGCGGCGGCGCGAACTGCCCCTGGCTGACCACGACGTGACGGCTCTCGGCGACCTCGGCGATGGCCTCGATACCACCCTGCTGACCGCGCTATGGCGGCTGCCTCCCCGGCAGCGTGAGGTGATCGCGCTGCGGATCTTCCTTGATCTGGACACCGACACCATCGCCAGGCAGCTAGGGATCGAGGCTGGAACGGTCCGGATGCACTTGTCCAGGGGCGTAACGGCGCTGCGCCACGAGCTCACCACTGCCAAGAACATGGAGGCCGGTCAATGAATGTCCACGATGAAATGAGCGACAACGAGGTGCTCTGCGCCGCATCCGACTCCCTATCCGCACTACCCGTGGCCAGCCCCCCGGATGTAGAGGCGATCATGGCCAGGGGCCGCGCGCGCCGCAGGCGCCGGCTCTCCGCAGTCGCGAGCGTGTCGGTGGCCGCCGCCGCGGGGACCGCGCTGGCGCTGGGACTGACCGGGGTGCTCGGCCCGGCCCGGACGCCCGGCACGATCCGGACCGTGTCATTCACGCTGGTCAGCAACTCCGACGGCACGGCCACCCTGACCATCAACCCCAAGGAGCTGCTGGACCCCGCGGCTCTGCAGAACGACCTGGCGCACTATGGCATCCCGGCGAAGGTCACCTCCGGCAGCTTCTGCTCCTCAGATCCCGCACCGGCCGGCTTTTCGCAGGTCGTGCCGGGCCAGCCGGCTGGGTCAGGTACCGGGACGCCGCAACCGGTTGTGCAGCCCACCATCACGATCGACCCGTCGGCCATGCCCGCAGGCGCCGAGCTCAGCATCGGCTACTTCCAGCTCAGCTCGGGCGAGCAGCAGGCCAACGTCGTGCTTATCGACACCAGCTCCTACACCTGCACCAGCACCCCGCCTGACTTCCCCAGCCCACCCGCGGGCTCCGACGAATCCGACAGCTTGGGTGTGCGGTACAGCGGCCCCGGCCCCACCGGGTCGTAATCAGGCACGAGTCACAACGGCACTTGCATGATCACGATCGGGATCACGCAAGTGCCGTTGCGATCGTTAGCCCAGGTCAAGCCTGAATGGATGCTGCCGTACCAGGTTGCGCTGGACGCTGTCGCGCATCAGTTGGCGGAGGACATGCACCACCAGCCATCTGCGTTGCCGAATTGAGCCGCATTTAAATCAAGCGGCGCCGCTGCGCGGCGCCGGGCCCGGCGATAGCGCCGGCCTCTGCCTTTGGAGAGGCCCGGCCGGCGCGCGCCGGGCCACACCCGCAGGGCAAGTAGATCGGTACCGGCATACGACAGCAGCGCATGACTGGGAGCAGCCGCCTTCCTCGGCGTGCCAGTGTCCTGGTCACGGCCGCCGCGTCAAGGGCGCCTTTCGGCGTCGCACGCGATCGCTTCGCGACCCTTGACCCGGCGGCCGCTCTCTAGGGATCCGGCGCCTACGAGGAAGGACGTGGGAACAGGTGCTCAGCGGCGACGTACTGGTGGCACAAGTCGGCTGCGATCTTGCTCGCCGCAGCAGCAACGAGCTCGCGGATCGGGGTGTGGGCACCCGCGTCGTGTTGGCCATGCGCTTATCTCTAGCCGCGCACTAGCGAAGCAAAACGGGATGGCCGCTTGCCGACAGCGCAAGCCCGAGGAGGAAGAGCGCGATCAGCAGAATCGCCACGAGCGGCCTCGTCACTCGGCTTGCATGCCGTCGTTCCTTATGAGGGTGTCGGTGTGGCTTGTTGCTCATCGTGCTCCCCTCATGGCACGGCAGCGATCGATTCGCCGGTCACCGCGGCTGAGTGCCGGGGCGCAATGCAGGAACAGGCGGCGATCAGGCGGATGGGATCAGTGTGCGCTGGAGTTGGAGGGCGTGCTTCGCATTCTGGGCTGGGATTTCGAACCGGCCTGTGAACGGGACCTCCACATTGGAAACGGCCCAGGTCTGCCCAGCGGCGATGATGGCGAGCAGGTCGTGGGAGTGATAGGCCTTTGTGGTGATCGCCATCAGGGCCGCCTTGTCGGCTGTGGGCACGGTGATCCCGAGTCCGTAGTTGGCGGGCTGCTGGTTCGCGGCGGGCTGCTGAAGATAGGCGACCGCGGCGGATGTGATGGTTAGCGGCTTGCCGAGCCGCCGGTAGCACTGACCGCTGCCGGGGAACTGGTCGGCTGCCTTGGGGAGCCTGGCGGAACCGGTCGGGCAGCTGCCCGCCGGTGTCGGGGGCTGGCTGAGCACGGTTTGCAGGACGATCGCCGAGTTCAGATGATGCTGGCCGACAGGTGCCGGCCCTAGCGGAAGTGCGTGGCTACAGCCGGCCATGGTGAGCGCAACAGCTGCGAGGGCGGTGCCGGCGCTGGCCAGGCGCTTGCCAGATCGTCGCACGGTAGGTCCTCCTTGCTGGGCCACCATGGCGTCATCCCGGCTGCCGCTGCGGCGGCGGTGCGGGCATGGCTGTCTGGGCTCGGGCGGCGTCCGGGACGACCAGCGCGACGGCGGCCGCCAGGATGAGCAGTTCCGCCAGGCCGACAGTGATCAGGTGCGGGTCTTGCAGATAGTGGCCCTGCAGATAGTCGCCGAGCGAGGCGACCCGGTACACGGCGGCAACGGCGGCGAGCAGCACCACGGTCAGTGACCACACGCCCGTGCCGGCGCGGCCGGATAGGGCCCGTGGCGCGTGCGCCAGACACAGGACGGCGACCAGGATGCACGACAGCCCAGGCAGGTCCGGCACCCAGGCCTGGTGGCCGGTCGCCGTGGCCGCCAGCTCCGGCACGGCCACCAGGAAGTAGGTGGCGGGCAATGCCAGCAGCCAGGGCCACCGCGGGACCCGCGGGGCGTCCCGGTGGAACGCGGCCATAGCCAGGACCGGGACCAGGTCGTGCAGCAACCAGAAGGCCCACGACCCGAAAGGTGACAGCAGGGCACCGGTGAGCTGGCCCTGCGCCAGCCAGACCAGGTCGAGGGCAGCGGCCATCACCGCGAGGACCCGGGCAGCGCGGTAATGCCCCAGTACCAGCGCCGCGAAGATCACGATCCAGGCATAGCCAGCCACGTACCACACCCCAGCCGGCCAGGCAATACCCGGCACCGGCGCCATGACCGCGGGCGGCGCAGGGACGATGCCGAGCGGGTGGACGCCCCGGACCAGGAACACAAGCCGGAGCCCGTCCAGGCCCCGCACCGCGTGGACCATCAGAAGGGCCAGCACCGTGTACCGCACAGCCTGCCCCCAGGCGAAATAGCGACGCGGAGCGCCCGCGCCGCCCAGGTACAGCCGGACCGCCAGCAGGACCACGCTGGCGACCTCCTGCCACGCGGGCTTGCAGAACTCCAGGACGCACTCGTCTGTATAAGGGTCGCCGGTGAGCCAGCTATCCAGGAACGCGGCGACCATGTCCTCTTCCCACCGTTCCCGGTAGTAGCCGGGCAACAGGCGCAGCACCCGCCGGTAACGCTGCTCCAGGCGCAGCTCGCCGCTCATCCGGCCGCCTGCGGGCCGGGCCGGTGCAGTCTCGCCCGCACCACACGGGCGGTGGCCGCACGAAGCTCGGCCTCCTCAGCCAGCGCGCCCCGCCCGTCCCGGGTGAGCCGGTAATAGCGGCGCAGCCGACCGTCGTGCGCTTCCTCCCGATCCGGTTCGATCAGTCCCGCGCCGGTCAGCCGGTCCAGCACTCCGTACAGGCCGCCGATCTTCAGCTTCACCCGGCCCTGCGATAGATCGGCAACGTCTCCCACGATGCCGTAGCCGTGCCGCGGGCCATCAGCCAGCGCGGTGAGC
>Ga0306921_10006493_pt1 | contig 12204 bp, 9 predicted proteins | sample sta12Cox44000080_FD_203760 | JGI IMG/M metagenome (GOLD analysis project Ga0306921, IMG submission 203760) | Lab enrichment of tropical soil microbial communities from Luquillo Experimental Forest, Puerto Rico - statoxic.12C.oxic.44.000.080 (v2)... | ecosystem: Environmental > Terrestrial > Soil... | reverse complement strand
TTGAAAGCGTCCCTGCGCACGTAACCGGTAAGCGTAAAGATTGCGTTTGTATTTAAGGTATGCGTCCAGGAAGGCGCTATGTTGAAGGTTACGATCTTCGAGCGCTGATCGGCCGGACCCACCAGGCTGCCGTTCGACCCAACCACGCCGAGGTTAAGATTGTCATAGGAATTGGGGTTCTGAAACCAGGAGCGAGTGAAGCCTAGATTGAAATGCAGCATGTCTTTGCTGGAGAGCTGGTAGTCGAAGCGGTCGAACACGTTTTCTTCATTTCCCTTGGCATGGAAGACGACGAACTCTGGCGGATCGAGAAAACGCCCGGTGTTGAGACCATTTGCAGCAATGAAATTTCCCCAGGTCTTGCCTCCATAAGAAAAATTGAAATCGACGTTGGAGCTTCCGAAGGTACCGTAGTTAGCCGTGACGCTACCGTGCGGCGTCGTAGAACCCATTCCCGAACGGGTAGTTACGTCAATCACCAGGCTGGTCTTGTCGCCAAACTCGGCCGGAGGAGCTCCTGCGATCACCTGCATCGATTGCACCGCGTCCAGCGGAATCTGGTTGGAAAAGACCTTGCTCTGCTGATCGGTGATGGGCTGGCCATCGAGCGAGAACGAGTTCGAGGCATGGTCCCCCATCCCGTGAAAGAGGCCGTTGGAATCAGCCGCAACACCCGGCGACGCCAGGGTGACCAGCGAACTGATCTGCGACGAGGCGCTTTCGAGCGGAAGCTTCGTGAACAGTGAACGATCGACGTCTGTGTGGAAGGTGGAATCGTTCTCCAGCAGATCACCGGCTTCGCCTTCGACCGTGACGTTTTCAGCCGAAGCGGCAATCTGAAGCGTGATCTTGAGATTGACCGGCACCGGGGAACGGACCTCGACGTCCTGGGCGTAGGGAGCAAAACCCGTCAGGGTCACCTTGAGATGGTAGGGATTCAAGGGCACATTAGGGAAGCTAAACTTCCCGTCACTGTCGGTTGTAGCGGTCCGGCTATATTCAGTGACTGGGTTGTGAATCTGCACCGTTGCGTTGGGAATCACCGCCCCGGTGGGATCGGAAACAACGCCGTTCACCACCGACGAGTTGCCGCTACTCTGCCCATCGGCCGCGAAAAGGGAACCTGTGAGAAACGTCAGCCCAAGAAGCAGGACGCTCCAACGGAATAATCGGTTTTCGAAATCACGAATCACTTGGCCTCCAACCAAAACCTTGGCTCCCGCGCCCGAACCGTCATGCAAGGGCGGTGAGGTCAGGCAGGAGGAGCAGTGGAACCGCGATGTATTCGCGACGCACCAGGCGAGGCGCCGCACAAGGGTTCCTTGGGATTAGAGGCTGGGAGGGGCGCGCGACGGTAGACGGTCGGGAACTCCAAGAGAAGCGTCCGAAACGGCCTTCAGGCGGATTGGAATCCACAGCGGGTTGAGTCGCTCCACCTGCCGCAGATCGGCCCACAAGAATGCGCCATGACCGGCTCGACAGAGACTGCAGTCTTCCAGCGATACAGCAGTGCTGGAGTCTCCGGGGAGCGCAACCGTGGTGCTGTGCGCCACCGTGGAGCTCGCGCATAAGGCGTGCACCATTGGATGGACCAGCAGGTGCATCACGAGAAACAGTAAAAGCCAGCTGCGGAAACGCGTCATTCTGCCTACGTAGAATTGTATTGTCCTACGCGCTGGTCGTGCGTGTAAAGCGAGCCCGGCTGCATCGGCGACAACTGTCTATGATTTGACAGGCATTTGACAACCAGCAAAAGCTGCTGAACAATAACCCCAAGATTGGTAGGTCGGCGAGTTCGTTGTCGCCAACTTGGCGCCGGCAAATCCCGCACGCCTGGCAGACCAAGGATGATGTATGGCTAAGATCCTCTGTGTGGACGACGAACTTCACGTCGTCAACCTCAAGTGTGCCATTCTGGAAGCCGCAGGCCACGAAGCCACACCTGCCACTTCGGCCCAGGACGCCATCGCCAAGCTGGAGCGCCAGGATTACGACGCCGTGGTGACCGATTGGCGGTTGGGCGATGCCAACGGCCGTGCTATCGTGCAAGCCGCCAAGAATCGTTCCACGATGCCCGTCGTGGTAGTCTCTGGCTATGTATCCGAGGCTTTTCAGGCGGCCGAACCACTAGCCGATCTCTACCTCGAAAAGCCGGTCAATCCCGACGAACTGGTGACGATCGTCAATGAGTTGCTGAAGACCAGCGATCGCCCTCACTAGGTCGCTACTCCAGCCCTGCGCCCGACGACCCTAATCGCAAGATCTGGATATCAAGGAGAAGGCGCGGAACAGCCTCACGACTCGGCACAAGCGCCTCACTACGGATGCCGAGTTTGCCCGCAAAGCCGCCGATATTGTGGGTCTGTATTTGCATCCGCCGGAGAATGCCGTAGTGGTGTGTGTGGATGAGAAACCGCACATCCAAGTGCTGGAGCGGGCTCAGGGTTGGCTGCGGTTGCCCAACGGAAAGGCACTGAATGGGTTCAGCCACTGTTATAAGCGGCATGGGACCACCACCCTGTTCGCTGCCCTAGAGGTGGCCACCGGCCAGGTGCAAGTGGGGCATTATCCCCGACGCCGACGGCGGCAGTTTCTCGATTTCATGAATGGGGTAGTAGCATCTTATCCGGGCAAAGCCCTGCACGTGATCTTAGACAATCTGAACACGCACAAGCCGAAGCATGATCGCTGGCTGGCACACCACCCGCAGGTGCATTTTCATTACACTCCCACCTACTCGTCATGGCTAAACATGGTGGAATCCTGGTTCAGCATCCTCAGCCGACAGGCCCTGCGAAATCTCAGCTGCAGCCAGGCGCGCCAATTGCGGGAGGCGATTGATCGGTTCGTAAAAGCCTACCAGGAAACGGCTGCACCCTTTGAGTGGACCAAGGAGCTGGTGTACGCCTCGGCACCAAAGAAACGTTACTCTGATTTATGCAAGTAAGTACTAGTTGCCATCGCGGCACTAGAACATAAACCCTGGGCCATCATTCACACACTGACCCGAAACGGGCTAACGAGATGGTCTGCCGTCTAGATCAAACTGAGGTGAGATGATTCAACAACAAACAGGCGGAGTATCATCGTATGTATATCGCTGCTGTCGGCATTGATCTGGGTAAGACGAAGTCCCATTTGGTTGCCCTCGACGATTCACACGAGGAAGATGAGACAGGTAACTGGCTCTAGGACGTAGCGGTGGCCTCTCCTCCGTCCTCGGTCACGAATTTCCAGAAAGAGCGTAGCCCGCGAGTCAGGCGCAGGTCACGCACTTGTGCAAGATCGAGGCATGTTCGAACAGCCTCTTCCGCGCCACGGTGTGTGGGCAGCAGCCGAAAGACCACGCGATGTTTGCCCGCAGACTCGATTGGCTCAATCACGCATGGGAAGAAAACGCCGCGCCCGACTTCGAAGCTGGCAGGCCGGCCGATGTTCATGGTCTTCTCCGGTCCAACCAGCAGGCGGCGATGACCGAACTGGAGCGAGCCATCCGTGCCCAGCGAGAGGCGGCCATACGTCCGTCGCGGCACTTTGCCGACGCGCACCGCGAAAGCTGACACGTGATCTCCCTTAACCGGCCTGGTTTGTGCATCGAACAGCAGCATTCGCAGCAAGTCCCACGCGAACATGATCCCGAAAAAAGCCACGCGCATAGCCCATCCGAAGATTAGAAGGCTGCCGGCAATGATGCCCAGCGAGAGCAGTACGCCCAGCTGTGGACTGATCAGCGCGGTGACCGCGAGGACGGCAAAGATCCCGTTTCGGACGGCCTTCAGCAAGAAGTCAAGAAACGGAAATGGGCTGACCATGGCCATTACGTCGAACGCGTGGCCTACGAGCCACACGACGAACGTTACTGCCACGCCTACAACCGTGTAGAACACAGCGGTTGCGACACCGAACGCATGGTGGATGCCCCCTGTATCCGCTGTGGCAGCGTACACGACCGGTCCGCTGACAAGGTAGGCCAACAAATCCTTGATCGACGGAAAGCCCATGACGCGGGCCACCTGGTTTAGCACCACCGGGAACGCAACCAGGATCAACGCGGCATGGTTTACAAACAGGACCTCAATGGCATCGAGGGGTTTCTTGATCAGCGGGGCAAACCCTCCGAAGGTGTCCTTGATGAAGATCAGGACCAGGAGGATCATCACGGGAATCCAGAACTTCGGCTTCTGGATCAGCGGCAGCCGGTCACGCTGCGCTTCAGGCGTACGGTAATAATTCCAAACCCCCAGTACGCACACTCCCACGAGGGGGGAAATTGCTGTACTCGTGACCGTGGCCAGCGCGGTAGATATCTTCTCGCCGCTTTGCAGCGCCTGCTGCGCTTCCTGGTCACCGGTCTGCGCGACGGCGACGGCGCCAATCACCAGCACGCCAACAACAAGCAGCCACCACCAGCGCATCGCCATGTCCTCCAGTTCGTTCCGCCGGAAAACCGGCCGTGGACAGTCAACCGCGGATGAAGACGTCCGCGCCATCGCCGGACGGTTGGAGGAATACTACATGAGCAGGCTTCCCCGATCCACCACCCGGAAAGGCCTCGACTCTTTTGCGCGAGGATGCACGTTAGCATTGCACAGGGCGATCCTTACACCTTGATGACAGCCACCAGTTCCTTCACTGCGTCGGCGCTCTTTTGCAGGGCGGCTTGCTCTTCCGCGGTGAGCTTGATTTCGATGATCTGTTCCAGGCCATTGGCGCCCAGCTTGCACGGCACGCCGACATAGAGTCCCTTGATACCGTACTCCCCATCGAGATAGGCGGCGCACGGTAGGATCTTCTTCTTGTCCTTGACGATCGCTTCGACCATCTCGGTGGCAGCCGCCGACGGTGCATAGTAAGCGCTGCCGGTTTTGAGGTACTTGACAATCTCGGCTCCGCCGTCGCGCGTGCGTTGCACCAGTCGGGCAAGCGCCTCGGCATCCAGCAGCTCGGTAATCGGGATCCCGGCCACGGTGGAGTAACGTGGCAACGGAACCATGGTGTCGCCGTGGCCCCCGAGCACGAAGGCAGTTACGTTCTCGACCGACACTTTCAGCTCGTCGGCAATGAACGCACGGAAGCGGGCCGAGTCGAGCACACCGGCCATCCCGATGACCCGGTTGCGGGAGAAGCCGCTGAGCTTGTAGGCGGCCTGCGCCATGGCGTCCAGCGGGTTCGAGACGACGATGAGGATGCAGTTCGGCGAATACTGCACGACCTTGCCCACCACATCGCTCATGATCTTGTAGTTGGTATGGAGCAAGTCGTCGCGGCTCATGCCCGGCTTGCGCGGAAGGCCGGCGGTGATGACCACGATGTCCGAGTTTGCCGTGTCGGCGTAATCGTTTGTACCGAACACGTAGGAGTCGCGCTTCTCAATGGGCATGGCTTCGAGAAGGTCAAGACCCTTGCCCTGGGGAACGCCTTCAATGATGTCGATCAGGACGACATCGCAGAGCTCCTTCGACGCCATCCAGTGCGCCGCCGTGGCGCCCACGTTGCCCGATCCCACTACCGTTACCTTCTTACGCATAATTCCGCTCCGGTTCGCCTCATGGGCGAGTAAGATGTCACAACATTACCGATGAATGATGGGTTGCGCGCCGTCCAGGATCCCTGGCGGAGCGCTGACTAAGCAAATCGCTAAGTCACCCAGCGGCTGAAGCCGCAGTGATTCTGCGGCTGTATGGAAGGCCCAAGGCCGTCCCCTTCGAGAACCAGGACTCACCAGACTTTCTCTAACACCACGAGCCAGGGCAGCAGGGGAAATGTCTGGAGCGCCACCCCGGCCCAGGTTACTTCGTTGTTGCGAACTGGGCTGCCGGCACCATGTTCTGGATCATGTGCGTGGCGAACTCGCTGGTCTTCACCTTGGTCGCGCCCGGCATCAACCGCTCGAAATCATAGGTGACCGTTTTCTGCTGAATGGTGTGCTCGAGCGAGTCTTCGATCAGCCGTGCTGCTTCGTGCCATCCCATGAAGTCGAACATCATGACGCCCGACAACATCACCGACCCGGGATTGATGACATCCTTGTCGGCATATTTCGGGGCCGTGCCGTGGGTGGCTTCGAAGATGGCGTGCTGGTCGCCGATGTTCGCGCCCGGTGCAATGCCGAGTCCGCCAACCTGTGCCGCTGCCGCATCGGAGATATAGTCGCCGTTGAGGTTGGGTGTCGCCAGCACGGAATATTCATCGGGCCGGGTCACGATCTGCTGGAAGATGCTGTCGGCGATGCGATCGTTGATCATCAGCTTCGACTTCCAGGCGCCGTGGCCGTGCGTCGCGTAGATGCTGTCGAGCACACCCTTTACTTCCGCCTGGAGTGCGTCGCGGAAGTCTTTTGGCGCGAACTCCAGCCCGGGCTCAACCATCTTTGCATTTTCTTCCACGCCCAGGCCGGGATGACGGTCCAGGTTGTCGACGATCCAGCTTTCCCGCTCGGTGATGACCTGATCGCGGAACTCCTGCGTCGCGTTTTCGTAGCCCCACTCGCGGAAGGCACCCTCGGTAAACTTCTGTATGTTGCCCTTGTGGACAATGGTGACCGACTTGCGACGGTTCTCCAGCGCATACTTGATCGCCATGCGGAGCAGTCGTTTGGTGCCGGTAACCGAGATGGGCTTGATACCGATACCGGAATCCTCCCGGATCCGCTTGTTGGTGCCACTGAGCATCTCGTTGTTGATGAACTCGATAAGCTTCTTTGCAGCCGGCGTACCCTGTTTCCACTCGATGCCCGCATAGACGTCTTCGGTGTTCTCCCGGAAAATCACGATGTTCATCCTCTCGGGGTTTTTCACCGGCGATGGAATGCCCTCGTAGTACTTCACGGGGCGGACGCAGGCGTAGAGGTCGAGAATCTGGCGTAGCGCGACATTCAGCGAGCGGATGCCGCCGCCTACGGGAGTTGTGAGTGGACCTTTGATGCCGACATGCAACTCGCGGAAGGCATCCACCGTATTATCGGGGAGCCAGGTCCGAAAGCGGTCCATGGCTTTCTCGCCGGCGAAGACTTCGTACCAGGCCACCCGCCGCTTGCCGTCATAGGCTCTTTGCACCGCCGCATCAAAGACGCGAACGGAAGCTTTCCAGATGTCGCGGCCGGTACCATCGCCTTCGATGAATGGAATGATTGGATTGTCCGGGATGACAAGCTTGCCGTCTTTACAGGTGATCTTGGTCCCGCTGGAAGGAAGAGGAATTCCGTTATAAGAAGAAGCCATCAGGCACCTCAGAAGTATGGATAATGACGGATCCGGGGCATGAACCCCAGTGCCGGGAACAGGATGCACTGCCAGAACGGGAACAGCGCCGGTAATGTATAAGGGCAGATCGAAGCAAGTTTCGGCCCGTTCCTGGGTGCAGCCAGCCGAGTCCAATAAGAGAGGCTTAACCGGGCTCGCCCAACCTTCTTACGTTACCACTCGGGCCGGAGCGCTTCAATCAATTCCTGCCACGCGCGAATCCCCCCTGGTGGTATGTGGCCCTTGCTTATTGACTGGTTCACCGGACAATGAGTGAAGGGATAGGGCATGCAATTCGTTCGAGCTGCCGTTCTTATGGCGCTGGTCATCGGGGTCATCGGTCTCTCTCCAACGCGCGGGCCCAGGAACTGAAATCGGGACAAGTTGGGGCTCGTCCCCCGTTAGGCTGCCTCGTCACCAACTGTCACCCAGCCGCCAGGATCCACCGTTCATTCCTCCCCCACCGTACTATGTCTCTGCGGATGCTGAGCACCACCATTGGTTCCGGTTCTCGAATGACCTTTGGTTCATGCTGTCTAATGGTGTATGGAGGGGTATTCCACGCAACGAGCATGGTTACCGGCAGAAGATTTCCTTGGTGACGGCAAGGCGTGGCGTGGCTTGGATTGGCGAGCTCTGCCTTATCCCGCCTTTGTTGTGACCGTGAATCGGTTCGACGGTCCGACTCCGGCTGGTTTGAACGTTCCAGGCCAGGTCAGCTTCAGAGAGGCATGGAATTCATTTCTTAGGTCTGCTGTCGACCTGCCAACACCGGGCTGCTGGGAGATCACCGGACGGTTGCCCTCCCACCAGGAGTTGCGCTTCGTCGTGTGGGTTGAGCCGTGACGTGGCTTTCGCATCCCGCGCGTTATCACGCTCAAGCCGGCGAATGCCGGTACTTTGCGTAGATCGACCTGGTCTGCCGCAAAACTTCAACAAGACGGGCCTCGGGATCAATCTTGCCGTCATCATTGAACGCTCTGCCGAGCAGCTTCTGAACTGCGCGGTGCGCGTGCTCGGCCACGGGTAACCACTTGTGGGGCCTTCCCGTTACCAGTCGCACCAGGTGCTCGACTGTGCGAAGCCACAGCGCAGCTTTAGCGAGGATCTCATACTCGCACTCTTCGAGAAGCCCATTTTCCCGAACTAGGCGCAGGCGGTCGCGCAGATCTCCCGCCAGCCACAGCTGATGACGAGCCTGGATCGTACCGGCGAGGTAATCAATGTCGTACGCGCCCCCGGCACCCGTCTTGTAGCTGGGAGGCGCTTCACTCACCTCCAGCCGGTTTCGCATCTCGGCCAGGCTGGCTACAAAATTCCCCCGCCTAGCGATCTCGGCAATCGACTGGCGCGATAATTCGACCGTTCTTTGGCCGAGTCCCCGATCACCGGCAACAAAGCGGAGCTTTAAGTACGTAAGAGCCTCCCAAGGCTGCGCTTCATGCTCGAAATAGGCTGACAGCTGCCTGGGGGTAATAACCAGCTCGCCTTCCCGGCCATGAGGTCGCAAGCGCGCATCCACGGGGAACACCGTGCCTTCGCGCGTATAGGCGGTCAGCGTTTCCATAACGCGTTCCGCGTTGCGTTGCATGGAGTGGGCATCGACCTGTTCGTCACGAACGAACAGGACGTCGGCGTCCGAGAGCAGGTCGAACTCCTGCGCACCCAGGCGGCCGAGCCCGAGGATTGCGAACCCGGCGGGAGCTTCGCTGATTGCCACTGCCGCCTGGATGGCAGCATCGGCTGCGGAAGTATTTTCTTCGAGCGACGCAAACACGTCGCGCAGCTGAAACAAATCACGCGCTCCGGACCGCAACATGCACCTGCGATAGTGTTGCCGCAGAAGCGCCTGGGCCTGGGCGCAATCCGTCGTCGGAAGCGCCAGGTAGGCAATCAACGGGTCGATAGGCGAGGATCCAGGTTGTGCGGGTCCGCTCGCTGTGACGGGCAATAACGCATCCTTAGAGTTCACTGGATCTGAGGCAACTTCCTTTAGCAGGGAAATTTCGCTCGGATATTGCACCAACAGGTCGGTCAGGTATTCGCTGTCTTCGAAGATTGTCAGGGCGCGTTCCAGCGCCTCTGGGGCGCCGAGAACAGCGCCATATCGCTCCGACGTTGTGCTGGCGGAGCTGAGGAAGCGATCAAGATTCCTCCGGGCATGTTGCGAAAGCACGGTTTGGCGGGCGACCTGGCCAAGCCGCGGAGAAACTTCCGCCAGCCTCATGAGAAGCTGATCACGATACTTCTCTTGTCCAGCCTCACGCTCCAAGTGCACCTCGAACTCAGGAAGGTCGGCTGCCGTGTGGCTCTGCTCCTGGAAAATGATGCGCTGGTAGATCTCCGCAACCGCTTCCATACGGCTTCTTACTTCTGCCAGGAATTCCTCCGGCACCGGCACAGCCATGCCCTGGCGGGTAAGACTACGGGCCAGGCATTGCAGCTCCTCCGGCGAGGCCGGAAGACGGTGAATCTGCTGGCCGCGGCGCAGCTGCAAACGATGTTCCAGCCGGCGGAGAAATTCGTAGGCGGTGTTGAGGTTCTGAAAATCCTTGCCGCTGATGTGCTCCTTGTCATGGAGCTTTTGCAACGCGAACAGCGTTCCACGCGAGCGTAGCCAGCTTTCGCTGCCGCCGTATACGCGCTGCAGGCATTGCACCAGGAATTCGATGTCGCGTATGCCGCCGCGATCCAGCTTTACATCGATCTCATGCTGCCCGGGCCGCTTTGCCGAGTGCCGCCTGCGGCGTCTGCTGATTCTCTCCAGCGAGGCTAGGGCGGTCTTGATGGCAGCGAAGTTGAGCTCCGGCCGATAGACGTGGGGCTGCACGGCGCGGATGAACTCTCGTGCCAGGCCGATGTCGCCCGCAGAATGACGAGCTTTGATCATGGCCTGCAATTCCCAATCCTGGGCAAACTGCGAGTAGTAACCGACCGCGTACGCCAACGGGATGGCGAGTTCTCCCTCCTTGCCTTGGGGCCGGAGGCGCAAGTCGATGCGGAAGATCGGACCTTCCTTGGTGTGGCGTGAGAGCAACTCGGTCGTTTGCTGTGCCAGGCGGACAAAGAACTCCCGACTGGTGATGGCTCCTTCTGGCTGCTCACCACCGTCATAGAGGAAAAGAAGATCGATGTCAGAGCTGTAATTCAGTTCGTTGCCGCCGAGTTTTCCCAGGGAAAGTACGGCGAACCTTCCGGGGCGTTTGCGTTGCTGAGCCGTGCCGTGGCGGCGCTGAAGGTGCGAATAAACCTCGCGCACCGCTTCTTCGATCAATGCATCCGACAGCGCCGAAATCTCGGCTGTCGTTTCCGCCAGTGTTGCAATCTCCAGGAGGTCACGCAGCAGGATGCGGACGTACTCCCGGCGCTTGCATCGGGCCAGTAACGCCGCTGTATCGCTCTCGAAGGAACGCGAGCGCATTCGAGCGAACTCTTCCTGGAATTCTTCCCGGGAGTGTGTGCGGTCGAGGCTCCTGTCGCGCAAGAGAGTCGGAAACAGGTCAGGATTGTGGATTAGGGTTTCGCCCAGCCAGCTGCTGCTGCCAAACACCAGCAGTGCGTAGTGGACGAGCGAGCTGTGCTTCTCCAGCAGCCGTAGCAACCCGCTCCCACAAGTCTCGACCAGCCGTTCGAACTGGTTGACCGCGGAGTCGGGATCGGCCGCCCCTCTCAGCAGCGGCCACAACGATTCGTACACAGACGCCGGCACGAACTGGCGAAGGCGCGCCAAATTCTGCCATGCCGCCGCGGGATCGCGGAACTCGATCCTTGGAGGTGGCGTGAGGGCATCGGGTTGACCAAGATCCGCCACTGGTTTCAGGACGACATCGCACAAGGATGATCGGTTGGCTGCTGAAATTCTTATTTCCGAAAGATAGCACGCGCCCGCAGTTGCTTACAGTTGTCTTGACGCAGGGTTGTCTCTGCTGTGTTTTTTTGGTCTCTATTGGTGACTCCCACTGCAACATCGCAGCCCGTGGTGGAGGAGTTCTGTTCGTCTGCCAGACGGCTTCTTGCTGTGTGTTTGGATTTGCGCATCGGTCGTCGCGCAGGACCCTGCGGAGAACTCGGCGAATAGCGCTCCGGAATTACCCCAGGCTCCGTCCGCGTACCGGCCAGTTACCGGCAAGCAGCGCCTTCGTTGGTTTGTGCGCTCCACGGTTGGGTATCCATCTCTGACCGGAGGCCTCTTTCGCCGGGCTTTGGCATCGCGATCAACTGTCCGCCTGAGACGGCCCGCATTGGGACGGCTTCGCCCAGCGATACGGCATGCGTTTAACCGGCATTTCCACCGGCAACTTCCATCGAAGCCAGCCTGGGTACAGTCTGGGGAGAAGATCCGCGATACTTCCTCGCAGCCGGCCAGCCTTTCATGCAGCGCGCGAAAAACATCGTCGACCTGACCTTCCGATCCTACCGGAAAGATGGAGAACGCTATCCCGCCTATGCCCGATATGCCGCTGACCTCGGCAATAACTTTCTCTCCAATACATGGCGGGTTTCCAGTGAAGCGGATTGGCAGCATGCCCTGGTTCGCTCGGCCGAAGGCATGGGCAATCCGCGCGATCTCCAATACCTACGACGAATTCTCGCCCGAGCTATGGCGGCTTCTTCAGCGCAAGAAAGGTCATCACTAGCGCCACACAGGATTACCTTTTGGCTCGATCGGAACCGGGACTGAAAAGTTCTGTTCAGATGACATGGGAGCTGGAGGTCGCTGAAGGTATGCTCTGGCCCGTCAAGCGTTCTAATCAGCTGGGACCAAGCTCTTCGTCCTCACCCGGACCTCTTGAGATGCGTGATTTCGTCCCACAATGTGGGACGAGCTGGTTTCGTCTGGGACGAAAAAAACAAGATCGTTACCCTGCCGACCCCTTAACCGCGCATCCCCCCTCTCTTACAGCGGCGGCCGGTACCAACCAGTCCGTCACTCACCCCGAAACAGGGTGCGTCAACACCGTAG
>Ga0306921_10006490_pt1 | contig 12206 bp, 9 predicted proteins | sample sta12Cox44000080_FD_203760 | JGI IMG/M metagenome (GOLD analysis project Ga0306921, IMG submission 203760) | Lab enrichment of tropical soil microbial communities from Luquillo Experimental Forest, Puerto Rico - statoxic.12C.oxic.44.000.080 (v2)... | ecosystem: Environmental > Terrestrial > Soil... | reverse complement strand
TTCTCAGGACACCAAGTCGGCACGGTCGAGAATGGCAGTGGCACATGTCGCCATATGCTATGCTTCGAGTGAGCCAGTGCCGCAACATAATCACCGGTTCGGTCTGCCCGCTCCGTATGGCTGACCACGAAGTTGGTCTTGGCCGCGGGAGGGGACCCGTGGCCTTGGAGGGCGTCGCCGCCTACTGGTAAGCTACAATGCGAATGGCTTAATGGTCCTGCTCTCGCAGCGTTCGCGTGCCTGCGCCTAGTGGCCTGCATAAGCCCACGTTCGAACGGTTTTCGTCGCGCGCACGGCTCGGAATTTAAATTGACAGCCGCAGGAAAAAGCGCGCCGCGCCGCTATTCGGCATCGCTTCCTGGGTCACTCATGCGCGGGGGGATATCACGTCCGGCTCAGAACCGAAAAACCGATCCTTCGGTCGAAACCATCGGAGCTGATGAAATAGAATAACCAATTAACTAAATAAATTTAGCACGAATTTGTTAGACCTTTTGTCGATTTTTTGTGTAAAGATATTAATCAGGACTGGATGGTTAGCGTCGGTATACAGAAATTGACGGTACATCTGACGAATATTTGACGTTATTTTGACAGTTCGAAACGCACGATGAGCAGCCTCAAACTATTTCAACAGCTGTGGGTCAGACTAAACATGCGGCGACGGTCCCACGGAGGCAGAGATTGCCCGGGGCGCCTATCCAGAGCGCCGCTCCCGTCGGGCGCCGCCCGCCGCCAACCGCCGCACTGTGATCTCGGCTCGCCGCCACTCCGAGAGTGCCCTTTAGTTGAGTGACATTGGTGAAATTCGTCAAGCGGCGGCCGGGGTAGCTGCCGTTGGCGACCTCGAGGCATGCCGCGTTTTTCTCGAGCGTCCGGATGAGCCCGACGACGAACGAGCCCGGATCTACTGTCGGCTGAGCGAGGCGTTGTATCATAAGGGCAGCCGCGATCTCGCGGTCGAGTGCGCCCGCCGCGCCTTCGAGCTGCAGCCGCAAACAGAAGACGTCGCCAATTTGTGCGCCTGGGTGTTCAGCAATTGCGGAGAACACGCCGAAGCCGCAGCCGCCTATGAGCAGCTGCTGGCGATCCGCCCTGATTGGGCCGCCGGGCATCGTCACGCGAGCGGCTCTCTTGCCGCAGCCGGACGGCTCGACCATGCCATATCACACGGCCGGACGGCGAGCGATCTCGATCCGCTTTCGTCCGAGTTCGCTTGTCACGTCGCCGGTCTCCTCGAAACGGCTGGCCGATCCGCACAGGCTGTAGCCTACTTGATGCGTGCGGCGGCAGCCGATCCCGCCGATGCCCGGGTGCTGCGCCATCTGTCGGCAACCTTGTTCGCTCTGGAACAAAGCGAGCAAGCGGTTGCGTTGGCGTTGCGGGCTGTGGCGCTGATGCCGACGGATCCCCTCAACGCGCTCCATGCCACCGAGCTGTTGCTGCGGACACACCGCTATGACGAGGCCGCTGCGATTATCCTCGGTATCGTCGAGATCGGCAGCGAGGACGCCGTGGCACTTCGGCTGCTCTCGGCAACGCAGATGCTGTGCGGTCGGGCCGAGGATGCCCTTGCCGCGATCGACCGCGCCCTGAAGCTCTCGCCGCAAACGGCAGAATACCATTTGCACAGGGCCAGTCTCCTACATCGGCTGGGTCGCCTGGACGAGGCGGCAGAGGCCTGCGGGCGGGCGGCGGCGCTCGATCCTTCGAGCCCTGATCCCAAACGCTCGCAATTGGCGGTCTATTTCGACAGCGGCCGGCTCACCGAGGCGCTGGCGATTGGCGGGGATTTGATTCGAGCGTCTCCGGACAATCAGGAATATGCCGAGGCCGTCCTCCAGGTATTGCACCGCCGACTGGAGATGCTCGACACCGACTACATCGTCCTGGGCGAGCGACCATTGCGCCTGGCGATGCGGCAGCGGCCGCGGCCAACCATTTTTGCGGCACTTCGGACCCAGCTGCGGGTCATTTATGCCCTGATGATGCGCGAAACCCGTACCCGTCTCGCAGAGTCGAAGCTCGGATACGGCTGGGCATTGCTGGAACCCGTGCTGCACATCCTGATGCTGTCTCTGGTATTCGCGGTGATGATGCGCGGTCGGCCGCCTATCGGCGACAAGTTTTTCATTTTTTACTATACCGGACTCATTCCTTATCATTTGTTTGTCCACACCAGCAGCAGCATGACTTATGCGGTCACCAGCAACGCCCCGGTGCTGCAGCTGCCGCTGGTGAGCCCGTTCGACATAATCACGGCACGCGGCCTCGTCGAGGTTCTCACCGACGTGATAGTGGCGATCATCCTACTGGCTGGTTTCTTCGCAATAGGGCGCGGGGTCTTGCCTCACGATTTTCGAGCATTGGTCGGTTCGGTCGTCGCTGTCTCGCTGTTTGGTTGCGGGGTTGGATTCGTCAATGCCGTCATCAACGGGTTCTTCAAATCTTGGGACAAGATTTGGGCGCAATTGACCCGCGCATTGTACTTCTGTTCCGGAATTTTCTACGTGCCGGGAATGATGCCGGATTGGATCCGCGATATTCTCGCCTGGAACCCGGTATTGCACGCAGTCGACTGGTTTCGCTCGAGCTTCTTTCCCGAGTATGAGCCGCATTGGCTCGATCGGTCTTATCTGGCAATCGTCGCCGCAGTCAGTATTGCGCTGGGCTTATGTCTCGAGCGCGGCTTTCGGCGTCATCTCTACGAGCCGCTGTGATCGCGCTCGACGGGGTCTCCAAAATTTATCGCACCCGAGGCGGGCGCAGGACCGTGCTCGACGATGTGAACGTCACTTTTGAATCGGGCTACAATTTTGGAGTTCTCGGTGTCAACGGCGCCGGCAAGTCGACCCTGATCCGCCTGATTGCCGGGTCGGAAATTCCCGATGTCGGAGTTGTCCGGCGGTACGCCCGGGTGTCGTTTCCGCTCGGCTTCGGCGGCACGTTTCACGGCGCGCTGTCGGGCCGCGAGAACGTCGCGTTTATCGCCCGGCTCTACGGGGCGAGAATGCGCGAGGCACTCGAATACGTCGAGGACTTCGCCGAGCTCGGAGAATACTTTCATATGCCGGTCAATACCTACTCGGCCGGGATGCGGGCCCGGCTCGCCTTCGCGAGCTGTCTCGCCCTCGATTTTGATCTCTACCTGATCGACGAGGTGACCGAGGTAGGCGATCAGCGTTTTCGTCTGAAATGCGCGGCGGCGTTCCGCGAACGGATGGAGCGCGCCGACATCATTCTGGTGACCCATAATATTCACACGCTGCGCCAGTATTGCGACAGAGGCGCCATTCTGGCCAACGGCAAAATCACATTGTTCGACGAGATCGGCACTGCGCTCAGCCGCTATCATCGCTTGGTACAGGAAAGCTTATAATGGCCACGGTCCCGGCAACCGAGCGCAACCGCTTGCCCGATGGTGGGGCCGATCGCCGATTGCTAAGCCAGGGCAGCCAAGCGGTCGTCGCGTCGGGCGCGACAGTACTTCCCGTTCCGTCCGACGGCAGCGCCGGGACCGTCGTCTTCGATCGCAGAATGAACCCGATCCCCAGAGCACGTCGGCGGCGCTTGGGGTGGCTCTCCTTTATGATCGTGGTCTTGGTACCGGCCGTGATTGCCGCCGCGTATTATTTCTTGATCGCTGCTGACCAGTACGTGGCGGAATTTCGTTTCGCGCTGCGATCCGCCGAACCGGAGCGCCGTGACCCCAGCCTGTTTCTCCAGGAGGCCATAGCTCCGTCGCCGATTGGCGTGGATTCCTATGTCGTTGTGCAATACCTCGCCAGCCGCGCGATCATCGATGATTTGAGCGCGACGATCGATCTGCGGCAGCTGTTTGCACGCTCCGACGCCGATTGGCCGGCCCGCCTCGATCTGGCGGTGTCGATCGAGGAGCTGGTTCGCTATTGGAAGGGACAAGTCGACGCGTTTTTCGATGCGACCAACGGGACGATCGTGGTCAGGGCGCGGGCCTTCACCCCGGAAGATGCCCTGACCTTGGCCCGCGGGATTCTCACCTGTTCCGAGCGGCTGGTAAACGATTTGTCGGCGCGCGCCCGCCGTGACGCCCTGCGCAACGCCGAGTCGGAGGTGGGCCGGGCCGAGAAGCGTCTCAAGGCAGCACTCACCCGCCTACGCGAGTTTCGCGACCAAGAAGGTATCATCGATCCGCGCAAGACTGCCGATGCGACCGTGGCGCTCGCCGGACGCGTTCGCGACGAGCTGGTTCGGACCGACACGGAACTGGCCACCTTGAAGCACTACATGCGCGACGACGCCCCCTCGATCAAAATGCTCGAGGCTCGCGTTCAATCGCTCGAAGCCCAACGCCGGGCGGTCGAGAGCGAGGTCACGGATACCGAAAAGACGCGATCGGCAGCTCTCTCGCGGGTCATGGGTTCCTATGAGCAGCTCGAAAGCGAGCGGACGTTCGCCGAGAATACCTATCAGCACGCGCTGCAGGCGCTCGACCGCTCGCGCATCAATGCCGATCGCCAGCAGGTTTATCTCGCGACATTTGTCCAGCCGACATTGCCGGAGGAAGCACTGTACCCGCGCCGGCTGCAATCGTTTGCCATAGCTTCCGGCGTCGCTTTTGTCGCCTGGCTGATCGGCGCCTTTATCCTTCAGTCGATACGCGACCACCTGCGTCCATAACGTCTTTTGATTTGGTTGATACCGGCTGGGCCGGCGGAGAAGGCAATCATGACAACGCTCGAGTTCGAATCTCAATCCTCCGTCTTGTCCCCCGCCGCGCCGAGTGTTTCGACCTTGCGGAAGGCCAACCCCGCCGCTCGCACCAGGCTGGCGGTGGTCTCCACCCACGACGATCTGTGCGGCATCGCCGCCTACACTCGTAGTCTCGAACGGCAGCTCGGCGACATTTTTGATGTAACCGTGTTCGAGCTCAATCAATTCCTGCTGCGCAGCAACCATCGCCGTGTCCGAAGATTCGCCGACCGGCATATTCAGGCCATTTGCCGCGAGATCAGGCACTACGACTCCGTCAATCTCCAGCTGGAGCACGGGACCTTGGGCCGCAGCTGCGGCGATATCTTTCGTCGTTTCAATTGGATCGTGGGCGCGTCGCCGCGTCTTTCGGTGACCTTTCACTCGATAATGTTGTCGGACGGATTTGATTATGCGGAATGGCTCAGGGAGATCTGCCGCTTCAATTTCGCCAAGGCCATCGCCATGAGATCCGCTTATCTGCGGGCCAACCAGCTGTCGGCCGGCATCGCCAGACGCCTGCGCCGCGCCCAGCGCTTCAAGCCGGTGGCACTGGTCGTTCACACGCGCCGCGATCTCTTCCACATGAAGTACGTTCACGGCATGCGCAACGTTTACGACCATCCGCTTTCGTTCATCGATTGTGCCGAAGCGCACGAGGTCCGGCGCAGCGCCGCGCGCGCGCAATTTCCGGTCCTGGATGCGGTGCCGGCGCAAAGCAAGCTCATCGGGGTCTTCGGGTTTTTTGGTCGATACAAGGGCTTTGACACCGTCATCCGGGCGCTCCACCACCTGCCCGAGGAATTCCATCTGCTGATTTTCGGGGGTGTCCACCCGAACGAGATCAGGCGGCACCAGCCGGTCGACCCTGTCGTCTCGTCGATGTTCGACGCCGGATTTATCGATACGAGCGTCGTCGAACGAACACGAACGGCCGCGGGCACCAGCGCGCCGTTCGTCTCCGTCAATGTCGACGGGTCGATGCGCGATCTGCTCGTCGAGCACCCCAAAGACTTGTCGGGCCGAATTCATTTCCTCGGCGCGCAAAGCGACGCCGACTTCCTCTCAGGAATGGCAATCTGCGACGCAGTGGTGTTTCCGTATCTGGAAGTGGGGCAATCCTCCTCGGGTCCGATTTCGCAATCGCTCGAGCTCGGCTGCCGAGTAATCGCCTCGCGCACGCACACCTTCCTGCAGTTTGCCAAGTATCATCCCGACACGATCGAATTCTTCGATATCGGCAATCACGTCGAATTGGCCGGACGCATTCTCTCCCGCCCACAATTCGACCCGTGCAAGCGTCTGCTCGCCTTCAACGTCAAAACCAACAAAGCAACTTATCTGGCCGCTAATGGCGAGAGGGGCGGAACGGAAGCGATGGCCGAGAGGGCACGCGTCAAAGCCCGAGCGGCTCCGGCCGAATAGTCGGAAATTTGAGCGGCCGTTGTGCCCCGCAAGACTTGGCTGCGATTGCGGACCTGGGCCAGAGCCGTTCGCGGCGAAGGTCACAGCTCCGTTCCGGCGAGCTCACGGAACGCGTCGGGAACCGAACGGGAGACTCCGAGCGCGACCGACGCATAGCCGACCGCCTCCCATCCGAACCGGCAGCGGACTGCGTCGACCGCGCGGTCGGCCACCCATCGCGCCATACCCTTTTTGCTGCCGGGACGGCGCTTCTCGTCTTCAAGACCGAGCGGGAGCTCCAGCTGCATTGCCGAGCGCTCCTCCAGGTTCGATACCGATATCGCCAGCAGCGAGATGTTTTGCTCGTCGGGGTGATCCGCCAGGGCGCCTTGCACCAGGTCCTCGGCGATCTCGGCAAGGATTGCCGTCGTCGAGATCGGCGCAGACAAGGTGACCGAGCGGCTGACCGAACGGAGATCGGCAAACCGCACCCGTACCGACACAGTCCGGCCGAGCCGGGATTTGGCCCGCAACCGGCTGCCGACCCGGTCGGCAAGATGGCGCAAGGTCGGTCGGAAGGCTCGCGCTTCGGCAGGCTTCTTGCCGAGCGCCGACTGTGAGCCGGCCGAGCGGGCGCGACGATGCGTCGCGATTTTGCGGGGGTCGCGGTTCCACGCCAGCGCCGCCAATTTCTGCTCCGCCGCCTGGCCGAGCAGCGGCGCCAGCAACCCTCGCGGCAGCCTCGCCAGCTGGCCGATGGTCAGCACACCGGTCTCGGCCAATCGCGCCTTGGTGACCGGGCCCACCCCCCACATCAGCTCGACCGGCAAGTCGTGAAGGAAATCGAGCTCGGTCGCCGGATCGACAACGACCAATCCGTCCGGTTTGGCCACTTGCGAGGCGATCTTCGCCAGGTGCTTGGTGCGCGCCACACCGACCGAGATCGGCAGTCCCAGCTCCTCCCGCACGCGGTGTCGGATCGTTTTGGCAATATCGGCCGGCGAACCAAAGAGATGGGTGCAGCGCGCGACATCGGCAAAGGCCTCGTCGATCGAGATCCGCTCGACGAGCGGTGTGTAATCACCCAGAACCCTGATGGCGGCATCGCCCAGCCGCCGGTACTCCTCGAAATGGCCGCCGACAAAAATCAGCTGCGGACAGCGCTCGCGCGCCCGCCGTCCCGGCATCCCGCTATGCACCCCGAAGGCCTTGGCCTCGTAAGAAGCGGCGAGCACGACCCCGCCCCCTACGGCGATCGGCCGGCCACGCAATGACGGGTCGAGCAGCTGCTCGACCGAGGCGTAAAAGGCGTCCAAATCCGCGTGGAGGATCGTGGCTGGCTCTTCCATCTCGCCGCCTCACCTCGCTTGCCATCTAAGAACATAAAGAGAACAATCCGGTCGATTGTCAAGCCCCGCCCCCGATCGCTATAGCTGTAGCCGTTTTAGTGGGGCCCTGATTTTGGAGTCTGCCGGCCATGAGGTTCGAAGAATATCGCAAGCACGACGCCGTCTCGCTGGCCAGGCTCATCGCCAAACGCGAGGCCAGCGCCGAGGAGGTGCTGGAGACGGCGATCACAAGAGCCGAGCAAGTCAACCCTGCAATCAATGCCATCGTGCACAAGCAGTATGAGCAGGCGCGCCACGCGGTGGCGGCGGGGCTTCCCGACGGGCCGCTGAAGGGTGTCCCCTACCTGATCAAGGACCTCGGCTTCTTCGAGACTGGCGAGCCGGCGACCCTCGGCAGCAGCCTGTTCAAGGATTTTGTCGCCGATCACGACACCGCCTATGTGACGCGCTGCAAGAAGGCCGGTCTGGTATTCATCGGCCGCAGCTCGAGCCCCGAATTCGGCCTGAACCCGAACACCGAGCCGCGGCTCTACGGTTCCTGTCGCAACCCCTGGAACCTCGAATACTCGCCGGGGGGTTCCTCCGGCGGCGCGGCGGCGGCCGTTTCCGCCGGCATCCTGCCGGTTGCGCATGCCACCGACGGCGGCGGCTCGATCCGCATCCCAGCGGCACAATGCGGCTTGTTCGGTCTCAAGCCATCACGTGGTCGGGTGTCGATGGCGCCCGACGCGGGCGAAGGATGGGGTGGGCTGTCAGCCGGACACGTGGTCAGCCGCAGTGTGCGCGACTCGGCCCTGATGCTCGATTGCACTGCCGGACCGGAGCCCGGCGATCCCTATTTTGCGCCGGCGAGCGAGCAACCCTTCCTCGATGCCATCGCCCGTCCACCGCGTCGGCTCAAAATCGCGCTGATGCTGAAGGATCATCGCGGTGCCGAGCTGCAGCCCGAATGCCGGGCGGCGGTGCAAGGCGCAGCCGAGCTGTGCGCCAGCCTCGGCCATATCGTCGAGGAGGCGGATCCCGGTCTCGACATGGTGGCGCTGCGGCCGCTGACTGCCCGGATCTCGGCGGCCAACACCGCCCGCTCGTGCAACCTGCGTTGGAAGGCGCTGGGACGCGAGCCCAACCCCGACGATGTCGAGGCGGTGACCTGGGCGGTGTATCAGCGCGGGATGAACGTGAGCGGCGTCGAGTACATCGAAGCGATCGCCGCCGCGCACGCGGCGGGGCGCAAAATGGCCGGGTTTCTGACGAGCTATGACGTGATCCTGTCGACGACATTGGCCGGCCCGCCGCCAAAGCTCGGCTATTTCGACCAGAATGGCGATGTGCAAACCTTTGCCGATCGGGTGACCAAATATCTGTCGGTGACGCCGCTGCACAATGCGACCGGCACACCGGCGATGAGCGTGCCGTTGCATTGGACCGCGGATGGCCTGCCGGTCGGCGTGCATTTTGCCGGCCGCTACGGCGAGGAGGCGACCTTGCTGGCGCTCGCCGCCGAGCTGGAGACGGCGCAGCCGTGGTTCGATCGCGTGCCGGTCTTGTAGAGGGCGCACGGCGCCCGCTAGTGTGGGCTCTGTTCTCGCCGGGCACCGGTTGGCGGGACGACCGGCAGCAGGATGTGCGAAGGACGGGTTGCCTCGACAAAGATGCGGTTGCGGGCGATGCGCGGGTGCTGCCACGCGCTTTCCGGCTCTCCGGAATTCGGGTTGACGTCGAAATGCGGGAAATTGCTGCTCGATATGTCGAGGCGCAAGCGATGCCTGCGGCAGAACAGATTGGCGACCGGGAACAGCTCGATCGTGATCGCATAGACTTCGCCCGGCACCATTAATACCGGCTGCTCCCAGCTGTCGCGATAGCGCACCCGCAACAAGCCCTCGGTCAGGTTCATCGCAAACCCGTGCGGGAAGTCGGCACTCGGCGGGTAAACATCGATCAGTTTGGCCGTGAAGTCCGTGTCGGGAGCGTCGGAGGCGATCCACAGCCGCAGCGTGACCGGCCCGGTCACTTCGAGCTCGTCGTCGAGCGGCGGCGTCTCAAACACCAATACATCGGAGCGGTGAGTGGCGGCGCTCTGGTCGAAGGCGCCGGCATGCATCACCGGCTCGCCCGAGCTGATGGCACCGCCCACCGTCGGCAGCGGATCGCGCGGATCGAAGACATAGTCGAGCGAACCCGAGCCCGTCTCGGGCGCTGCAGAAAGGCTGCGATCGGCATGGAGGTAGAGCCGCGTCCAGCGGGTTTGCGGCAGCGGCCAATCGGCAGCACTGCGCCAGCGCCCGCCATGCTCCAGACGGCCATCGCGATTGCGCCGTCCCGAGCCGCCGCCCATGACGAAAACCCGCACCGGCGGCTCCTCGTCGGTGCCGTTGGCAAGCCCGTTGATGCAGCGGTCAAACCAGCGCCGGCGCAACTCGAAGAAATCCTCCGCGAGATTGCCGTCGACCGGGGCGGCGGGGCCGAACTCGACCTCGCCGGCATGGCTCGACGAGCGGTCGCCATGCATCCACGGCCCGAGGATCAGCTGCATCCGGCTGCGCTTGGCCCGCGACAGGCCGAGGTAGTTCTCCATCGCGGTTCGCGCATAGGGGTCGTACCAGCCCGACAGATGCACGATCGGCACATCGGCATAGCGAAGCCCTCCGCATAGATCCCCGGCTGCTTCCAGTAATCGTCGAAGACACCGTGCGACCATTGCTCGAACAGATAGTCCTCGTACTCGGGCGCGGCGCTCAGCGGCGAGTCCCCTTTGTGCCAGGGCATGCGGCGGAACCAGACACCGATGTCCTGCGCCGCCAGGGCAGCTTTGACCGCCGCGTCGCGGGCATCGGCGAGGGCGTTGCGAAAAGCCCAGGTCGCCTGCTTCAGGTCGAACGCGCCGCCATGGCGGATGCCGCTGCGGTAGGCGTTGGAGAAGCCCCCGCAATCGAGAAACTGGGCCGCCAGTCCCGGGGGATCGAGACAGCCGAGCGCCGCCTGTGTGTGGGCTGCATAAGACAGCCCGAAGGTGCCGACGCGGCCGTTGCACCAAGGCTGGCGCCGCAGCCAAACGAGCGTGTCGAAACCGTCCTCGGCCTCGCTCAGATATTTTGTGAAACGGCCGCCCGAACGGTAGCGGCCGCGGCAATCCTGATAGGCGACGGCATAGCCGTGCCCGACAAAATAAGCGGCGACTTCGGCCCGCGACCGCGGCCTTGCGTCCGTGGAGGTGCGCTCGGATCGGCTCGACGCTGATTTGTCATAGGGCGTGCGCTCCAGCAACACCGGGAACGGACCCGGCCCGTCCGGCCGGTACAGATCGGTCGCCAATAGCACCCCGTCGCGCGCCGGCACCATCAGATCGCGCTCGACGACTATCCCCGTGTCGGTCATCCGCCATCCCCCCCGACGCTGTCCTTCCTGGTCGTTCTGGATAAATCACAACGCCATCTCGCGACCGTCTGGCAAGACGCCGTCGGCATCGCCAGGAGTCGGGCCGCGCTTTATCATCCGCTCGCAGCCGGCAGCCCTTGGCGAGAATGGACGGAGGAGGTCATGGAGGCAACCAGCCCGATTTACCGCTGGCGCGTCGGTGATGTTGAAATCACCCGCGTGCTCGAATTCGAGGCGGCGCTGTTCGAGCCGGCCATAATTCATCCCGAAGCCTCCCCGGAGCTCATCGAGCGGCACCGGAGCTGGCTCACTCCCACTTTAATGGACCCCGCCAGTAGTCTGATGATCTTTGCGTTTCACAGCACCATCATCAGGACGCCGCGCGCGACGATCTTGGTCGACACCTGCTCGGGCAACGACAAGGAGCGCCCGCACAAGCTGCGTTATCACAGAAAGAACTGGCCCTATCTCGCCAATCTCGCCGCCGCCGGCTTTGCCCCAGAAGACATCGGCTATGTGCTGTGCACGCATCTGCACGCCGATCACGTCGGTTGGAACACGCGGCTCCTCGATGGCCGATGGGTGCCGACATTTCCGAATGCCCGTTACCTGTTCGCCCGCGAGGAATGGGAGCATTGGCGGGTGGCCAAATGGCGAGCCGCCTACACCACCGATCCATATTATGAGGACAGCCTGCTGCCGATCATGGAAAGCGGCCAGGCCGAGCTTGTAGCCACCGACTATGCCTTCGACCACACCGTATGGGTCGAGCCATGGCCGGGACACACACCCGGCCATGTCTGCGTCGTCGTGGGGTCGCCGCAAGCATCAGTGGTCCTCAGCGGCGACATCATGCACACGCCGCTGCAATGCGCCGAGCCCCAGCTCAACAGCTGCTTTTGCGTCGACGCGCAAATGGCGCGCGCGACAAGGCGGCGTTTCCTCGAAACCTTTGCCGACAAACCGGTCATGATCATCCCCGCTCATTTCCCGACCCCAACCGCCGGCTGGATAGGGTCGCATGACGGATCATTCCGCTTCCGTTTCGACCGCTTCCGCTGACGCGGCATCAGGGGACGGCAGCAGCGATGGTGAGGGCGAGCGCAGCGGCTAACCATTCGGCCAATTCACCCGCACGCCGCGGCCATTTTCGAGCGACTCGCGTCGTTTGCGGCCGGCTTTTTCGACAGCCCTCCCGTTCTCGATGGCGGCGAGGGCGCGCAACGAATTGGCGGCGGCGAGAGTGGGCACGACCGCCAGAACCTCGTAGGGGCAAGTTGGGGTGGTGGCCGGGCCCGGGAAAGGCGACATCAGGACGAAAACATGATCCTTGCCCTCTGTATC
>Ga0306921_10006489_pt1 | contig 12206 bp, 13 predicted proteins | sample sta12Cox44000080_FD_203760 | JGI IMG/M metagenome (GOLD analysis project Ga0306921, IMG submission 203760) | Lab enrichment of tropical soil microbial communities from Luquillo Experimental Forest, Puerto Rico - statoxic.12C.oxic.44.000.080 (v2)... | ecosystem: Environmental > Terrestrial >... | reverse complement strand
AGCCTCGATCAGGTTGCCTACATCCGTTTCGCCTCGGTCTACCGGAACTTTCGCGAGGCGAAGGATTTCGGGGATTTCGTCGGCCGGATCGCGGCGGATGGCGATTGAGGACGGTGCAGGTTCGCCCGCCGATCGACGCCTCGAACTCGACGCGATGCGGGCAGCGCTGACGCTGGCGCGTCGCGGGCTCGGCACCGTCTGGCCAAACCCCGCCGTCGGTTGCGTCATCCTAAACGATGGCCGGGTCGTGGGACGTGGGTGGACCCAGCCCGGCGGGCGACCGCATGGCGAGACCGAGGCGCTTCGCCGGGCGGGGGAAGCAGCTCGCGGAGCCGTCGCTCATGTCAGTCTCGAGCCGTGTTGTCACTGGGGCCAGACCCCGCCCTGCGTCGATGCACTGATAGCCGCCGGGGTACGGCGGGTGGTCGTAGCCCTCGAGGATCCTGATCCGCGCGTCGCCGGCCAGGGACTGCGCCGGCTGCGTGCGGCGGGGCTCGACGTCGATGTCGGGCTCTGTGCCGAGGAGGCGGCCGAGCTCAATGCTGGCTTCCTGAGCCGGCTGCGGCTCGGGCGTCCGCTTGTCACGTTCAAACTCGCAACTTCGCTCGATGGCCGCATCGCTACCGCGAGCGGCGAGAGTCAGTGGATCACCGGACCGCCGGCGCGCGAGCGAGCGCACGCCTTGCGCGCCAGTCACGACGCGATCATGGTCGGCACCGGCACCGTTGTTGCGGACGATCCCCAGCTGACCTGCCGCCTGCCCGGGCTCGGCCACCGTTCGCCGGTGCGGGTTGTCATCGACCGCCATCTGCGCATTCCGCCGGCCGCGCGAATAATCGCCGATGCGCACCTGGCGCCGACCTGGGTGGTGACCTTGCGCTCGGCCGATCCTGGTCGGCGCGCGGCGTTTCTTGCGAACGGCGTAACCCTGATCGATGTCGATGACGACGGCGAGGAGCAAATCGACCTCGCCGCAGCCCTCGCGGCGCTCGGTGAGCGGGGTATCACCCGACTTCTCGTCGAAGGCGGCGCCCGCCTCGCGGCCGCCTTCTTTCGCGCCCGCCTCGTCGATCGTCTTGTCTGGGTTCACGCCCCGCTGGTGATCGGCGGTGACGGCATCCCGGCAATCGCCGGCTTCGACCTCGCGGCGTTGGTCGACGCCCGTGCTTTCGAGCGGCTATCTACGGAGACGATCGGCGACGACGTGCTGACGACCTTCCGTGTTCGGCCGATTTAATTCCCTGATCGCCGATTTTTATGCCCCTGTTCGTCGGATCTATTTCCCTGTTTGGTCGCGTAGGGAATTTGCACTCGTGACTGACGAAATATCAATCACTTAGAGGTAGGCGGTCGGTCGTTTGCAGCCCGGAATCGGCTTCCTCGCAGTTTTTTCCCGTCGACCAGGGATTCGGGTCGGGGACGAAAAGCCCTGGTTAATCGTCCAGCAGACCCGTAGTTTACCAGCATGTTCACCGGCATCATCACCGATGTAGGGCGGGTGCTGCGGTTGCAGCGCGGCGAACTTCTCGATCTGACGATCGCCACAGCTTTTGAGACCTCGGCGATCCCGGTCGGAGCCTCGATCGCCTGCTCCGGTGCGTGCCTTACCGTCGTTGCAGTGGAGCCTGCGGCATTCGCGGTGCAGGCGTCGGTCGAGACTTTGACCTGCACCACCCTCGGGGAGTGGCAGGAAGGCACCCCGGTCAATCTCGAAAAACCACTCCGGCTGGGCGAGGAACTCGGTGGGCATCTGGTCTTGGGCCATGTCGACGGCATGGTGCGGATCGTCGAACGGCGGCCCGAGGCGGAGTCGGTTCGTTTCGTCTTCGAGGCGCCGGAAGAACTGATGCCGTTTGTCGCACCAAAGGGTTCGGTTGCCCTCGATGGGGTGAGCCTTACCGTCAATGAGGTGGCGCAAAACCGCTTTGGGGTGAATATTATCCCGCACACTCTCGCATGCACCAATTTTGGCTCTTTGCGGGCCGGGCAGCGAATGAACCTGGAAATCGACTTGATCGCCCGCCATGTCGCGAGGCTGCTCCGGCAAACGCCATGACACGACCACCCCATATCCTCCTCGTCGAGGCGCTGTATTACACCCACATCGCAGCCGAACTGCGACGTGGCGCGGAGCGCGCGCTCACCGCGACCGGTGCCACCCATGAGCGCATCGCGGTGCCCGGCGCGTTTGAGATCCCGGCGGCGATCGGCATCGCCAGCCGGGCCAGCGAGCATTTCGATGGGTTTGTAGCGCTCGGCTGCGTGATTCGCGGCGAGACGACTCACTACGACCACATCTGCGCCGAAAGTGCGCGCGGGCTCCAGGATTTGGCGGTCCGCGACGGTATCGCCATCGGGTACGGGATCCTGACGGTCGAGAACGAGGCCCAGGCACTCGTTCGCGCCTCGCCGGACGGCCGGGACAAGGGCGGCGAAGCGGTACGCGCCTGCCTGGCGATCGTCGACCTCAAGCGGCGTTTAGCCGGAAACGGCGGGTGACCACCTCGGCGGAGAGTGAAGACCGTCAGCGCGTCGGCAGCCGTCGGCGCAGCGTGGCTCGGCTGGCGGCAGTCCAAGCACTTTATCAGCTCGAGGCGAATAGCGAGGCCGATCCTCGATCGGTCGTGGGCGAGTTCGTCCGGCATCGTTTTGGCCAAGAAATCGAAGGCGATCGGTTGGGTGAGGCCGATCCCGAACTGTTCGCCGACATCGTCTGTGGCGCGACGGATGATTTGGAACGCCTCGACACCGAAATATCGGCGGCGCTGACCGAGGGTTGGCCATTGCCGCGCCTCGATTCGGTCCTTCGCGCTATCCTTCGCGCCGGCGCTTACGAACTCATGCACCGCCGCGATGTGCCGCCACGGGTGTCGCTGAGCGAATATACCGCGATTGCTTACGCCTTTTTCACCGGCAAGGAGCCGGGGCTCGCGAACGGGGTCCTTAATCACCTCGCCCACACGTTACGCGACAGTGACCTCTAGGAGCCATGGCGGACCGCGTCTCCGGAGAACCCCTCGGCGAGTTCGAGCGTATTCGGCGGTTTTTCGCGCCACTCGCCGGGCCGGGCGGCCTCGGCCTGCGTGATGACGCCGCTATCGTCGATTGCCGCGAGGGGCAGCGTCTTGTTGTCACCGCAGACGCGATCGTTGCCGGTGTCCATTATTTGCCGGACGATCCGCCGGACCGCGTCGCGCGCAAACTACTGCGGGTCAACCTGTCGGATCTCGCGGCGATGGGCGCGCGGCCTCTCTATTATCTTCTGACGACGGCGCTTCCGGCCGCGCTGGGATCGGACTGGGTTGCCGAGTTTACCCGAGGGCTGGCCGAGGATCAGCGCCGGTTCGGGATCGACCTCTTGGGTGGCGATTCGGTGGCGACAACGGGGCCGGCCGTATTGTCTCTGACCGCTATCGGGGCAGTCGCCGCGGGGATGGAGGTCAGGCGCAGCGACGCCCGCGCCGGAGACCTCGTCTGGATTTCCGGCACGATCGGGGATGCGTTTCTCGGGCTCGCCCTACTGCGTGGTGCCTACCCGCAACTTACCCCCGAGCATCGCGCCGGGCTAATCGGACGCTTCCAAGTGCCCGATCCGCGCGTCGACCTCGGCTGCCGATTGGCTGGGATCGCGCATGCGATGATCGACATCTCCGACGGTTTGATCGCCGATCTTGGACACATCTGCGAGACCTCGCGGGTCGGCGCCGTTGTCGAGTTGGCATCTCTGCCGCTGTCGCCCGCGACGAAGATCATCGTCGACCGAGAACCGGGTGTCCGAACAGAACTGGCGACGGGAGGCGACGACTACGAGCTGTTGTTCACCGCGCCGGCCGGTTCGACAAAAGCGATCGACGATCTGTCCTCTGTCCTCGGCCTACCGATCACGAGGATCGGCAGGATCGAGCCCGGAGAAGGCGTCCGCCTGGTCGATGCCGAAGGGCGGACCATCCCTGTCGGCGAATCCGGCTACCGTCACTTCTGAGCAGCTGCGGTTGCCTGCCGGTTGCTCTTCTGGCATGTTTCGCGCGCGCTGAAATACCCCGCTGTGCCGGACTCTGGCGGGGCCGCTACATTTGTGGTCGCGAGGAAACCTTTCCGATGCCTTCCGCATATTTGCTGGTCATCGCCTGCGGCGTGCTGGCATTACTCTACGGCTTGGTTACCAGCCGTCAGGTGCTGACGGCAAACGCCGGGTCTGCCCGGATGCAGGAGATCTCCGGCGCGGTCTTGGTCGGCGCGCGCGCCTATCTCAACCGCCAATACCGCGCGATCGGGGTCGTCGGCGTGGTGGTCCTGATCGTGCTCGGTGTGACCCTCGGTGTACGTGTCGCGATCGGCTATCTAATCGGCGCGGTGCTGTCGGCGTCGGCCGGCTATATCGGCATGAATGTCTCGGTGCGCGCCAATGTCAGGACGGCGCAGGCGGCGCGGAGCAGTCTCAAGGCGGGGTTGGCGATCGCCTTCAAGGCCGGCGCGGTGACCGGGCTCGTAGTGGTCGGGCTCGGACTGCTCGGGGTCGGGATCTATTACTTCGTCTTGCGCGCGACGATGCCCGGCGAGGACCTGCGTCCGGTGCTCGAGGCCATGGTAGCGCTGAGCTTTGGCGCGTCGCTGATCTCGATCTTTGCGCGTCTTGGTGGCGGCATCTTCACCAAGGGCGCCGATGTCGGTGCCGACCTCGTCGGCAAAGTTGAGGCCGGCATCCCGGAAGACGACCCCCGCAACCCGGCGGTTATCGCCGATAACGTCGGCGATAACGTCGGCGATTGCGCCGGTATGGCTGCGGACCTGTTCGAAACCTATGCCGTCACCATCGTCGCGACGATGCTGCTCGCCAATATCTTCTTTGCCGCGCCGCTGCGCGACAACATGCTGCTGCTTCCGCTCGCGATCGGTGCGGTGTGCATCGCTACGTCTGTAATCGGCACCTTCTTTGTCCGGTTGGGCGCCGATAACGGGATCATGAAGGCGCTTTACAAAGGGCTCATCGCGACCGGGATCCTATCGATCGCGGCGATTGCCATCGTGATCTATTGGCTCTTCGGCTTCTCGGACGCGCTGGCGATGAGCACAGGCGCATCGGTGACCGGGCTCGGATTGTGGCTCTGCGCGATCGTCGGTCTCGGGGTCACCGGCTTTATCGTCTGGATCACGGAATATTATACGGCAACCACATACCGGCCGGTGCGCAGTATCGCGCTAAGCTCGACCACCGGACATGGCACCAACGTGATCCAAGGTCTTGCCGTGTCGATGGAGGCAACTGCGCTCCCAGTTGTTGTGATATGTGTCGGCATCATCCTCTCATTTCTGATCGCCGGTCTATTCGGGATCGCGGTGGCCGCGACAACGATGCTGGCGCTCGCCGGAATGATCGTCGCGCTCGACGCTTACGGCCCGGTCACAGACAACGCCGGCGGCATCGCCGAGATGGCCGATCTGCCGCGCGAGGTACGGCGCACGACCGACGCGCTCGACGCCGTCGGCAACACGACCAAGGCGGTGACCAAGGGTTACGCGATCGGTTCGGCGGGACTTGCCTCGCTTGTGCTGTTCGCGGCCTATACCGAGGATCTCAAGCACTATTTTCCCGCGCTCGATGTTCACTTCGGGCTGCAGGACCCCTACATCGTGATTGGGCTCTTTATCGGCGGGCTGCTGCCGTACCTGTTCGCCTCGCTCGGTATGACCGCGGTCGGGCGGGCGGCCGGCTCCGTCGTCGTCGAAGTGCGGCGCCAGTTCCGCGAGATCCCGGGCATCATGCAGGGCAAGGCAAAGCCGGATTATGGCCTGGCCGTCGACATGCTTACCCGGGCGGCAATCCGCGAAATGATCGTTCCGTCCCTGCTCCCGGTACTGGCGCCGATCGCTCTGTACATTGTTATAGCGCTAATTGCCGGGCGGGCGGCCGCGTTCAGTGCACTCGGCTCTATGCTGCTCGGTACCATCGTGACCGGTATCTTCGTCGCCATCTCGATGACCTCGGGCGGGGGTGCCTGGGATAACGCAAAGAAATACATCGAGGAGGGTCATCACGGAGGCAAAGGCTCCGAGCCCCACAAAGCCGCGGTCACGGGGGATACTGTCGGCGATCCCTACAAGGACACCGCAGGTCCGGCAATCAACCCGATGATCAAGATCACCAATATCGTCGCCTTGCTGCTGCTCGCGATCCTCGCTAAGTGGGCCGGCTAAACTCCGCCCATCGTCCGATCGAGTATCAGGTGTCTGGTCTGCCGGTTTTATGAGTGTCCCCGCCGCTGCCCCCGCTGCTACCGCCCGCGGCGCTGTTGAACTTTCCGAGGTTCCCGATCACCTGCTCGAGGAAAGACAGCTCACGGCCGGGCGCCGGGGTCGCCCTGGCGACTGGAGTAATCTCCTTGCCATCCTCCAAGCCCTTGTGATCGACGGCTTTAACGACGTCCTGGTTATCGAAGTTGACGACATACACTTGCTGGTCAACTACATCGGGATCAAAAAATGCGAATTGCTCGGTTCGCCGGCTTATGTAGTACCAGGATTTGTCGTTGAAGATGCTGACGCTTGACGGCGAACCTAGGATCTTGATCACTTCGTCTTTGGTTGTGTTGCCTGGATGAATCTCGGCAATCCTATCCTGCGCGGGTAGGTTGCCGCGTTGCTCGACGCTTGCCGCGCAGCCCGTAAGTAGCGCTATCCCCGAAATTACCCCGAAGATGGAAAATCGCTGCCGAATGAGGATTGCCCGGCGGTGGACCATCGGATCACGCTACCGTTCTTTGTTGAAGCAAGTCGGGGCCGCGCCCATTTGTGCCTTACAGCTTTTAGCCTGGAGCCGTTGGTTGTCAACGTCCGGGGCGATCTTTGAGCGCGATCGCGACCTCCCGGCCCGAATGTCCCGAAGCGCGCTCCGCTTCTTGTAGCACGGAAAGTTCACGGTGGCCGATACGATACCCGAATTCTGCCGTGTTGTGCCACTCGCAAGACTAGGTTCCGCGCCATTTCGCCAGCAGATCGAAGCAACGACGAGCGAACGTGAGAAACTTTCCCGGCGTTTCGACCTCCTCGCTCTCGACCGTTTGACCGCGACTGTCGAGCTTAGCCGCCAAGGCGATGATGTCATTGTGTTAGAAGCTGCTTTCGAAGCGAAGTTTGTGCAGAGCTGCGTCGTCACTCTCGAGCCGGTTGAGGGCGCAGTATCGGACCGCTTCACGCTGGTTTACGGTCCTGCCGAAGCGGAGCAGCGGGAAATGGGATCGCAACAAGCCGAGGCAGCTTTCGAGCCACTGAATCGCGATGTGATCGACATCGGAGAAGCAGTGGCGCAGGAGCTCTCGCTCTCGCTACCGGTCTTTCCACGGCACCCGGACGCAAAGATCGAGGCCCGAACGTCGGTGGAATCGACCAGGAGCCCCTTCGGTTCCCTAGCGCGCCTGAAGCAGCGTATGGAATGCTGACTTGTTCGCAAGGCACGAGCAAAAACAGCTGCAGGCCTTGCGGGTCGGCTGCATCATTGTTGCCGAGGCCTCTGTTTTTGGCTAATTAGCAGCGTTCTTTTGCGTCGCTTTTCCAGAAAGCGAGCCTGCTATGGCTGTTCCAAAAAAGAAAACCTCGCCGTCACGCCGCAACATGAGGCGCGCGCACCATTGGCTCGAACCTGCCACCTATGCGGAATGCCCCAATTGCGGTGAGTTGAAGCGCCCGCACCATCTTTGCAAGGCGTGCGGGTACTATGACGAGCGCGAGGTGATCGCGGCGCCATCGGAGAGGCCTTGACCGACAAACTCGGTTCAGAGGTCGCGCACGGTGAGCGACACCATCACGATTGCGATCGATGCGATGGGCGGCGATCGCGCTCCAGGCATCGTGCTGAAAGGTGCCGAAATCGCGCTGCAGCGATATCCCGGCGTTCGCTATCTATTGTTCGGGGCGGAAGGTGAGATCCGCCCGCTAATAGCGAAGCTCCCGAGCCTCGGGGGGATGGTGACATTGTGCCACACGACCGATGTCGTGGCAGACGACGCGAAGCCGTCGCTGGCGCTTCGCACCGGACGCCAATCGAGCATGCGGCTCGCAATCGACGCTGTCGCCGACGGGAGGGCCCATGGCGTCGTTTCCGCTGGTAATACAGGCGCGCTGATGGCGATGGCCAAATTCGCGCTGAAGATGCTGCCGGGGATAGATCGGCCAGCGATCGCGTCGTTTTTCCCGACCCGGCGCGGCGAGAGCGTGATGCTGGATCTCGGGGCCAATATCGAATGCGACGCGGAAAATCTCGTGCAGTTTGCGCTTATGGGTGACGTTTTCGCGCGGACCGTCCTCGGCCTTATCGAGCCAACTATTGGCCTGCTCAACGTTGGCGCCGAGGACTTGAAAGGCAACGACGCCGTTCGCGCCGCTAGCGCGCGCTTGCGTCTGGCGGTGACACCGCTCCAGTTTTACGGGTTCATCGAGGGTGATGATATTGCTGCGGGAACCGTGGATGTTGTCGTCACCGACGGCTTCACAGGCAATGTCGCCGTCAAGACGGCCGAAGGAACAGCCAAGCTTTTCACCGAGTTCCTTGAGGCGGCGTTTCACCACTCGCTATCGGCACGGATCGGCTATCTCTTTGCACGCGGGGCCCTCCGGAAACTCCGGATACGTTGCGATCCGCGCCGCTACAATGGCGCCATTTTCTTGGGCTTGGGCGGCATCGCGGTCAAGAGCCATGGCTCGACCGACGCTTTCGGCTTCGCCAACGCCATCGGCGTCGCCATCGACATGAAGGTAAACGGCTTTCTCGACAAGATTCGGGTCGAGCTGGAGCGCCTTAACGAGGCGCGGTCCGTGCCGCAGCCGGCGGCTCTCTAATCGCTGGGAAGATGACTTCGCGATCCCAGGTCGCCGGATGCGGCGCCTACCTGCCTGAGCGAATTATTACGAATCACGAACTCGCCAGGCGCCTCGACACCTCGGATGAATGGATCCGCCAGCGCACCGGGATAGGCGAGCGCCGGGTCGCCGCATCGGGAGAGTTGACGTCCGACCTCGCCGTCCATGCCGCCGAACGCGCGCTGAGCAGCGCCGGGATGAATGGCAGCGACCTCGATCTGCTCATCGTTGCCACAGCGACCCCCGACAACACCTTTCCGGCCACTGCAACGAAGGTGCAGGCACTGCTCGGGATGAGGCACGGCGTGGCCTTTGACGTTCAGGCGGTCTGCGCGGGGTTCATCTTTGCACTGTCGGTCGCCGACAACGCGCTGCGCCTCGGCCAAGCCCGAACCGCGCTCGTGATCGGGGCAGAGACGTTCTCTCGCATTCTTGACTGGGCGGATCGCGGCACTTGCGTCCTCTTCGGAGACGGAGCCGGGGCCCTCGTTCTGAGGGCTGTCCCGGACACGGCGCCGGGCGGCCGCTTCGTCCTCTCGAACCATTTGCATTCAGACGGACGCCATTACGACATCCTCTATGTGGATGGCGGCCCGTCCTCGACCAGCTATACCGGTTTTTTGCGGATGGAGGGACGCGAGGTCTTTCGGCTGGCGGTCCAGCATTTAAGCTCGGTGGTCGACGAGGCGCTCACCGCGAACGGGCTTACCGCAGCGGACATCGACTGGCTCGTCCCGCATCAAGCGAACAGCCGGATCATCGACGGTATGCGAAAGAGATTGGGCTTGTCGAAGGATAAGGTGGTCGTCACGATCGAAGGCCACGCTAACACCTCGGCTGCCTCGATTCCGCTCGCCCTCCAGGCGGCCGTCGAGGACGGGCGGATCCAGCCTGGACATTTGGTCCTGATGGAGGCTCTGGGCGGCGGCCTGACCTGGGGAGCGAGCTTGGTGCGCTGGTAGCCGGCCGAGCGTGGCACGCCCCCGCCGCTTGGTCCGAACGTAACAACGCTTTGGAATTTGACGAGATTTTTCCCGCGGGTTACGCTTCCGGCAAAGAAGGGGGAGGGCTTGATGGCTGGAGAAACGGTGACCCGTGCGCGGCTCAGCGAGGCGGTCTATCAAGAGGTCGGATTGTCGCGTAACGAGTCGGCCGAGCTTGTCGAAGCTGTGATCGCCGAAATCTCCGGCGCACTCGAACGCGGAGAGATTGTTAAGATTTCATCATTCGGGAGCTTTGCCGTCCGGCAGAAGGGCCAACGCATCGGCCGTAACCCCAAGACTGGTCAGGAAGTGCCGATCAATCCGCGACGCGTTCTCGTCTTCCGTGCTTCCCACGCGCTCAAGGATCAGATCAATCAGGGTCTGACCGATGCGGGCGACGGTGAGACGCCCCCTGCATCTGCGGCCAAGGCACCCTCGGCGTGAGGTGACCCAGGCGAACGAACCAGCACCCCACCGGCGCGCCGGCAAATCGGGCGCTGCCTTTCGCACCACCGGAGAAGTTTCCGAGGAACTCGAACTGCCGCCGCATGTGCTCCGATTTTGGGAATCCAAATTTCCCGAGATAAAGCCGCTCAAGCGTCGAGGTGGCCGCCGTTACTATCGGCCAGAGGACGTTGACCTGCTGCGGCAGATCCGACAGTTCCTTTATCAAGAAGGATATACGATCCGCGGGGTCCAAAAGTTGCTTCGCGAGGGTGGGCCGCGGGGCAAGGAGGCCCCGGGGCGGCCGGCCGAGAAGAACACTGCGGCGACGCTATTTCCGCTCGATCCGGTAACCGATCTGCCCAGCGATGCGGGCGCTCCCGTCCCTTCTCGGCAAGCCCTGCAAACGGCTCTGGAGGAGGTGCGGCGCGAGCTTCTGGAAATCCGGGCATTGCTCAACAAGCTCCGCGCGCAGTGATCTGCCGGAGTGAGAGGTCGTGGCATGCGGCAAGTTGCAACGCGCGAGGGGCATCATTATGATCGATTGCGTCGGCAGAGCCGACCCGGTCGGAGCGTAGCGCAGCCTGGTAGCGCATCAGCATGGGGTGCTGAGGGTCGTGAGTTCGAATCTCACCGCTCCGACCATTCCCCTCTTACTCCCGCCGGCTCGCCGCCGATCGTAGCATCGGACGAAGAGGACGAAGGCATGAACGCTCCCCAGGCCGACCTCGAACCCTGGCAGTGGCCCGAGGAACAGTGGCGCAAACTCGTCAACCGCGTCCGTGCAGGGCGCCGATTGCGGCCGGCCGAGTGGCCAGGCGGCGCGCGGTGCGCTGTCGCGTTGTCATTTGACAGTGACCACGAAACCAGCGACTTGCGCGATGGCGGAAAGTCGATCGGGCGCTTGGCCTGGGGTCAATACGGTAACCGGGTCGGCGTGCCGCGGATTCTCGACCTGCTCGACAGATACGATGTGAAGGGCTCGTTCTACGTGCCGGCGGTAACGGCACTCCTCCACCCAGAGGAGCAGCGCCGGGTGGTCGCCGAAGGCCATGAAATCGGAATTCATGGTTGGATCCACGAGCTGAATTCGAACCTGCCCTACCAAGCCGAACGTGACCTGATGAGGCGTTCGGCCGATACCCTCGAAAAGATCGCGGGCGTACGGCCGGCCGGCTTGCGCACCCCTTCATGGGACTTCAGTCAGCACACTCTGCAAATTGAGAAGGAGATGGGGCTGCTTTATGATTCATCACTGATGAGTGATGAGGATTGCTACGAGCTGCTGCTCGATGGCGAACCGGCCGGGGTCGTCGAGCTTCCGGTCGAATGGGTACGCGACGACGCGGTCTATTTCATGATGAACAGGTTTTCGGCGCTGCGGCCTTATACGCCGCCGACCGACGTGCTCGATATTTTCCGGCGCGAGTTTGATGCCGCTTATGACGAGGGCGGCATTTTCCAGCTGACCATGCATCCACACGTAATCGGCTACCGCTCGCGGATCTGGATCCTTGAGGAGATCATCCGCCACGCCAAAGCGCGCAAGGGGGTGTGGTTCGCCACCCATGCCAAGATTGTCGACTGGGCAAAGCAGCACGCAGCCTGAGACGGTGGATGAGGCAGAGGCCACGCCCACCCGATGCGGTCATGTTGCGCTGATTGGTGCGCCGAACGCAGGCAAGTCGACGCTGCTCAACCGGCTCGTCGGGCGCAAGCTTTCGATCGTGACCCCCAAGCCGCAGACGACACGGACCCGGCTGCTCGGTATTGCCACCGAAGGTCCCACGCAGATCATATATGTCGACACACCGGGGATCTTTGCACCGAGGCGACGTCTCGATCGTGCCATGGTGGCAGCGGCCTGGTTAGGCGCCGAGGATGCCGACCGAACGGTGCTTCTGGTTGATGCAGCACGCGGCGTGG
>Ga0306921_10006484_pt1 | contig 12211 bp, 13 predicted proteins | sample sta12Cox44000080_FD_203760 | JGI IMG/M metagenome (GOLD analysis project Ga0306921, IMG submission 203760) | Lab enrichment of tropical soil microbial communities from Luquillo Experimental Forest, Puerto Rico - statoxic.12C.oxic.44.000.080 (v2)... | ecosystem: Environmental > Terrestrial >... | reverse complement strand
GCACGCCCTCCTCGAGCATCGCGTTGCGGGCGGCGGACCACGAACGGTCGAAGGTGGTCGTCGGCGCCGTCGTGTACGTGCCCGGCGCGACCTGGTAGTAGGTGCAGCCGGCGAGCAGGCTCGTGCAGAGCCCCGCCGCAAGGAGCGCTCGGAGTATCGTCATCGGGGGCTCGCGTCGGACGCGATCTTGGTCCACGTCTTGTCGGGGTTGAACGTCTTCATCGCGTTGGCGATCTGCGCCGTTCTGGGTCCGAGGTCCTTCTGGTACACGGTGCCGTCGTGGCTGACGATGAAGGTCGTGACGCCCGAGACCGCATAAGTGGCCGGGTATGCGACGAGGGCGAACCCCCCGATCATGTGGCCCTTGACGACGTAGTCGTACGCGCCACCGGGCGCGTCAGCGCCCTGGGCGAATAGCGGGCGATAGAGATAGCCGTGATACGGCATGCGCTTGCCGGGCTCGGGCTTCGTGTAGCCGGCCGCGCGCGCCTCGGCGACGAGCGGCCCGAGCGGGCTCGGGCGCTCTCCGGGCTTCGTCTCCCAGTAGAGACCGTCTCGCTTGCCCCGGGTACTCTCGAGGCGCTGCGCGTACTCGAGCATCCCGGCACCGCGATCCCTCGCGTAGTACTCACGCTGGGCGTCCACGTAGGCGAGGCACACCTCGATCGTCGAGAGCTCATTCCGCCCGACCCTGCGAAAGAGGATCTCGTCGTCGCCGGCGTCGGTGTCCCAGTACCACCGCGGGCCGTCGGGCACCAGCGGGATGGGGACGGGGTAGTTGTCGTCACCGACGTAGAGCACTACCTTGCCGCCGCCCCCCTCGAGCCGGTGAGCACGGTCGTAGGACGCCACGAACCTCTCGTATGCCGCACGATCGGCCACTTTGTCGCCTGATGAGATCACCGGTCCCCCTTTTGGACCGAGGATCTCCATGAGCGCCTTTCGGTCGTCCGCTCGGAACGCACCGATCAGCGCGTTGACGGCGTCGTCGAGCGACTCGAAGCTCTTCTGGCCCGGAGGAGCCGCGAGTGCGGCGCCTTGAAGCCCGATCGCGAGAGCCAGCGCGATAGTCAGGGCCCTCATCGCCGGCCTCCGCCGCCGCCTCTGCCACCACCGCCGCCACCGCCGCCCCGTGAGCCGCCCCCACCACCGCCGCCGCCTCGGCTAGCGCCGCCACCGCCACCGCTGAAGCCGCCGCTGCTGCCTCCGCGACTAGCACTGGCACCGCCGCCGCTGTAACCGCTCGCGCGCGACGCGCCGACGCTCGACTGACCGCGCTCGCTGTTGGCGCGCTGCTGGCCACCTTGCCCCATGCCCTCGAAGGCGCCGGCCTCACGCCCACCGCCGCCGCGCTGTTGCCCTCCGCCTCCGGATCCAGGCCCACCAGCGTCGCGAGTGCTTGCCGATGGACCGCCACTACGTTGCCCGCCTCCTGCCTCGCGGGTGCCCGCCGACGGACCGCCACCACGCTGCCCGCCTCCAGCCTCGCGAGTGCCCGCCGACGGACCGCCGCCTCGGCCACCCCCTTGATCGCCCCGGCCGCGGTCGCGCGAACCGGCCTGGGGACTGTCGCCGCGGCCGTACTTCTGCTGAGTGCCCTTGTCGCGATACTGCGCGCCCTTGCGGTGCGATGGATCGTGGTTGAACGATTGCTTGCCGCCCTGGGTCTGGCGAGTGTTCCGCTCGTTCTTGATCTGGGTGGCCTTGTCGCCGCGGTTGACGTTGTTGGTGAAGTTGTTGTTCTTGTTCACGTCGATGTCGACGTCACCGCCGCCCCAGTTGCAGCCGCCCCACACGGCCGCGCCGACTGCCATGCCCACGCCGAACGAGATCGCCGCCGCGCCCCAAGGGTAGGCTGGCGGGTACGGGTAGTAATAGGGGGGATAGGCTGGCGGAGGGGGACCGTAGGCGACCGTCGGGTTGTACTGCGGCACGTAGACCACCTGTGGATTCGCCGGCTCGATCTTGATGATGGTCTGCTCCGCAGGCGCAGCCGGGGCCGGCTGTCCCGCCGCCGGCGGCGGCGCCGGCTGAGCCGCTGCCGCCTCGACGATCACTTTCTGCTGCTCGTTCGACTGCAGATTGCCCTGCGCCTGAGCCTTCGCCCGCATGCGCTGGATGGCGTCCATCGTGTCCTTGCGCTGGTCGAGGAAGGCGTCGCCAAGCTTCTGCATCCAGTCGATCTTCTCGTTCAAGACGTCGAGAGTCTGCGGGAAGCTGCACAGCGACTTCACGCTGTCGTCCCAGTCGTGTTTCTTAAGCTCTTCGTTGAGCGCGTCGCCCTTGAGGTTCGGGTTGGACTTCATGAGCCGTGCCGCCTGGATCACCTCGAGCGGGTACGTGGACGCCATCAGTACCTGCGCGACCAGCGGATCCGGATAGAGCGCGATCGGCGCGACGATCGCCTCGAGCTCCTCCGGCTTGAACGGCTGAACGTCGTTGTCGCCGGGCTCAGCCGCTGGGGCCGGCTGCTGAGCGGCCGTCGGCGCGGCCTGCTGGGCCGGCACGGCCTGCTGAGGCGCCGCGGGCTGCTGGGCCCGCGGAAGCGGTGGCGCGGCCAGGAAGATCGCAAGCGCGGTCGGTAGGCTTCGGGCCGCGATGGTCCGGATGCGGCGTGTCATGAATCCTCCGTGAACGAGACTTATCTGCCGTACGCGAGGCGCCGGGTGCCCGCGTCCTTCAAACCCTTGAGCCGGAAACCGAGGGCGATCATCACGATCCCGACGACGATCGCGAACGAGCCGATCAGCCACAATACCGCGAGCGCTCCGGCTCCGGGAGCGACGATGAGAATAACGCCGAACAGGATGCTCAGTATACCGTTCAGCGCAAGGAGCCATTCGTTGCGCAGCTCCCGCCGCAGGTGGAACGCCGCCAGGATCTCGAAGATCCCCCGGATGATCGCCCACACGGCGATCAGGTACAGCAGCGCGATCGCGGTGACACCGGGCCAGAGGAGGGTCAGGACGCCGGCGGCGAGGCTTGCCAGGCCGATCAGGAAGACTTCCCATGAGAACGAGCCCTCGTTCCGCTTCGCGAGCGCCCAGAGGACGGCGAAGATGCCGTCGACGAAGAGATAGGCTCCATAGAGGAGGACCAGCACCGCCAGGGTGAGCCCGGGCCAGAAGAAGGCGCCGAGGCCGAAGAGCACCGCGAAGATACCGCGTAGCACGATCGCCCACCAGTTCCGTGCCAGTGTCTGCAGCATAATCGTGCCTTTCCGCCCGCCATGTCGGGCGTGTCCCGGGCCGGTTGTCGGTCGAGCCCCAGCAGCAACGCCGATGAATACCCCCCAGCGGGTCGGACGGTTTGATCCGTGGCGGTATTCTCGAGCGCTCAGAGAATCGGGGGGGCCGGATCGGCCAACAATGAGACCTTGGTCGGATGCCCGAGGCCCCTGGGACTTTGGTCTACTTGGGCGCGGCCGGGACGCGCCTGAAGGCGCCCGAGGCACCGGCGAGGGACGGGAGGTCCGAGGATGGAGCCGCAAGCAATGCTGCAAGTCGCGATCGACGTTGGCATAAAGTTCGGCATCCGCATCATCGGCGCCATCGCGCTCTGGATCATCGGGCGCGCGGTGATCAACTTCATCGGGCGGCTCATCAACCGCTGGCTGGTCCACCAGCAGCTCGATCGCACGCTCGGCCGCTACATCGCCTCTGCCACGACGATCGTCCTCAACATCATCCTGGTCATCGCGATCCTCGGGATCTTCGGCGTCGAGACGACGACGTTCGCGGCCATCATCGCCGCTGCCGGCGTGGCGATCGGGGTAGCGTGGGGCGGTCTCCTCGGCAATTTCGCCGCGGGCGTGTTCCTCGTGATCTTCCGGCCGTTCAAGACCGGCGATTTCGTGAGCGCCGGCGGCGTCAGCGGCACAGTGCACGAGATCGGGATGTTCGCGACCAGCTTCGACACGCCGGACAACGTGCGGACGATCGTCGGCAACAACAAGGTCGTGGGCGACACGATCCAGAACTTCTCGACGAATCCGTACCGGCGCGTCGATCTCACGGCGCAGCTCGCCCATGGTGTCGACGTCAAGGACGCGGTCGTCATGCTCAAGGATCGGATCGCGAAGATTCCGAACGTGCTGGCCCAGCCCGCTCCGGACGTCGAGATCTTGCAGTTCACCCTGGCAGGCCCGGTGCTCGCCGTTCGGCCCTACTGCGCCAACCCGCACTACTGGCAGGTCTACTTCGACACCAACCGGGTGATCCGCGACTCGTTCAGCTCGGCGCGCTACCCGGTCCCCGAGCAACACTTCAGGGTCCAGAGCCCGGTCGGCTGATTCACTGCTGTCCGAGGTAGGCCTCGCGGATCCGTGCGTCGCGCGCGAGCTCCGACGGGGCGCCCTCGGCCACGATCCGTCCCTGCTCGAGGACGTACGCGCGGGCGGCGATGGCGAAGGCCTGGACGATGTTCTGCTCGACCAGCAGCACCGCGACGCCCTCTGCGTGGATCGAGGCCACGACCTCGAAGAGCTGGTCGACGATCTGCGGCGCCAGGCCGAGCGAGGGCTCGTCGTGGAGCAGGAGCCGCGGCATCGCCATCAGCGCGCGCCCGATCGCGAGCATCTGCTGCTGACCGCCCGAGAGCGAGCCGGCGAGCTGGCGCCGGCGCTCGCGCAGGATGGGGAAGGTCCCGTAGACGCGCTCGAGGCTCTCGGCGCGCTGCGCGCGCGCCGCCGGCGCATAGCAGCCGATCTCGAGATTCTCCTCGACCGTCATCGCCGGGAAGAGGCGGCGGCCCTCGGGGACCAGGGCGATCCCCTGGCGGCAGAGCTCGTGGGCCGGGACCGAGGCGAGATCGCGCCCGCCGAGGCGCACCCGGCCGCCGCGGATCGGCAAGAGACCGGCGATCGCGTCGATGAGCGTGGTCTTCCCGGCGCTGTTCGGCCCGACGACCGTGACGAGCTCACGTGCCCCGACGACCAGCGAGACGTCCCAGACCGCGACGGCGTCACCGCGAGCGACCTCGAGACGCTCGACCTCAAGCATAGGCTTTGCCGAGATACGCGCGGACCACGTCCGGATCACGCATCACCTGACGCGGGAGGCCCTCGGCGATGACCCGGCCCCCGCTCAGCACGACCACGCGATCGGCGAGGTCCAGGACCGCACGCATGATGTGCTCGACGAAGACGACGGTGGTGCCGCGCTCGCGGATGCGCCGAACGAGGCCGAGCGCGTCGGTCATCTGCGCCGGCGTCAGGCCGGAGAGCACCTCGTCCAGGAGCACCAGCCGCGGCTCCGAGGCGAGCGCGCGCGCGAGATCGAGAAATTTTCGCTCGAGCAGGTTGAGCTCGCCAGGCAGCGCGCCGGCCTTGGCCTCGAGGCCGGTGAAGGCGAGCCAGGCGCGCGCCAGGCTCCGCCCGGCGGCGAGGCGGTGCCCGCCGCCGAACATCGCCGCGAGCGCGACGTTGTCGGCGACGGTGAGCCGGCCGAACGAGCGCGGGATCTGGTAGGTGCGCGCGACGCCGAGCCCCGCGATGCGGTGGGCTCGCACGCGGGCGATGTCGAGCCCGTCCAGCACGACCCGCCCGCCGTCCGCCCGGTCGTAGCCGCTGACCACGTTGATCAGGGTCGACTTGCCCGAGCCGTTGGGACCGATGAGGCCGAGGATCTCGCCCGCCGCGGACCTCGAGCGTGACCCCGGCGAGCGCCTGCAGGCCGCGGAACGCCTTCGTGACGTCGGTACAGGCGAGCAGCGGTCCCGTCGCCGCGCGCGCGGGCGGCGCGGCGCCCGCCGGCGCGGTCTCGATCGCCGGCGCCGAGGCCGACATCGCCCGCGCGCGTCGCGCGCGGCTCAAGCCGCCGGCGACACCGTCGGGCAGGAACACGATGACCGCGATCAGGATCGCACCGATGAGGGCCCGGTTCAGGACCGCGCTCTCCCCGCCGGTGAGCGACTGGGTGAGCGCGGTGACGATGACGGCGCCGAGCGCCGGGCCGTACCAGAACCGGGTGCCGCCCAGGGCCGCCATCATGATCGCGTCCACCGCGAGCCCGACCGCGAACGTCTCGGCGACGGTCACGTACGTGACGAACATCGCGTGGATGCCGCCGATGAGCCCGGCGATGAAGCAGCTCAGCGCAAAGGCGGTGAGCTTGTAGCGATAGGTGGGCACGCCGAGCACCTCGGCCACGTCCTCGTCGTCGCGGATCGCGAAGAGCCCCATGCCCCAGCGCGACCGGTAGATCGCGAGCGCCGCGAAGGTCGAGAGAAAGGCGACGGCGAGCGCCAGATGGTAGAGGGTCGTCGCCGGCGCGCCGAAGAGCGTCGGCACGGGGACCGCGGCCAGGAAGACGCCGGGCCCGCCGTCGAGCCGCGTGTTGAGCGCGATCGTGGACAGGACGAACGTGACGGCCAGGGTCAGGAGCCCGAAGAGCTCGCCGCGCACGCCGCGGACCCGGAAGACGATCGCGGCGATCACGGTGCCGAGCACGGCGGCGACCAGGCCGGCCGCCGGCAAGGTCCAGAGAAACGGCACGTCGAGGGCGGTCGCGAGCGTCGCCGTCGTGTAGACCCCGGCGCCGAAGAACGCGGCGTGACCGAAGCTGAAGTAGCCGGCGTAGCCGCTCAAGATGTTCCAGCTCGTGGCCAGCGAGATCCAGAAGAACACCAGATACAGGAACGATTCGTAGAAGGCCGGAAGCCTCAGCGCGGGAACCAGGGCCAGGAGCAGGGCCCCGACGACGAGCACGACGACCGGGTGGACCCGCGTCACGCTCGGAGCTCGGGCCGCAACATGAGAATAACGATCAGGAGCGTGAACGACACGAGCGGCGCCCAGCCCGGCGCCGTGACCGCCATGGTCACCGCCTCGCTGGCGGCGATGAAGATCGACGCGGCCAGCAGGCCGAGCGCGTTGCCGAGCCGGCCGATGATGACCGCGGCGAACACGACGCCGATCCACGAGTAGATCTGCGACGGCGCCAGCGTGTGGTTGAGGGCGATGAAGAGCCCGGCGACCGCGGCGTACGCCGAGCTGAGCCCGGCGAGCAAGAGCGCGAGCCGGCGCCGATTGACGCCGAACGCGCTCGCCATCGGCCCGTCCTGCGCGCTCGCGCGCGCGGCCTTGCCGAGGTAGCTCCAGCGAAGCCACGCCCACGTGGCGAAGGTCAGCGCCGCCGCCGCGACGAACGCCAGGAGCCCGCCGAGCCCGATGTAGAAGGTGCCCAGCTTGAGCGACGTGCGCATGTACGGCGACTCGAGACGGCGAAAATCGGCGGTCCAGATCCACTGGATCAGGCTCTCGAGGATGACCGTGAGCCCGAAGGTCACGATCAAGGACGTGAGCTCGTCGATCTGGAGCCGCAGGAATCCCGCCTCGAGCGCGATCCCGACCACGAAAAACGCCGGCACGATCACCGCGAGCGTGAGGATCGGGTCGAGCCGCAGCGCGGTCGCGAGCTGGTAGGTGAGGTACGCCCCGAGAAACGCCAGCGCGAAGTTGGCCAGGTTGATGACGCGGAGCAGGCCCCACGTCAGGCTGAGTCCGAGGCCGAGCAGCGCGTAGAGGCCGCCCGTGAACAGTCCGGCGAGCAGCGACTGGCCGATCAGGTTGAGGCTGGGCAGCGCGCGGCTCTCAGGCGGAGTAGAGCGGCAGGCGCTGGCCGGGCGGCAGATTGGCGATGGCGTCCTCGAGCGTGCGCGCCTGGCGCCACTCGCTCGCCGGCCGCACGTAGCCGTTCGTGCCGACCTGATCGATGCCCCAGTAGACCTCGAGGCTGTTGCCGTCGGGGTCCTGGAACTCGACGGCGACCTGACAGCCGGCGCGTCGGCGCCCTTCGAAGACGATGGGGACGCCGTGCTTGCGCAGCCACGCCCGCGCGCGGAACACCTCGTCGAGCGTTGCCACCTCGAACGCGAAGTGGTTCAGGCTGCTGGATTCGCTACCGCGCGCGCCGCCGACCAGCGCGACGCCATGGTGGTCGGCATTGCACCGCATGAAGACCATGCCGCCCGGCACCATGCTGTCCGGATACCGGTCGCTGATCGCCAGGCCGAGCACCTCGGTGTAGAAGCGCACGGACCGCTCGAGATCGGTCACGTTGAGCACGACGTGGCCGAGCTTGCGCAGCTGGAACTGAAGCGGGGCCTCCGACGCGTCGGACATGTGTGTTCTCCTCGATGGCAATGCGCCTCGGCCGGCGCGGCGACGGCCTGCGGCGCGCATCACAGTCAGCTATTCGGTCGCCAGGCCGCCGCCGCTCGCGCTGGTAGTCGGACAGCTTCAGGTTGGCCGACGCGATCGTCTGAGCCTCCGCCGCGACGCGCGCGACGTCCTTGCCCGGGATCATCACGTAGAGTTCGTCCTCGCCCACGTCGGTGTAGACGCGATTGCCCACGCAGCCCGTGCTCGCGATGACACCCTGAGCGAGCGACGCCGGCAGCGCCATGCACGTGGGACGGCCGAGGAGTGGGGCCGGCGCCGCGATGCCGGCGCGCAGCGCCGCTTCGTGCAAGAGCATCACGCGCCGGGCCGGCCGGCGACCAGCACGACGTCCGGATCGACCGGCGAGTCACCGAGCGGCGCGTAGATCACGACACCGGGCGACTCGGGCAGGCGTGGAATACCGGGGACTTCCTCCATCTTGAGGTAGCCGAGCTCGGCCATGAGCGAGAGCGTCTGCGGAAGCTCGGAGGCGCGCTCGGCCGGCAACGGAATGTTGTGTGTGTAGCTGCCGATCGGGCAGTTGTGATGATCGGCCGGCACCGTGTAGAACGTCCGCTCGGCGGCGGCGAGCCGCCAGAAGCTGCGGCCCGAGGGCTCGGTCCCGCCGAACTTCGAGACTCCCGGCGGCGCGGACGATCGGAACGCGACGGCGACGGGTCGGCGCGTCAGGCTCAGGGCTCCGGTGAGCTGCTGCTCGACGGCGCGATAGTCGGGCATCGTCGACCTCTGATCCTAGAACGGGGTTTTGACGACTCGTCCGCTCGCTTCCACGTACCACTTCTCGCTCGGAAACGACTTGCCGGCGAGCGCCGCGGCCATCCAGTCGGCGGCGAGGATCGGCGGAAACGGGCCGAGGTTCGCGGCCGGCACGTTGCCGACCGAATGGCGCGAGTCCTGATAGACAACCAGGCGCTTGGGTCCCTGAAGCAACTTCATCAGGCGCTCGGTGTGCTCGAGCGGCGAGAGCTCGTCGAATTCGCCCGCGACGCAGAGGTACGGCGCGCGGATCCGCTCGGCGTGGCCCTCCCACGTCATGCTCCGGCGAAATTCGTCGAAGCGCGCCTCGTCGGTGATCCCGGACATGTACATGAAGCGCATCTTGAAGGTCGGCGACGCCTCCTCGAAGATCGTGTGGAATCCGGGCTCGTGGCAGACGGCCGAGAGCGCGACGGCGCCGATGCGAGGCTCGTGCGCGGCCGCGATGGTGCCGAAGAACGAGCCGAAGCTGTTGCCGGCCAGGCCGATACGGCCCGGATCGACCTCGGCGCGGGCCGAGAGCCAGTCGACGGCCGCCGTCCCCGTCGCGATCCACGCGGGCATGCTGAAGTAGATGTCGAGCAGAGGGCACTCGTACTGACCCGGCCCGTCCAGCGCGAGCACGGCCATCCCGCGCGAGAGCCACCGGTCGCCGTACATCGCGACGCTCATCTCCTTGAAGCTGTCCATGCCCGGCAGCGACACGACCACCGGGATCCGCCCACCGTTGTAGCCAGGCGGCAGGTGAAACCAGGCCGGCAGCGCGGGGCCGCCCGGCAGCGGGACCCAGGCCGCCTCGACCCGATGGTCGGCGAGCCTGGCGTACTTCGTGTAGCACTCGCGCTTCTTGCCGTTGTAGAGGCGGTTCTGCGCGTTGTTCTCGTCGATCGGCCACTGCGCGGCGCCCCAGTGAATGCTCGCCATGAAGTAGTTCTCGCGCGCCGTGACGAAATCCTGGCTCTCTTCGGCGGCGCGGGCCTTGACCTCGCGACGTTTGGCGACCGCCTCGAACGCCGGGGACGCGTCGGCGAGCTTCGTGACGCGCTGGCGGATGGCGGCGAAATCGGCGTTGGCCTCGGGACCGCACGGCGCGGAAAGATAAATGGACCGTGGCTGGTCCCAGTCTATTCCGACCGAGCGGATCGTGTTGTCGAGCAGCCAGCGTTGCTCGGTCCAGCGCCGTGTCAGGGGCCCGGCGTGAGCGGAGGGGGAGGCCTTCGCGTCGTTGACCAGCCCACGAGCACCGTCGGACATGACGTCACCCCCTCACAGATAGTGGCCGGACACCGCGCACTATACTGCGCCCCCCTCGCTCAAGCCAGGGAGGGTGACGGACGGAGAGGGCCTTCGACGGGCCCCCTCCGCTCTGGATCGATGAAGCTATCCGGCGTGCGGCGGCATGGGCGGCGCCGGCGGCGTCGTCCCGCTCGGGATCCACACCCAGTAATACGGAGTCGCACCGCCGTCGCCGTAGAGCTGCCAGCGGCCCTCTCGGAATGGATACGTCCGATCCGAGCCGGAAACCACCGCCGTGCCGCTCGGCCTCGACGGAGGCGTCGGCGCGGTCGCCAGCGTCGATCCGGTCGGAATCCAGACCCAGTAGTAGGGCATCGTGCGTCCGTCACCGTAGAGCTGCCAGCGCCCTTCGGGGTACACGACGCGATCCGAAGGAACCGCTGCGGTCGCTGAAGGTGTTGCCGGCGGGACTACGACCGTCGCCGGAGGCGGCGTCGGTGCCGGTGTCATGACCACCGGGCCGGGAGTCGACGTCTGAACCTCTTTGCTCTCCTGTACACACAGCCTCCCAGCGCGGCCAGCAGTACGGGTGTCACCAACATCGCGTGAACGACGCGAGTGTTCATCTCTCTTCCTCCATGCTCTTGGGCGATACGCCCTCGGGGCGATGCTCGCCTGGTGTCAACCGCGGCATCATCCCTGCCACGTGCGAGCTTCGCGACGTGTGGGGGGGGGAACGCGACGCGATTGCGTGGGCTTGGAGGAAGCGGCCGCGCGGGTGAGCGAAGGCTCGCCCGCGACCGCGTAAGAAGTGCACGCGCATTCTTGCGCGCTCCGATGCGCGGATGCCGCGCCGCCGCGCGGTTGCTTTAGTCCGACGCGCGTCGCCCGCTTCGCGTTACCATTCGCCAGACCGTCGATGCGGTGCCGACCACTGAGGAGGACTCGATGCTGGCGATCTGGGTGAAGGTGCGCGTGAAGCCGGACCAGAAGAAGCGGTTCCTCGAGGCGATCGAGATCGACGCGCTCGGCTCCGAGCGCGATGAGCCGGGCTGCCTGCGGTTCAATGTCCTGCAGGACGAGCAGGACGAGAACATCTACTACTTCTACGAGGTCTACAAGGACATGGCCGCGCTCGAGGCTCACCGCGCCGCGCCGCACTATCAGACCTGGCGCGCCGCGGCCGACACCCTGGACGGCCCGACCGCGCCGACCCGGTGCAAGACGGTGTTCCCGGCGGAGCGCAAATACTGGGGGAAGATGTAGCCGCCGACGCATCGTGGCGGTGATGGCGTCCGACGTTCGCCCGCTGTCCGCCATGCGTCGCTGCTGTCATCGCCCGATCACCGGTGCTCCACGCCGCGCAACGCGCCGGCGTGTCGAATCACGCAGTTCGAGGAGGCGCCGCGCGTGGCGCGGGGATTGCTAGTCGTGGCGACGATGCTATCAGACCGTCTATTCGGGCTCTTCTCGTCAGACCTGGCGATCGACCTCGGCACCGCCAATACCCTCGTGTTCGTGCAGGGCCGGGGCATCGTCCTCAACGAGCCCTCGATCATCGCGATCCGCCGCACCGACAACGAGGTGATCGGGGTCGGCCACGAGGCCAAGGCGATGCTCGGGCGCACGCCCGAGAACATCCGGGTGCTGCGGCCGCTGAAGGACGGCGTCATCGCGGACTTCGACGTGACCGAGCGGATGCTGCAGTACTTCATCGAGCGCGCCCGGCAGATCTCGTCCGGTCGCACGCGCGCCTGGGTCATCGACCGGCCCCGCGTGGTCGTCGGCGTGCCCTCGGGCATCACCCAGGTCGAGAAGCGGGCCGTACGCGATGCGGCGCTGCAGGCCGGCGCGCGCGCCGTCTATCTGATCGAGGAGCCGACGGCCGCCGCCATCGGCGCGGGCCTGCCGATCCACGAGCCCGGCGGCCACCTGATCGTCGACATCGGCGGCGGGACCACCGAGGTGGCCGTCATCTCGATGACCGGCACGGTGTACTGCAACTCGGTCAGGATCGCCGGCGACGAGATGGACGAG
>Ga0306921_10006482_pt1 | contig 12211 bp, 10 predicted proteins | sample sta12Cox44000080_FD_203760 | JGI IMG/M metagenome (GOLD analysis project Ga0306921, IMG submission 203760) | Lab enrichment of tropical soil microbial communities from Luquillo Experimental Forest, Puerto Rico - statoxic.12C.oxic.44.000.080 (v2)... | ecosystem: Environmental > Terrestrial >... | reverse complement strand
AGCCGTGCGCATAGCGATATGAAACCAGGATGGCGAGCACCAGCACGGCGAGAAACAAGATAGCGGCCAAAGCGCCTCCAGCGATCTGCCTAAAGCTGTTATGTGGATAAGGTGAGGTGGGACGACTGATCATCGGACCCTCCTGCATTCGATCCAGCAATACCGAAACAGGGCCCCGCCAACGGCATTGCGCTAGATCAAACGCAAGGTGTGGCATTTCCACGCGGGCGGCACCGCCGGGTTCGCGCGCTGAAATCGTGTCAACACACGGTTGCATGCATGGTCAATGCTGCGCACAATGTGGCTCAATCATCCATGGCAGCATGCTTTTGTGCGGTAGCCCTCCCGCCAAAACCGAAGATTCTATGCAAATCCACAGCCGCCGGACCGTCCTCGCCGCACTGCCGCGCCGGGTCTGGTTTCTCTTCGCTGCGCTGTTGTTGGCGATAAGTGCGTCGGCGCAGGCGCAGTCTTATCCCGATCGTACGGTGCGCGTGCTCGTAGGCTACGCTGCGGGCAGCGGTCCCGATATCCAGGCGCGCACCGTCGTGCAGCAGCTCGCCACCGATCTCGGCCAATCTTTTATCGTAGAAAACAGGGTCGGCGCCAATGGCACCATCGCCGCGCGCTCGGTGGTGCAGGCGGCGCCGGACGGTTACACGCTGTTGTTCTCGTCGAACGGTATCGCGCCGACGCCCTACATCTACAAGAACCTCGGTTACAACGTGTTCACCGACTTGAAGCCGATTGCGACCATTGGACAACTCGACGGCCTGTTCGTGCTGGTCGATGCCAAATCCGACTTCAAGACACTGCAGGACTTCATTGCGGCGGCCAAGCGGAGGCAGCTGCTCTACGGCTCGCCCGGAATCGGCAACGGCTTGCATTTGGCTGCGGAACTGTTCAGCAAGGCAGCCGGAATCAAGATGCAGCACATCCCGTACAAGGGCGCCTCTCAGGTAATGACCGCCATGCTCGGCGGCAACGTCAACGTGATGTTCGTTACTCCGCCCTCGGTCATGGGCCTGATCAAGGACGGCCGCGTGCGTGCGCTCGCCTTTACCGGCACCAAGCCGTTCCCGGCCTTTCCCGACGTGCCGCTGATGTCGAGCGTGCTGCCGAATTTCGCGCCGATCGGCTCCTGGGGCATGTTCTTCGCCCCGGCTAAGACACCCGATGCGATCGTCGGGACGTTGAATGCTGCCGTCCGCGCCGCGGTGAAAAATCCGAAGGTTGCCGCGGTCATGCAGGGCGACGGCTATTTCCCCGACGATCGCGACGTCGCGCAAACGGCCGCGTTCTTCCGCAAGGAGGTCGAGGCGACCGAGGCGGCGGTGAAAGCGGCAGGCATCGAGCCGCAGTAAGCTTTCTTAGACGGTTGCGATTGCGCGCTCGTGCTTCTCGAGGAAGGCGGAGAGGATCGCCGCCATACGCGGCTCGGCGTCCCGCCATTCCTTGCGGTTCCATTCCTTCAGCAGATTGTCGTCGGAACGTTTTTCTACGACATCCTCGTGCAGCTCGCTGTTCGGAATAAGCCGCGCGGTCTTGCGCGCGGTCGCCGGCGTGTGGATCACGTCGTTGCCGGCGATTAGGCAGGCTGGCGCTTTGATCGCGCTGAGGTCCGCTTCGGTTGCGCCGACAATGGGCAGCGCCGCCGATTTCAGGAATGCCTCGCGCCATTTGGTCATCGCCTCGATGAACTCATTTACCTCGGTCTTCAGGAGCCGTTCGCGGTTTGCCGGCCGCGCCGCGATGCACTCTCTGAAGTGCTCACTGTCGGCGACCGCTTGCATGCCGCCGTACTTCGCCAACTTGATAAACTGGCCGTAGTACTGCTCGGCGAGCCGGTCGACCGCCTCCTGGCCGCCAGTGACGCGCCACAAGAGCAGTCCGCGCAGCGCGTCCGCGTGGCGCATGGCGAAAAGGATCGCCAACCGCGCGCCTGCCGAGGAGCCGCCGACGTAGAGGGGCGCAGCCTTCAGTTGCTTCGCCAGTTCGTACAGGTCGTCAGCCCAGAGCTCGTGCTCGGAGCCAGAGCTGTCAAAGGCGACGTCCGAGGCGCCGCAATTGCGCCGGTCATGCAACAGCACGCGATAGCCCGCACCGGCAAGCGCTTTCGACAGGTTGATCAGTTCCGCATAAGGCCGGCGGCTCCCCGGCGTCAGCGCGATAAACGGACCCTTGTCGCCGATGATCTCGTAATTGATGTGGACTCCCCGAACCAGCTCTTCCGACATTGATGTTCCTCTTTGTGAGGGCAGGGCGCGACTAATTGCGTCTGCCGCAGAGCCGACGTCAAGCCGCTGCTACTCGGCCACCTTGATCCCCGCGTCCTTGATCAGCTTCGCCCATTGCGGCTTCTGCGCCTTCATGGCGGCGGTGAATTCTGCAGGCGTGTCGCCGATCGTCTCCATGCCGATAGCGGCTAGCTTTTTCTTCGCGTCCGGGTCGGACACGACTTTCACCGCGTCTTGATGAATCTTCTCGACGATCACCGGCGGCGTGCCAGCCGGGGCTATCAGTCCGATCGACAAGACCGACACGAAGCCCGGGAAGCCGGACTCAATCATAGTTGGCAACTCCGGCAAGCCCGGGAAGCGATTTTCCGAGGTGACCGCGAGCGCGCGCACTTTCCCGTCGCGCACCAGCGGAATCGTGGCCGAGGCGGCGCCAAAGAACATCGACAGGCGCCCGCCCAAGAGATCGGTGACGACCAGGGTGGCGCCGCGGTAAGGCACGTGCTGAATGTCGATGTGCGCCATCGCCTTGAACATTTCGCCGGCGAGATGCTGTGTCGTGCCGACGCCAGCAGAGGCGAAGGTGAGACCCGGATGTACCTTGGCGTAGGCCACCAGCTCCTGCACGTTTTTCACCGGCAGATCGTTGGGCACGACTAGAATGTTTGGCGTAAAGACCGTCTGCGAGATCAGCACGAAATCCTTGTCGCTGTCGTAGGGGATGTTCTTGTAAAGGCTCGGATTGATGATGAGCTGTGCGTTACTCGCCACGAACAGTGTGTAACCGTCGGGCACTGCCTTTGCCACGCGCTCAGCGGCGATGTTGCCGGAGGCGCCGGTGAGGTTGTCGACTACGACCGGCTGACCCCACATCTGCGCAAATCTCTCGCTCAAGATGCGCGCGATGATGTCAAGCGGCCCGCCGGGGGCATAGCCGACCACCATCCTGACTGCATGGTCTGGATATCCGGTTTGCGCGCATGCGTCAGCAATTGGCAGTAGCCACAGAGCGGCAACGAAAGTCGCGACACTTCTGATTTTCATCGTATGCCTCGCAATAAGCGCAACTCAGACTCGCGCATGCAAAGCCCAATGGTCATGCGCTTTTGCGCTCCCGGCCAAGACCCCTTATATCTCCCTCTCAAGGGAGCCGCCATTCATGACGACCAGTACCCAAGAAAAGATACCCGTCACCGTGCTCACCGGCTATCTCGGCGCCGGCAAGACCACGCTCTTGAACCGCATCCTGTCCGAGCCGCACGGCAAGAAGTTCGCCGTTATCGTCAACGAATTCGGCGAGATCGGCATCGACAACGAACTGGTGGTGAACGCCGACGAGGAAGTGTTTGAGATGAACAACGGCTGCGTCTGCTGCACCGTGCGCGGCGATCTCGTGCGCATCATCGACGGCCTGATGCGGCGCAAGGGCAAGTTCGACGCGATCATCGTCGAGACCACGGGCCTCGCCGATCCGGCGCCGGTGGCGCAGACCTTCTTCATGGACGAGCAAGTCGGCGCCAAGACGAAGCTCGACGCCGTGGTCACGGTAGCCGATGCCAAATGGTTGCACCACCGGCTCAAGGACGCACCCGAGGCGAAGAACCAGATCGCCTTTGCCGACGTGATCCTGATCAACAAGACCGACCTGGTGGAAGGCGAGGAATTGCGCGAGGTCGAAGCTCGGATCCGCGCCATCAATCCTTACGCCCGGCTGCATTGCACCGAGCGCGCACAGGTGGACATTGCGGAAGTGGTCGGCCGCAATGCTTTTGATCTCGACCGCATCCTCGAGGTCGAGCCCTCCTTCCTCGAAGCCGAGGAAGAGCACGACCATCATGATGATCATGATCGCGATCACGATCATGGCCATGGCCATGAGTATCATCAACGCCATGGCCTGAAGCACTATCACGACGAGGACATGCAATCGGTCTCGCTGAGAACCGCCAAGCCGCTCAATCCAGACAAGTTTTTCCCCTGGGTGCAGGACCTGGTTGCGAACGAAGGGCCGAACATCCTGCGTTGCAAGGGCATCCTCTCGTTCGCGGACGACCCGGAGCGTTTCGTCTTCCAGGGTGTCCACATGATCCTTGACGGCGACCATCAACGTCCTTGGGGCGCCGACGAGCAGCGCGAAAGCCGCATTATCTTCATCGGCCGCAATCTGCCGGAAGAGAAGATTCGGCAGGGATTTGATAGTTGTATCGCGTAGGTCACTTGAACGATTTGCAAGGCACGCCTCTCTCGCTCGCTGACCGGGTGCGTCCGGTAAACGCCGGCTCACCGGTGGTTGGCGTACATTTTTTCGCCGCCACTCCGGTGTTTGTGCTCGGCGAGGAAGCGCTGCTGTTTGCTGACGAAGGTGGGGGGAAACGCATCGCCGTACATGCCGGCGCCATATTGGCGAGCGCCGCTGACGGCAAGCGCATCGTCACCGGCGGCGACGATGGCACCTTGGTTGTCACCGAGGAAAGCGGTGAGCACCGCGTTCTCGCCGGCGACGACAAGAAGCGGTGGGTCGACCAAGTGGCGCTCGGCCCGGACGCTGCAGTCGCTTGGTCAGCGGGCAAGACCGCGCACGTGCTCACCAAGAAGGGCGATCAGCGCACTTACGATGTGCCCTCGACGGTGGCCGGGCTCGCTTTCGCGCCGAAAGGCTTCCGCCTCGCTATCGCGCATTACAACGGAGCGACGCTGTGGTTTCCCAACGCGGTCGCCGCCAAGCCGGAAATGCTCACCTGGAAGGGCTCGCACCTGAGCGCCGCCTTTAGCCCGGACGGCAAATTCCTGGTCACCACCATGCAGGAGCCGACATTGCATGGCTGGCGGCTCGCCGACGGCCAGCACATGCGCATGTCGGGTTATTCGGCGCGCGTGCGCTCGCTCGGTTGGACCGCCGGCGGCGAATTCCTCGCCACCTCGGGCTCCGAACAGCTCATCTTGTGGCCGTTCGACGGCAAGGACGGACCGATGGGCCGGCAGCCGCGCATCCTCGCCCGCTCCGAGGTGCGCGTTGCTGTCGTCGCCTGCCATCCGCGTCAGCCGGTGGTGGCGGTGGGCTATGCCGACGGCGCCGTGGTGCTGGTGCGCATCGAGGACGGCGCGATGATCGAAGTGCGGAAGAAGGGCGGCGCGCCGGTGAGCGCGCTAGGTTGGGACGCCGCCGGCCAAATGCTGGGTTTCGGTACCGAGGCGGCTGAAGCCGGCGCTTTGGCGTTTTAATTGTGGCTGTATCGCAGTGGGCAATTCGGCTTGGCCACAGCAGGCGAACGCGCGTGCGTCCACTGCGATGGTGAATTTTTGGTACGCTGAACTGCGAGCAGACGCGTCAGCGCACGAGCACGTTCTTGAACTGCCAGACGTCGCGTTTGTCGATGTCTTCCGGGAAGAGACCCGGCCGGTCCGACAACGGCGTCCAGCTGGTGTAGGTGCCGATGACGGGGCCGAGATAGGGCATCTGCACCTCGAGGCAGCGCCGGAAGTCCATCTCGTCAGCCTCGACGATGCCGGCCTTGGGGTTCTCCAACGCCCAGACTATGCCGGCGAGCACGGCCGAGGTCACCTGCAGGCCCGTGGCGTTCTGATAGGGCGCAATGGCGCGGGTTTCGTCAATAGAGAGCTGCGAGCCGTACCAGTAGGCGTTCTTTCTGTGGCCGTAGAGCAGTACGCCCAACTCATCGACGCCGTCGGCGATCTCGTGCTCATCGAGGATGTGGATGGCGGTCTGCCGCTTGCCGGCCCAGCCGAACATTTCGTGCAGCGAAAGTACCGCATCGTTGCAGGGGTGATAGGCGTAGTGGCAGGTGGGCCGGTAGATCACTTTGCGGCCGTTGCGCAGCGTGAAGTAATCGGCAATCGAGATCGACTCGTTGTGGGTGACGAGGAAGCCGTATTGCGCTTGCGCGGTGGGCGTCCATGAGCGCACGCGGGTGTTGGCGCCGGGCTGCGTCAGGTAGATCGCCGCCTGGCAGCCCATCTTGTGCTTGTAAGCGTTGGGCGGCATCCATTTCTCATGGCTGCCCCAGCCCAGTTCGGCCGGCTGCATGCCCTCGGACACGAAGCCCTCCACCGACCAGGTGTTGACAAAGGTATTGAGTGCTTTCGGCTGCTTGGCGCGTTGGGTATCGCGCTCTGCAATGTGGATGCCCTTGATTCCGACTTTCTTGGCGAGCCGCCCCCATTCCTGGCGCGTCTTCGGCTCTTTGAACTTGAAACCGAGGTCAGTTGCGACGTTGAGCAGCGCCTGTTTGACGAACCAAGACACCATGCCGGGGTTCGCGCCGCAGCAGGATATGGCGGTCGTCCCGCCGGGCTTCTTGCCGCGGGCGGCGAGTATCGTTTCGCGCAGCGCGTAGTTCGAGCGCGCCTCCGGGCCAAGCTTGGAGTCGAAGTAAAAGCCGGCCCAGGGCTCGACCACGGTATCGATATAGAGCGCACCGATCTCGCGACAGAGCTCCATGATGTCGAGCGAGGAGGTGTCGACCGACACATTGACGCAGAAGCCCCGCCCGCTGCCGGTGGTCAGCAGGGGGGTGAGCAGATGGCGGTAATTGGCCTTGGTAACCGCCTCGTGGATAAAGCGGATGCCGCGCTGATCGAGCAGCCCGCGGTCCTTGTCTTCGGGGTCGATCACCACGAAGCGGGATTTGTCGTAGCTAAAATGCCGTTCGATCAAGGGCAACGTGCCCTTGCCGATGGAGCCGAAGCCGATCATCACGATGGGCCCATCTATGCGGGCATGAACGGGCCAGTTAGTCACTGCAAAGCCTCCAGCCAGAGGTTCGGTGATATCTGTCGCAGCGCGCAAACGGAAGGGCGGCTGCCGGGAATTCCGGCCCCGAGTCCACGAAATTTTCGGGTTCTCAGGCGGCGCGCGCCTGCGTTGTTTGCGGCTTGCGTCCGCTCGCATGCACCAGCCCGTTGGCATCGGCGAGCGCGCCTGGGATCAACTCAAGACCGAGCAGGCGGTGGCGTTCGAACGGTCCGGGCAGTTGCAGGGCGGAGGCCGTCTCAGCCGCGAAGCCGAAGCGGGCGTAATAACGCGCATCGCCAACTAGAATGACCGCGCCGTGGCCGAGCCGGCGCGCTTCGCGCAGCGCCCGGCGCACCAAAGCGGCGCCGATGCCGCGACCGCGGCAATCGACCGCCACCGCCACGGGGCCCAGCAGCAGAGCCGGTTGGCCACTGCCACAGGCGATGTTCCATAGTCGGGCGGTGCCGACCACGCGCTTGCTTTCTACAGCAACAAAAGCGAGGCCCTCGGCTGGCAAACGGTCTTCGCGCAGGCGCTGCGAGGATTTGCGGTAGCGGATGTCGCCGAATGTTTCGTCGAGCAGCGCTTCGCGCGCCTTGACGTCGAGCGGCCGTTCTTGACGGAGCGAGATCATCTTGTCGTCCTTCGTGCAGGCGCGGCGCGACAGAATGCGGACTTAAAAGGGGGGGAAGGGGAAGCGGCGGCCGCCTCCCGCCTATGTCAGATGTGGTAGGTCTTCAGCGGCGCGAAGCCGTTGAAGCCAACCGACGAATAGCTCGCCGTATAGGCACCGGTGCCCTCGATCAACACTTTGTCTCCGATCTCCAAGCTGATCGGTAGCGGATAGGGTTGTTTCTCGTAGAGCACGTCGGCCGAGTCGCAAGTCGGGCCGGCGAGCACGCAGGGCCCCATCGCGTCGTCGTCCCGCGCCGTACGGATCGGGTAGCGGATCGACTCATCCATGGTCTCTGCCAAGCCGCCGAACTTGCCGATGTCGAGGTAGACCCAGCGCACGTCGTCCTCCTCGCTCTTCTTGGAGACGAGGACGACCTCGCTTTCGATCACGCCGGCATTGCCGACCATGCCGCGGCCCGGCTCGATGATGGTCTCCGGGATGCGGTTGCCGAAGTGCTTGCGCAGCGCCTTGAAGATGGCGTTGCCATAGGTCCTTACGGTCGGCACGTTCTTCAGGTACTTGGTCGGGAACCCGCCCCCGAGGTTGACCATCGACAGATTCATGCCGCGCTCGCCGCACTCCTTGAAGACCGCGGCTGCCGAGGCGAGCGCGCGGTCCCAGGCATGCTGGTTGCGCTGCTGAGAGCCGACGTGGAACGAGACGCCATAAGGCTCGAGGCCGAGCTTGACGGCGTGCTCGAGCACGTCCACGGCCATCGAGGGCTCGCAGCCGAACTTGCGTGAGAGCGGCCATTCAGCGCCCTGGCAGTCGGACAGGATGCGGCAAAATACGCGGGAGCCGGGCGCCGCGCGAGCGATCTTCTCCACCTCGGCCTTGCAGTCGACAGCGTAGAGACGGACGCCGAGCGAGAAGGAGCGTGCGATGTCGCGTTCCTTCTTGATCGTGTTGCCGTAGGAGATGCGGTCGGGCGTGGCACCGGTGGCCAGCACGGCCTCGATTTCCGGGATCGAGGCGGTGTCGAAGCAAGAGCCGAGCCTGGCCAGCAGTGTCAGCACCTCCGGCGCCGGGTTGGCCTTCACGGCGTAGAACACGCGCGTGTCAGGCAGTGCCTTGGCGAAGGTATTGTAGTTGTCTTTGACGACCTCGAGGTCGACGACGAGGCAAGGGCCGTCTTCGCGGCGCTTGCTTAGGAACTCGCGGATGCGCTCAGTCATTGGCGCCCTCCCCCAGCTCATGGGCTCTCTTGAGCCCTGGTGATGCGGCTTTTTGAGCTTGACGTTTCGCGCGCGATGGGGACGCGCAGACGCGGACGCTCATTCGCCGCTCAAGCTGCCTTGGATTGGAAGGGGAGAGCCCCGTCCGCACGGCCGGCAAAGATGAACAAGCCTCTTCGGTGACCCGCGCCGGTGGTGGAGACCGGCAGAGACCAAGGAAGCCCGATCGTCGTTGCTTTAAGCCGCGTCCCCTGCTGAGAGCAGGGTGTGCTGGTTTCGCCTCCAGCTGCCGGTCAGATTTCTTGGAGAGGTTCTGGCTTCTCTCTCCAGGCGGCTGGCGGGCCTCTTGTCCCGCTACCTACCGACCGACACACGGCCACAGGCACGTGCGAAATTGGGCAATTTTGAAATAAGTAATTTTTGCGCACGACGCAACAGATTTCTTCACCGCGCGAAAAAACTTTCTTAATTTTTTATTCTGCAGTCGGCGCGCATCACACTCAATCGCGCACGGTGAACGGCTCGATGCGGTGTGCGTTGCGGATGAACTGCGCCATGATAGCGATGCCGCAGAGCACGAACACGCCGTCGAGGATGCGCTGCCCGATGCCGCCGAGATCGAACAGCGTGGCGAGCGCCCATGAACCGGCGAAGGCGGCGCCGAATACCTCGGCGCCGATCAAGATGGCAGCGCTGATGACGGTGATGACGTTGAGCCAGACAATGCGGCGGCTGCCCGCGGCCATTGGGGCCTCCTTTTGAGGGCCGCAATCTCTACGAATCCATGGGCCAGATCAAGGCTGCAGCGAGCTCGCTGGGCTTTGATTTCGCTCATGGCGCCGGCGGTGAAGGCGGCCGAAATTGCCACTCATGTTGGTCGGAGACACGTTGCAGCGCGTCCGGCGGCTGCTCGCGGTATTGGCTGCGCTCGGCCTTTTGACAGGCTTTGCGGCTAAGCTCGCCGGCTTCGCCGCCTGGTCGCCGGCGATCTGGATCGCTGTCACCGTTCCGGTGTTGTTCGCGCTGCTTGCGGAAATCGTCACTAGCCTGCGGAGTGGCGACCTCGGTCTCGATATCGTCGCGGCACTGTCGATGACGGCGGCGTTGGCGGTCGGCGAGAACCTCGCTGCCGCCATCGTGGCCTTGATGTATGCTGGCGGTCAGTACCTGGAGAGTTATGCCGAGCGAGCGGCTCGGCGCGAGATGACCGCTCTGCTGTCGCGGGTGCCCCGTACCGCGGTTATTTATCGGGATGGTCAGCTCGCGGAGGTCGCGCTCGATCTGGTACGCCCGGGCGACCGTCTGCTGGTCCGTCAAGGCGACGTGGTGCCGGTGGATGGCGCCATCGCCGAGGGTGTGGCGGTGCTCGACCAGTCGGCGCTGACCGGGGAATCGCTGCCGGTGCAGCGGCGCAGCGGTGAGGCGGTACTGAGCGGCTCGACCAACGTCGGCGACGCCTTCGACCTTGTGGCCGCGCGGCTCGCTGCTGATAGCACCTATGCCGGCGTGATCCGGTTAGTGGAGTCGGCCCAGCGGTCGCGCGCCCCCATGTCGCGGCTAGCCGACCGCTATGCCATTCTGTTCTTGGTCGTAACCGTGCTGCTTGCAGGCGCTGCATGGGCGCTCAGTGGCGACGCCGTCCGCGCGGTGGCGGTCTTGGTTGTAGCCACGCCCTGTCCGCTCATTCTGGCGGTTCCTGTGGCGCTCGTCGCCGGGCTCTCGCGGGCGGCCAAGTTCGGCATCCTGATCAAGGGCGGCAAGGCGATCGAGACACTGGCACGGGTGCGCGCGCTGGTCATCGACAAGACCGGCACCCTGACTATTGGCCAGGCCAAGTTAATCAATATCCGCACTGTCGATGGCATAACGCCGGACGAGCTCTTGCGCATCGCCGCCTCGCTCGACCAGGCCAGTAAGCACATCATCGCGCAGACCATCGTCGCCGAAGCGCGCGGCAGAAGCCTGTCGCTGGCGATTCCCACAGAAGTGGTGGAAATTCCGGGCGAAGGAATCGAGGGCAAGGTCGATGGCCGCATGGCTGCCGTTGGCGGCTTGCATTTCATCGCTGGCAAATTTGGCCCCGCGGTTTGGGGCCTTGCGGGCGACCGCCCGCCCGGCGCCGTCGCCTCCGCCGTCGCCGTCGATGGCAAGCTCGCCGGCCTGCTTGTCCTCGCGGATGAGCTGCGCGCTGGCACCGAAGAGCTGCTGCGCGACTTGCGCGAGCTTGGCATCGAGCGCATCGTGCTGGCCACTGGCGACCGCCACGAGGTCGCGCACTTCTTCAGCAGCGGCTTGTCGCTCGATCTGGTGCGCTCGGAGCTCACGCCCGACCAGAAAATCCTGGTGGTATTGTCGGAGCGCAAGAACGGTCCGGTGATGATGATCGGCGACGGCGTCAACGACGCGCCGGCGCTGGCGGCCGCCGACATTGGCATGGCGATGGGCGCCAAGGGGGCGGCGGCCTCGGCCGAGGTGGCTGACGTGGTGCTCCTCGTCGATCAGCTCGACCGCGTGCTGCCGGCAATGCGCATCGCTCAGCGCTCGCGTTTCATCGCGCTGCAAAGCGTTGTTGCCGGGATGGGGCTTTCCATCGTGGCCATGGTCGCCGCCGCGCTCGGCTACATCGTGCCGGTCGAGGGCGCCCTGCTGCAGGAGCTCATTGACGTAGCCGTCATCTTCAACGCCCTGCGGGCGTTGCGCGGCTGAACACTCGGCCCGCTCTCATTAGCGTGGTTTATTCGCGTCGGGAGGCGAAAGAAGCTGGCGGCGAGCTGCTTGGCGAACCGATGGCAATACTCCGAGTAGGATCGTATGTGTCCGTTCATGACACAGAAGGCAATCGGGTGGCGGTGCTACAGCCGTTAAGCGTGTGATGCAGCTACATCCTAGATAAAAGTTTATCCATTAGAGAAAGCGTGCGTGTCAATCGATGAAAACCTGTCCGGTCAATGCGCGATTGGCAATATTAGCTAGCTTCAGGAATACGAAGCATGACGCAGGGCAGATGACAGAAATCGAAATGGTTGGACCTTAACCCCACCTTTAGACTGCTCAGCAAAGCCGACATCTGCGATGGCAACAAACTCTTCATTGTATAAGCACATCAACAGGAGCGGCTTTTTTCGCACTGCCGACAGGCGATAACTGGCCGCGGAATTGGCAACGGGACAGGTAACGGCTGTAGGTTCCGCGTTACAAAGCTCGAGTTTTTTCGAATCCGAGCGCAAGGCCGCAGCTTACTATTGCAAAATTTTTTCGGCTCACAAGAGTGAACTAATAAGATCGGAGCCGCTCTGAGCCCCACAAGAGCACGGCTCCGATCCTACCCCATCCCCCACAGCCCTCGCGGGATCGGGGCCGATTTTTTTCA
>Ga0306921_10006476_pt1 | contig 12216 bp, 9 predicted proteins | sample sta12Cox44000080_FD_203760 | JGI IMG/M metagenome (GOLD analysis project Ga0306921, IMG submission 203760) | Lab enrichment of tropical soil microbial communities from Luquillo Experimental Forest, Puerto Rico - statoxic.12C.oxic.44.000.080 (v2)... | ecosystem: Environmental > Terrestrial > Soil... | reverse complement strand
GTGGTGATAGCTATCTTCTTGACCCTTATGGCCACATCGTTGCGCGAAATCGTTCACCAGGGCAGTTTGCCGAATTGGCACCAGAAGCCTTGCGAACGGAGATACCGAAGCAGGAGGGAATGTATCGTGGGTCGGTAGATGGTGACACCTTGATCGTTATCGAGCGCCCACGATGGCTTTGCTTATGGCGCATCACCTGGCGTTCGGCCTTCGGTAGGCAAACGACACGGCCTGACTTGCCTGAGGGATGCCCAGAACAGTTCGACTGGAGTTTGATGCGGGACGCCTGGCGTTACAACGCCGACCGCCGACCACGTATCGAGGCCGAGCGTCTGAAGTACGGCGCGCAAATCCCGGTCGTGCGCCTGAGCAGCGACCGCGAGATCGAGGAGTTCGTAGATGCCAGCTCACCGGTGGCGTAATCGCGGATCTCGCTCAACGCCTGCAGCGCATAGTCATCGCGTTTCGTGTATCCCTGTTCGACAAGGAGTCGCGCCGCGCGGTTGGGGTCGGACGCGCAGAGATCGGCAGCCTTGAGGATCGCGCAGCATGCGCTTGCCGCGTCCGAAAACATCGCACTGGTGATCCGCCGAGATCATCGGCGGCAGTCTGTTGGGTTCCCTCGCCCTGTAAAGCGCGTCACAGCCGATAAAGTGGACGGTCGGGGCCAAGGCCGAGCGTTGGAGAGCCCCCATCGTGCCGCACATTGGACCAGCTGATGGACAGAACAGATGCGTCTAAAGACCATCTGGACCTCAAAACGGCTTTGATCCTGGCAGTGTGCTCATAGGGGAGATGTAACCGTCAGGGGCAAATGGCCCTCGCCCGACCGCTCATCGCTCCTTGAACGTCCTGAGGGTCGATTGGCAGAGATCACTGCAGCTGGGGCGGGTTCCTGCTGCAGGTGCTAGTCCCCTTTCTACTGCATCGGCGAACTCCTGATCATGCGGGAGCCGGTGGCATGCTCGCTCGTGATCACCCTAGTGCTTGCCATCGTGATGACACGCGCACCCGTGGCATTCCTGCGTGGTAAAAGACTAGCCATGTTTATAGGAATGAAACCAAGGCCATCGCGGCCGGAGCCGCGGACCCCGGTCGATCTCGCTAATGGCCCACAAAGCCGGAAGCGCCGATCTTCCATTGCATGGCGGCCACGTCCCGAAATGGCTGGCCGATCGGATGACGCGGCTCGGCGCCGTGATCAGCGAGGCGATTGTCCACCATTACGGACGCGACGAACTGCTGCGCCGGCTGGCGCACCCGTTCTGGTTTCAGTCGTTCGGCGCCGTGATGGGCATGGACTGGCCCTCTATACACCGCGATATTGACCTCCAGATGGCAAAGTAACCGGCTTCGGGACCGAGCGCGACTTACCGAGGGGAATACGGCGCTTGGTGCAGGCCGTACCTCGTACGCCCAAGAAGCGCTAACACCTGCTCTTCTGCCGACGGGTCGCCGGCCAGCAGGCGGTTACAGTGAAGGTGCGCGTAGCTGCGCAGCAGAACGCTCTTCGGTTGAGAAAGTTCTCCCGCTGTCGCGAGCACGTCGAGTCGGCGCCCGATCTCGGCGAGATCGGCGCTGCGCACGGCCAGCACCCGAACCAGAGCATCGCCTCCCGGGCTGCCTCTGACGTATTCGGGATCTCCCAGCAGGCGTCGCAACGACTCCTTGCGCCGACGGTAGTCGTCTCCAGCGGCGTTTCGCGAGCTCACCCTCTCCCGATACCAGGCGAGGCGCTCGGCCTCGCTCAAGCCGAGGCCGGCTAGCAGCTCGTCGATGCTCAGGACGGCCAAAGACGTCACATCCATCTCTAGGAGACCTTCACGGCTCAGCCGCAGCATCTCGATCACGGCGCGGCTGTCCGTACCGAAGATGGCTTCGGCCGCGGATGTCCCCGCCGTCCCGCCATAGCGCTCCAGCTCACGATCGTAGGTGTCGAAGCACAGCCGGGCGCACAGCCCGTCGCTGAGGAGCCCCTCCGCCCACGCGCAGACATGCGGGACGAGGTCTCCGATCAGGCGCGCCGAGCGCCCACGGAAGCGAAGCCGGAGATGTGGGTCCGGGTCGGCGTAGCGGATGAAGAACCAGTCGTCGGCGGCACCCGTCGCGAGGGCTTCTCGGCAAAGCTCGGCAACCGGGCCGGTCAGCAGGTCGTCCTCGAAGGCGCGGGGGCAATAGAGCTTGGCGAACAGCCAGTCGCTCCCGGGCGGACGCAGCCGATCGGCGGGTGTGAGCGAAGGGCGCGGCCGCGCCGGGGAAGTGGCAGCGTGGGGAGAACTACGGTCGGGTCGCAGCACAAGCGGGACCATCAGTTCGGTGATGAAATGGCCTCCCGGCCCGCCGACCCAAGCATGTTCAGGCGCTGGTAACGCCTCTTGCAACAGAAGCTGAGCACCCTCCGCTAGCCGACGAATCTCGGCGCGCAGCTGGTCGGCTTGCGCTTCATCGTCGAGATCGAGGAGCAGCCGGTTGTCGCCAACGCTCAGATACACATATCGAGGCACCTGCCAGCGGGTTCGCCAAGTGCGGAGTCCGGCGCTGAAGGTGACTGGGGAATCGGGGGCTAGTTCCGCGCGCACCCGGGCATCGATACGCCACTGGGCTGGACATAGAACAACTCGGCCCACCTGTACCCGGGGCAAGACCGGGAGTGCCGCGGCCGGTCCCCAGTCGAAGGAGCTGAGCTGCGCCGCGCCATCGCGTCGCAAGTCGTCGAGGAAGCGGCAGACATCGGGTGCGTGCATGTTGTTGAGCATGTGGCCGGTGCATGCGAGCACCTCCGCGTCCCGCGCCGGCCAGCGCACATAGAACCGGCCGCCTCGGGTGCCCACGACCAGTTCGTCGAGCGGGATCACGCAGTCTGGGGGTCGTCCCGGGGTCGTCCCGAGGGTGATCTCGTAGGGTCGCGGGTGAGGACGGATCGCGACGTTTGCCGAGCGGAACCGACGAGGGAGGTAGGCGAGTTCCGTCCAGAGGCAGTCCGGGTGCTGGGAGGACTCCGCTCTGCCCACCGCCTGCAAGGCAGACGTGGCCTCCTCCCCGAGGAGGTCGGCGAACCGACCCAGGTTCCGCCCGGCGGCGATTGCCCCCAAATTGGGTCCGACCATAACGTGGAACCGTCCGTTGTCCACATCTGTCGCCGAGCCCGCCACAACGAATAGCGAGAGGTCCAGCGACTGCGGAGCAGTGGGGAAAGTGGGAGTCCAGCTCTCCAGCTGTGCCAGTTTCTCCTCGTCGAGCTCGACAACGAGTTGTTGTTCGCGCAGGGAAGCGATGGCCAGGGCGTACAATGTTTGCTGACGTAGAGCCGTCTTGCGGGGATCACCGCCGGGGACGCCGCCATGGAAATGAGACGGTGGACCGAGACCGAAATTGGGGTCCAACAGCTCGAGCAGCGGTACCTCGCGCTCGGTTCCGTAACGTGCCTCAAATGCGCGGTGATAGGCGTCCAGGTGGGGGAGACCGACCGGCAACGGGGTCAGTCTGAGCAGCAGCTCTGCAGCCCTGACGGCCTCCGCCGCAACCGCCCGGGTAATGCGCGCGCCGCCGAGAGCCAAGGCCATATCGACCTGCGAGGACGGCTCCGACGCGGCAGGCCCGTCGGCATCCCGATGTGTCGCCAGCTTGCGATACGCGGACGCGGCTTTCTCGATCGGTAGAGTATCCCACTCTGCCATCTCGGAGAGTGCTCTTTCCAGCCGTTCCAACAAGTCGGCCGCAGCAGGGATATCGCGCAGCCGGCGCGCAACGTAAGTTGCTGGGCCGGGCTCAGTCAGGGGTGGTCGCAGGTCGGCGAGCAGAAGGGTCTGGCGCCACAGCTCCTCGATCAGTTTCTCGACCTTTTCGATCGTCGCCCCCGGGGCCGTGGCCAGCTCTGCCACAAGACGCTCGTGAGGTATGGCGGTGCGAGCCACGGCTAGCGCCCGGCGGACGACGTTCGATGCACGGGCCGAGACCGCCGCCGGACCGCTAGTGTCCGCCGTCGGTGCCGCTTCGGGAAGAAACACCCGGCCGGCGCGCACAAAAGCTCGGGAGTTGGCGATATAACAAAGTTGTCTGCGCACCTCCGGCCGGCTTTCCGCTTCCATGACGAGGCGCAGGAGCCAGGCCATGTCAGGCCGCGTGCGGGTTCGCGGCCGGACGGACGCCATCGCCAGATCGGTCTGCGGACCCCATCGGGCCAAAGCCACCCCGGCAAAGAGGCCGTAGGGTGTCGGGCGGGTGGACATGCGGATCAGATAGCGGAGGAGCTTTCCGGCGGAATCGGGGTCGTCTTTGCCGAAGGAACCGGCGCGACTGAGGACGTCGTAGAGGTTCCCGCCACCTACCGCCAGTGCGGCGCGGATGCGGGGATCGGCTGGCAAGCGGTCGTCCGGCGCTGGTTTGGCGTTTGGGCACTCGCTGGCCTCATCATTTTCGGCTGCGTGGTTGAGGGCGAGGAATGCCTCGACGGGCAACAGCGGCGCCCGGACCAGCACCCAGTCGAGGGGCTCGTAAAGCGGTCGGCCGTGTGCCGCAGGTTTGGTAGAGGCTGTCCGTCTCACTGCGCTCACGCCGGCGCCCGCGTGCCCTCGATCATGAGAGGAGGAAGGCGCGATCCCACAAAGGCTCCACGTCGGTAGAGGCTGCCAGGAGAGTGAGCAGTACCCCGGGGGCGCCGTCTAACAGCCCGGCGTGGTCAACCCTGGTACCCCCAGGCTCCCAGTTGCGGTACCCGAGCAGGCTGTCGGGCTCGTACACAGACAGGAGCCAGTCGGTAAGACTGGCTGCGGCCTCGGCAAAGACAGGGAGCTTGGTGTCCTTGGCAAAGCGCAAGGTGACCTGCAAGAGCCCAGCCACGCCGTGGCAGAAGGTAGGCGAATCGATGCGGCGGACCGTCACCGGGCGCTGGTACACTGCCTCCATAGCCTCAACCGCAAGATTACGCCACTCGGGCCTATCGCGGCCCACCCCTGCCAACCAGAGTGCGCGAGCCACTCCCGGCGCCCCGTAGCACCAGGCGGCGCGGCTTGACGCTTCGGGCGAGGCGCTAAGATCCGGCGACCCTTCTTGGGTGAGCGAGACAGCGTAGGGCCAGTTCATTCCCCATCCGTCATCGACCCGGTGCTCGACAAGCCAGCCGGCCAATGTGTCGACCGCCTTCTCGATGCCCGGGACGGCAACCCCGTGCGACAGCGCGAGGGCCATCAGCGCCAGCGGGCCTGGGATCCCATGCGCCAGCCCACAGTTGAGGTTCCCATGAGGATATAAAGCTGCCATCTCCTCATCACCCAACAAATAGGCGGGCGTCCACCACCTCGGCCGGCTGCCGGTGTCGTTCGCGAGGGCAACGAGGGAGTGGAGTACGGCCTCGAGCGCCATGACGGCGCCCGGGTTCTCGCGCCGAAGCAGGAGATAGGCTCCGATGCCAGCCAAGCCGGAGATCACGTCGAACTCACCGAATGAAATGCCCTCCATCGTCAGCCGAGCCAACCCGTCGGCCTGCATGGTCACCCGGGGCAGGAGAGTATCATCAAGCGTTGCCAGCAGACGTCGGTAGCGGGTCGCCCCGCGGGACAATGACCAGCCGGCGAAAGCGAGGCCGGCGAGACCGCCGAACATACCCGGCGACAACGGGGGTAATTGTTCGGCGCCTTCGGCCGCGACTGTAAGATAGCCGTGACCAATCTGATCCCATCCCTCGTCCGCCGAGCACGCGTCGAGGTAAGCGCAGGTCAAAGCAATACCGGCGTCGCCCTGAGCCAGGCTGGCCGGCTGCCAGTGGACGGCAAGGGGGAAAGCTGTCTGCGTAGGGGCGGTGGCGACGGCCAGCCCGACACGATGCTGATCTCGTAGACGGTTGGCTACCACGCGAGCCACCCGCATCGCTCGAGTGGCCAACGCCGGCGGAAGCGCCGGCGTCCACGACGACCGGTGCATTGTTAACTTTGTAAGGCCAACCCGGCTCCACGCACGTCTGGGATCCGCGGCAGGCTACCGAGACTACACAAAACAGGTGGCGGCACAGGTGTTATTCGGTGCTGGGCAGGTCACGCAGGTGTGCTGGCCGCATTGCGTGTTGGCACAGGTGGCCTGGCCGCCTTGCGTGAAAATACAGGCGGGTTGGACGCATTGCGTGTTAACGCAAGTACCGTGCCCAGCACACGTTGCATGTGCTGCGCAGGTCGCTTGGTTGCATTCTGTCAGACAGGTCCGGCAGGTGTCCCCTGGGCACGTGTCACATTGCGTGCGGCAAGTCTCACAGGTTCCCGGGACCCCTATCCCGGTGGTGGGTCTCGCTGGCCCCACCCCCGCCGCACCGAGCCGAATGTCGAGGTCGAACTCGTCGACCGGCTGCGGGCTCCTGGCCCAGATATAATGGATGGTCGCATCTCGCCCAATGCTGACCCGGGTCGCTTCGTGGCCCGGAAAAGGGGATTGGTCGGCGGCCACGGCCTCCGAATACACGATGTCCGAGGCCAGAAACTCGGCGTAATAGTCCAGCTTGGTCGTAAGGTAGAGGCGCTGATAGCCCGGCCTATCGCTATTGCCCGCCAGCCCGGTGAGATCGATGACCCTCTTGGCGGGCTGAGATGGATCCGGCTTGAGCCGTTCAACGAGGGGATGCTGCGGCAGATCGTCTGGCGAACCTGCTCCACCCCCGGCAGACTTTGCCATTTTGGTGCCCTCCCTGAGGAAAGATGCGAGCGGTGAAACGATCCACCCGTTATTCTTGCCTTCATTTTAACCTTAGTCCGGGTCAGGTCAAGCCGGCATTCGGATGGGGCCGCTGTGTCAAACATGCGCCTAGGGCTTGCTGGCGCTCCACTGGCGTTGGCGTTGAACAGCGCGACCGTCGACAGGCTCATTTTGGCACTCGCGTCTTTGACCTGCCAGCTGTAGGCGACATAAACCAATGAAAACGCGACGACGTCTCTGCAGCGAGACATTATCGACGGCAAGCCGTCGGAGCTCGAAGCCTGGAATGGCGCCGTCGGCTACAAAAACGGGATACCGGACGGCGCTAGCAAAATCAGTGCGGCTCGCAGCTGCATGCTGGGCAGCAGCGGCGTCGAGGGCGCCCTCGACGCGTTGGCCGCGAAGGGTTTTCTCGTTGTCTTCGATCCGCTCTCTGATCCGCGCTTTGCGCCGATTCCGCACCCATACCCGTGCGGTGCGGCCCGACCGGGCATTTCCAAGGTACCTGGCAGGTGAGGCCGGGTCGGAGCCGTTGAGCCATCTTGACCTCCTTCGCCACCGTCGCCGACATCATCGCCTTCGGCCCGCGGGCCGCCAAGAAACTGGCGCCGCGGGCGGCGCGCGAGCGGGCCGAGCGGTTGCTCGACCAGGTCGGACTGCGCCCCGCTCTGTTCGCCCGCCGCTACCCGCACGAGCTCTCCGGCGGGCAACGGCAACGGGTCAACATCGCTCGTGCGCTGGCGCTCGAGCCGCGGCTGCTGATCCTCGACGAAGCGGTCTCGGCGCTCGACAAATCGGTCGAGGCGCAGATCCTGAACCTGCTCGCCGATCTGCGGCGCGAGCTCAGCCTGACCTATCTGTTCATTTCGCACGATCTCAACGTCGTGCGCCATGTCAGCGACCGCGTCGTCGTTATGTATCTCGGCCGCATCGTCGAGGCCGGCACGGCGGAAGCGATCTTTCACCGGCCACGCCACCCCTATACGCGAGCCTTGCTCCGCGCGATCCCGAGCATGGATCCCGACCGCCGCACCGAGGTCTCGCCTTTGACCGGCGACCCGCCCAACCCGATCAACCCGCCCTCGGGCTGCCGCTTCCGCACCCGTTGCGCCTTTGCCGAGGCGGTCTGCGCACAGGCGTCGCCGCGCCTCGACGCAATCGGCAATGACCAAGACGTCGCTTGTCACATGATGGTCGCGGGCTCGGGCCACAGTCGCGCTGACACCGCTGCCGCCGCCGATGACTGAGCAGCTCGCGGTCGAAGTAGCCGATCTCGCTGTCCGGTTTCGCCAGCGCGAGCGCACGATCCATGCGGTCAACGGGGTCAGCTTCCGCCTCGCGCGCGGCAAAGTGCTCGGCATTCTCGGCGAGTCGGGCTGCGGCAAGAGCGTGACCTTGCGGGCCCTGATGCGGCTCTTGCCGGCGAATTGCGAGATCGACGGGCGCGTCGTCATCAACGGTGAGGACGTCACTGCGGCGCCCGCGGGGCGGCTCGAAGAGCTGCGTGGCGGCACCGTCGCGATGATATTTCAGGAGCCGGCGAGCGCACTCGACCCGGTCTTTACGATCGGCGAGCAGATCATCGAGACGATCCTGCGCCACGCCGCCGTCGGCCGCCGTCAGGCGCGGCAGCGGGCACTCGAGCTGCTGGAAAGGGTGCAGATCCCGTCGGCCCGCCGCCGGCTCGACTCCTACCCGCACGAGATGTCCGGCGGCATGCGCCAGCGCGCGATGATCGCGCTGGCGCTGTCGTGCAATCCGAGTGTGCTGCTCGCCGATGAGCCGACGACCGCGCTGGATGTGACGGTGCAGATCCAGATCCTGCTGCTGTTGCGCGAACTGCAGCGCGAGTTCGGCATGGCCGTGATCTTTGTCACGCATGATGTCGGCGCCGCCGTCGAAGTCAGTGATCGGCTGGCGGTCATGTATGCCGGCCGCTTTGTCGAGACCGGCAGCCTGCGCGATGTGCTCGAGCGGCGCGCGCACCCCTATACCCAGGGCCTGCTCGCGGCAAATCTGCACGGCACCGAGCCCGGCGCGCGGCTGATCACGATCCCGGGATCGCCGCCGAACCTTGCGGCGCTGCCGCAGGGCTGCGACTTCGCTCCGCGCTGCACCTATGCCCTTGATGTCTGCAGAAAGACCGATCCGCCGCCGGTGCCCCGCGGCGACGGGCATGTCGCGCGCTGCCTGCGGGTGGAGGAACGCCTCGCTGCTTTCGCCTGAGGACAAGAGGGATCGCTGGCACCGATCTTGCCAGGGGAATGAACAACCGGAGGCTCAATATGACGCTGCATCGGCATTTCGCGTGCTTCAAGACGCGCTCCGCGAGCGCTCCTCAGCATGAGGAAACTTCACTATGGCATTAAGAAATTTCCTCATCCTGAGGAGGCCGCATGGCGGCCGTCGCGAAGGACGCACAGTGCTGATGCCGGTCGGGCTCTTACGGTGGCTGGCGATTGCCGCTTTTCTGAGCATTGTGCCAGTCGGCGGTGCATCGGCAGACAAAGTGATGCGAGTCGGCATGACCGCATCCGACCTGCCGACCACCGGCGGCATCCCGAACAATGGCGGCGAGGGCTTCCGCTTTCTCGGCTTTCCCGCCTTCGACGCATTGGTCAACTGGGACTTCAAGCACACCGACCAGACCGCCGACGTGACACCCGGGCTCGCAACGAGTTGGGAGATCGACGAGGTCGATCATACCCGCTGGACTTTTCACCTGCGCCACGGCGTCAAGTTTCACGACGGCACCGACTTCAACGCCGACGCGGTCATCTTCACCTTGGGCCGGATTTATGACGACAAGTCGCCGCAGTTCGACGCGACGTCATCGCCGATTGTGCGTGCCGTCGTCAGCATGGTGCAGCGCTGGGAGAAGATCGACGATTACACGGTCGCGATCTACACCAAGGTGCCGTTCAGCCACTTCCCCTACCTGGTCACCCGCATCCTCTATGTCAGTCCGACCGCATGGGAGAAGGCGGGCCGGAACTGGGTCGAGTTCGCCAAGGCGCAGGCCGGCACCGGCCCGTTCAAGATCGTCAAGGTCACACCTCGGGTCAGTGTCGAGATGGCGCGCAACCCGGACTATTGGGATCCCGATCGCATCCCCAAGCTCGATCGAATGGTCGTCATGCCGATGCCGGAAGCGAACACCCGAGTTTCGGCATTGCGCGCGGGCCAGGTCGACTGGATCGAGGTTCCGCCGCCCGACATGATCGACAGCCTGAAGGCGGCCGGGTTCCAGATCAGCCTGTGGCCCTACCCGCATACCTGGCCTTACGTGCTGAACGTGACCGGGCAGTCGCCATTTCGTGACAAGCTCGTACGGCAGGCGGCCAACTACGCGGTCGATCGCGAGGGGCTCGTAAAGCTGTTGAACGGCACCGCGATCGCGGCCCCCGGTCTCTACCCGACCGAGCACCCGGTCTTTGGCGACCCGCAGAACCACTACGCCTATGACCCGCAGAAAGCAAAGGCGCTGCTGAAGGAAGCCGGGTATACGACGCCGGTCAAGGCCAAGATCATGATCTCGACCTCCGGCTCCGGCCAGATGATGCCGCTGCCGATGAACGAGTTTCTGCAGCAGAGCATGCAGGCGGGCGGGTTCGACCTTGATTTCGAGGTCGTCGAATGGGGCGCGATGCTGCTCGGCTACCGCAGTGCGCCGGACGCGCCGGCATCGAAAGGCGTTGACGCTCTAAACATCAGCCTCAGCTACACCGACCCCTCATCGATGTTTCGCTATTGGCACACCACCAGCTATTCGCCGACCAACCAGAACTGGGGCCACTGGTCGACGCCGCACCTCGATGACCTGTTGCAGCAGGCACAGGAGACCTTCGACCCGGCGGCGCGCGACAAGATTTTGGCGCAGGCGCACGCGCTCGTTGTCGACGAGGCGCCGTGGGTGTGGATCGTCCACGATCTGAACCCGCGCGCCATGTCGGCCAAGGTCAAGGGCTTTCACCCGGCGCAGAGCTGGTTTCAGGACTTCACCAGCATCACGATGGAGTAATGCGAGCCAGTGGTCTGATGCAAACATATGGTCCGCTCAACCGTCATGGCCGGGCTTGACCCGGATCCACGAGCTGCGATCTGACTCACCAGCTTCCGTTGATGCCCGCGCAGGGCCGGACATGCCGATTTAGAGTGGGGCACCACAATAGGCGAGCAAAGGACTTTCCGATCCGAGCCGCCGCGCCACCGACACAACGAGCATACAACGGGCAGCTAAGTTGACAATGCGTACGCCGGGAGACCGGCGAGGAGTAAAGAGTGCAACCGGGCGCTGGATCGTCACTGCCAATTATGGCGCCGGCTCAGTCGGCCTGGTGCCGATCGAGAAGGATGGAACCCTCGGGCCGCGCAGCGATCTTGTGACCCTTCCCGGCGAACCGGGCCCAGACCGCAAACAGCGCCGGCGACGGCAGGGTTTGAGCGCTACGCCCCGATACGGTTTCAACACCGAGAACGCCCCGGTCATGATGAACTGGATGCGCCGACAGTGGCCCATGGCGTGCGCCATCACTGAACGCGGGGCCGCTATCTGCAGCTGCGCCGGGCTTATGCATAACGCCGCCGTGCTTTTCGCGCCTGTCTCCTGCCGTGCAATCGGGCCGCGTTCAATAAGGTTAAAAAAGTAAGAGACTTTTCGGCGTTCCAGGTCTACCATTGAGATAAGGCTCCGCCACAGGAGCTACGCGAACGGGAGGGCGTCATGGCTGCATTTGCGGGGGAAACCGCAAAAACCATCCCATGGTGGAAAGAACCTAGTAAAGATCAGTGGTACGCCTGGTGGGCCGCTTGGCTCGGCTGGACGTTGGACGCGTTCGATTTCACCGTGTTCCTGCTGATCATGGTGCCGATCGCGAAAGAGTTCGATGTGCCGCTCGCCACAGTGGCGTTTGTGCTGACCATCACGTTGTGGATGCGTCTCGTCGGAGCTGTCGGCGCCGGCTGGCTCGCCGACCGGATCGGGCGCAAAAAGCCGCTGATGATTTCGATCGCGTGGTATTCGCTCAGCAACTTCATCGCCGGGTTCTCGCCGACCTTATGGTTTTTGCTGCTGTTCCGCGCGTTGCTGGGCATCGGCATGGGGGCCGAATGGCCGGTCGGCGCGGCACTCGTGATGGAAACCTGGCCGGTGCGCTCACGCGGCTTCATGAGCGGCATTCTGCAAGCCTCGGGCAATCTCGGCTTTCTCTTGTCGAGCATCGTCTACGGTCTATTTTACGACTATATCGGTTGGCGCGGCATGCTGTGGATCGGCATCCTGCCGGCTTTCGCAATCATCTACGTTCGCATCTACGTCAAAGAACCCGCGGTTTGGGTCGAGAACCGACGCCGCCAGCGTGCCGAGCACCGAGAGATGCGCGCCCCGCTTTTCGCTCTGTTCAAGCAGGGCATGTTGGGGAACACGCTGGGCGCTTGCTGGTTCATGGCAGCCGCCTTCATCACCTACTACTCGATCAATTCTCTGTTCGCCGCGCACCTCCAAACCGATCTGCACTGAGCACGGCGATGATCGCGACG
>Ga0306921_10006475_pt1 | contig 12217 bp, 12 predicted proteins | sample sta12Cox44000080_FD_203760 | JGI IMG/M metagenome (GOLD analysis project Ga0306921, IMG submission 203760) | Lab enrichment of tropical soil microbial communities from Luquillo Experimental Forest, Puerto Rico - statoxic.12C.oxic.44.000.080 (v2)... | ecosystem: Environmental > Terrestrial >... | reverse complement strand
ATCAGGAGCTTCACGAGAACAGTTTCGAGTTTCCAGTTTCAGGTTGGGAGAGCACGGTCGTAGCGCGGCAGTTCGCCACACATGCTCCGAAATGTAAAGCGCCGCCCCCTGCGGGAGGCCGTTCGGGGCTGTTGTTTGAATCTCCAAGACGGGCTGGACTCAACTCTTCTCTTCCTCTGCTACCACGCGCAGATCGTGCCCAGTCATCTCTTTGGGTTGCGGGACACCGAGGATGCCCAACATAGTCGGAGCGATATCCTGCAGCGCGCCATCGGGCTTTAGAGTGAAGCGGCGCCCATCGCCTTTGAATCCGGCGGTCGGAACGGCGTGCTCGGCGGCCACGATAAATGGCACCGGGTTTGTAGTGTGAGCAGTCTGCGGACCTCCCGTGGCGGGATCGATCATCTGTTCGGCGTTGCCGTGGTCGGCGGTGACGATCATGGCCCCACCCGCCCGCTTCAAGGCCGCATAGATCTGGCCGAGGCAGCCATCGACCGTCTCTACGGCCTTGATGGTCGGAGGAATCCTGCCGGAGTGGCCCACCATATCCGCATTGGCGAAGTTCACCACCATCACGTCGAAGGTCTTGTCTTCAATCGCTTTGACCACAGCGTCGGCAATTCCGTGGGCGGACATTTCCGGTTTGAGGTCGTAAGTCGCAACCTTCGGCGACTGCACTAGCACTCGGTCTTCTCCCGGGAACGGTTTCTCGATGCCACCGTTGAAGAAGTATGTGACGTGGGCATACTTCTCGGTCTCAGCCACGCGCAAGTTGCGCATGTTGAGGCTAGCCATCACATTGGCCAGGATATTGGCCAGCGATTCCGGAGACGAAACGACTAGCAGCGTGAAGTGCTTGTCGTAACGCGTCATGCAGACGTACGTCAGGTCTTTGGGCACGCGGTCACGCGGAATGATGCTTGCGAGTTCCGCCGCCCCTTCGAGCTCAGCACCATCCTGCGCAGTAAAGTGACTGTTGCGCGCCAGGCAGCGCGTAATCTGGCGGGCGCGATCGGCGCGGAAGTTGAAATTGATGCAAACATCGCCATCACGAATCGTGCCGACCGGTTCGCCGCGTCCATCGGCCACAACAAATGGGATGATGAATTCGTCCGTAACCTCGTCGTTGTAGGAGTCTTTGACACCCAAGACCGGGTCGAAGAAGTGTCCACCTTCGGCGGTACCGTTCACCATGGCGTCAAACGCCAGCTTTTCACGGTCCCACTTCTTGTCGCGGTCCATGGCGTAGTAACGCCCGCTGACGCTTGCGATCTTCCCGACTCCGTATTCACGCATCTTCTGCTGCAATTGCTCGATGTACAGGACACCGTTGGTCGGAAGGGTGTCGCGCCCGTCCAGGAAGCAGTGAACAAAGACACGCTCCACGCCGTTTTGTTTGGCCATGCGCAACAGCGCATAGAGATGATTCTGGTGCGAGTGGACACCACCATCCGACAAGAGGCCGAGCAAATGCAGGCGCCGCTCGCCTGTGCGCGCTTTCGTCATGGCATCGACCAATGCCGGGTTCTTCTCAAACTCACCGTTCTCGATCATCAGGTCGATCTTGGTGATGTCCATGTACACGATGCGGCCGGCGCCGATGTTCAGGTGACCGACTTCGCTATTGCCCATCTGCCCCGTGGGCAGCCCGACATAACGCCCGCTGGTGTGGATGAGCGTGTTGGGGAAGTCGGCGAGCAACTTGTCGTAATTCGGCTTGCGGGCCAGAGAAATGGCGTTGGCCGGCGACGGCGGGGCATAGCCCCAGCCGTCGAGGATGATGAGAACGAGTGGCTTGGGACGCATTACGCCTTCGCCTTCGCAACCAGCTCGCCGTGGTAGTTTAGCGCCTTTAGTCCGTTGAAGCGTGCGGCCGGGCCCAACTCTTCTTCGATGCGCAGCAACTGGTTGTACTTGGCGACGCGATCGGTTCGCGATGCCGAGCCCGTCTTGATCTGGCCGGCACCGGTGGCGACCGCGAGGTCAGCAATAAAAGTGTCTTCGGTCTCGCCCGAGCGATGCGAGATAACCGCAGTGTAGCCGTTCTCGCGTGCCAGGTTGATAGCGTCAATAGTTTCGCTGACCGAGCCGATCTGGTTGAGCTTGATGAGGATCGAGTTGGCCGCACCGGACTCGATGCCACGCTGCAGGATTCCGATATTCGTCACAAAGATATCGTCGCCAACCAGCTGGATCTTGCTGCCAAGCTCGCTAGTCAAGACCTTCCAACCCGCCCAATCGTTCTCGTCCAAGCCGTCTTCGAGCGAAACGATGGGATACTGTCGAGCCCAGTCGGCCCAGAACCTCACCATCTCTTCGCTGGTGTGCTCGCTCTTGTCAGATTTCTTGAAGACATATTTCTTCTTGTCCTTATCGTAAAACTCGCTGGCGGCGGGGTCGAGAGCGATGGCGATCTGCTCACCCGGCTTGTAACCAGCTTGGGTTATCGCCTCAAGCACGACCTCGATAGCTTCCGTGTTCGACTTCACCGAGGGGGCAAATCCTCCCTCGTCTCCAACAGCCGTGTTGTAACCACGCTTCTTGAGAACGCCCTTCAGCACGTGAAAGGTTTCCACTCCCCAGCGCAGAGCTTCGCTGAATGAAGGGGCGCCAACCGGCATCACCATGAACTCCTGGAAGTCAACGTTGCTGTCGGCATGTGCGCCGCCGTTAAGGATGTTCATCATGGGAGTGGGCAGCAGGCGCGCGGTGAATCCGCCGAGATACTGATATAACTCGATGCCGAGGTGATCGGTCATGGCACGTGAGGTTGCCATCGAAACAGCAAGAATCGCGTTGGCACCGAGTTTGCCTTTGTTAGGCGTCCCATCAAGCTCGCACATGGCGGTGTCAATCTCCCGCTGGTCGCTGGCGTCCATGCCTTCGAGCTCAGGGGCGATGAGTTCGTTCACGTTATCAACGGCTTTGAGCACACCCTTGCCGACATAGCGCGTCTTGTCGCCATCGCGCAGTTCGACGGCTTCGTGCTCGCCAGTGGAGGCTCCACTGGGAACGGCAGCGCGGCCACGGGCACCGCCTTCGAGCATGACGTCGGCCTCGACCGTGGGATTTCCACGGGAATCCAGGATTTCGCGCGCAAGTACCAGTTCGATCTGAGTCATGGGTATGAGTCCTCGTCTCGCACCGTTGGATTTGCTTCCCAGTTTATGGAGAACCGGTTGCCTGTGCGGGAAGCGGAATACCAAAGGCGACGCTTCCCGTGTTCAACAACCCGCAACACCTAGTTAGTTAATTGCCCAAGCGCATGTTCCGCAACTGGTAACGCGGCGGCGGGAGACTTACGAGACCCCCAATTATACGGGAGCCGCCCGGGTCCCGTAGACGAGAGAGCGCAGTCGGGGAAATGAGCGTTACAAGCCAGTTGCGGGCCCGGATGGTCGCTGAGTAACCACTCCCCTAACCTATTGATTCTTTGGAAAAGGGTTGGCCGCCAAGCGAAACCTTCTGTATTCTCTTGAGAGTGGATTCAGGCCGCATTTGGAGGGCCGAACGGCAACGATATTGTTTTAATAGTAATGCGGAGCTAAGACTTATGTGGAAATCAACACGCAAGGAAGACGAATTTTTGGCACAGACACCAGAGCAAACTGCTCCGAAGCCGGCTTATAACCCCGGTGCGCCAGCGGTCCGCGTCACAGAACCATCCCGTAGTGAAGCCCCTCGAGGGGTGGACGTCGCGACCATTGGGAAGTCGGTCGTCGTAAAAGGCGAGTTGTCGGGCAGCGAAGATCTTTATGTCGATGGCGAGGTGGAAGGCTCGATTGCCTTGCGCGGCCAAAGCCTGACCGTCGGTCCCAATGGGCGGGTTCGCGCAAACATCGAAGCTCGTAATGTGATCGTTCACGGCCGAGTGGACGGCAACATCAATGCCAGTGACCGCGTCGATTTGCGTAAGAGCGCATCGCTATCAGGAGACATTTCGACAGCGCGGGTCGCCATCGAAGACGGAGCTTTTTTCAAAGGTACGATCGACATTCAGAAAGCTGAGCCTGCGGCCCGGATTGAATCCAAGTCCCAGGCGGTTTCCGCCCCTGGGAGTCCGGCTTCCGCCTCCGCGGCCCAGGGTTCTCTGCTCGAGCCAAAGAAGTTCTAATGGGTGATGATCCCGAGCTCAGCGGGACGCGTGATTTGCCTCCCGCTACTTGTTTGAGGTCAACAGCGCTTCTCCTTAAAATCCGATCCTACATAATCGATAACGTGCCCGCTTGAGAATCAATTGATTGGCGCTCGCACCGCCTGCCCCTTACAATGGTGGGCAGTGGCGCCGAGCATATTCAGCAAAGTCTTCGGAGGGCCTGGCGAGCATGGCTCGGGTGGCGGAGCTGTGTCTGGTGAGCGAATACAGCGCCGCTCGACCGGCTTCAGCGAGTTCATGAAGTGGCTGGCACGAGAAGAGGGGCTCAGTGTTCTTGACCTCGGGGCCACTTCACCGGCCAATATCACCTTTTTTATCGGGCTCGGCCACCGCTTCCACCAGGAAGACGTTCTGCGCCTCGCTTCGGATAAGTCGCTGTTCGTTCCAAACGGCGACGGGGTAAAGACAGTCGACGTCGACCGTTTTCTGAGGGAGAACCTCTGTTTCGAGCGTGAGGAATTTGGTGCCGTCATGTTCTGGGACCTAGCTGATTATTTGCCCGAGCCGCTAGTAAAGCCGGTAATCGAACGCATCCACGTGGGGATGAAAGCGGGCGCAATCCTGCTTTCCTTCTTCCACACCAAAGACGCCGGACCGGAAGCGCCGTTCTACCGCTACAACATCGCGTCGAAAGACACGCTCGAGCTACAGCCCGCCAATCCTTATAAACTTGAGCGAGTCTTTAACAACCGGCACGTCGAGAATTTGTTCCGCGACTTCAGCTCGATTAAGTTTTTCTTGGGGCGGGACAACATTCGCGAAGTCCTGGTCATTCGGTAGGACTTCTTAGGCGACGCGCCGCGTTTTGCGAATCACGTACGACATGGCCCCGGGCACACGCAGCAGTTCGAAGGCAGCCCTTTGGACGGGCTTCGGCCAGGTGAGCGCCGCTCGAATTCGAGACGCGGCGGCGATAAGGGGAGCGAATTGCTGCGCGTAATCTCGCTGGTAACTGGCCACCGCGCAACTCAAGGAAGCAGTGCCGTCGAGAAACGCTCCAAGATGTACAGCGGCAAGCCGGCCAGCACGCAATGCGATAGAGATGCCGTCACCAACAAAGGGATCGATGAATGCTGCAGCATCCCCGACGAACATGCTGTTGTCTCGGACGGGTTGGGGCGCGTAGTAAAGCAAGGGCGCTGTCGTCACCGGCTCCATGATCGCCTGCCAATTGCGGCGTCGTTCAGCGAGGGCGGGATGTAGCGCGAACACGTCTTCCAACGATGTGACACAGTCGGAACGCACCATTGCGCACGCGTTGACAATATCGTCGGCTACTGGTTGTACGCCACAATATCCATGTTCAAAGAAGTACAGGTCGGTTGAGCGAGGCGGATTCAGCTCGCGATAGTGCGCCTTCACGCCGATCCACTTCGGGCCGCTTGGGATGGCAGTGTGGGGCTTGAACTTCGACCACCGCCCTGCAGCCACGATCACTGACGACGCACAGACTTCGCCAGCGTTCGTGTCGAGCCGAAATAGCCCGTCTCCTTGAACTCCCCGCACCTCGCAGTGCGCGTGGGCTTCGACGCCCGCCTGCTTTGCTGCCTGCCACAACCGGGAGTCCATCACATAGCGCGGAATGCTGAGGGCCGGAGGCGATACCGGTGCCTTGAGGAGCCGCCCGGCCAGAAACAGCCGTGTTTGATCGATTACCGGAGCGTCAGGGAATGGCGATTCGGTATCCGCGCAAGACCACAACAGATCCCGCAAGACCTCGATCGATTCGGCAGAGACGAACTCGCCGCAGACTTTCTGACGCGGAAATGCTCCGGCATCGAACAGCGCGACTCTGGCTCCGGCCCGCGCCGCAGTGATTGCCGCGGACGTACCAGCCGGGCCGCCGCCGATCACTGCGATGTCGAACTCGGTTCGGGTGTCTTGCATTGGTCGTCTCGAAATCCTATTTCCAGATCAATAGCCCCATGCGAAACAGAAAATGCCTTGAAGCATCGATTCGCTGCGCTGGCACTTTCGCGAGCATCGATTTCATTTCGTTCAACGTGTAGGCGCGGCGCACCGAGGCTGGCGCATCGTGCCAGGTGATTGAGCTGCGGAATAGGGGCAGTCCTATGTAAACCAAACCGAGATGCAACCGGTTGCGGATGAGATCGTTGATCAGAACTGCGTGCCTGCAGACACGCAAGGCCTCTCTCACAACCAGGGGAAGTGTGTCGGGTTCGAAATGATGGGCGAACAGCGAGCAACTCAACACATCGAATGTGTCGTCGCGAAATGGCAATCGCATGGCATCTCCCGTGACTGCAGGTGTCCCGTTCCTCGGCAGATGCGACCACACGCGATCGAGCAGTGTGACGCTTAAGCGAATGCCGTCTTTTCCGAGTACGCGCCGCGCAGAAAGCGGCACGTCGCCTAAGCCAGCGCCGACTTCCAGCAGCGACAACTCATTCTCGCCCATCTCTTTTGCGATGAGTCGCAGAAGCGAGGTTGTTGTACGTGTTCCTCCAAACCAGTTGTTGATATGCCGCAAATCATCGAGAGAAGTTGCGATCTCTTCGGGCGTCCCTAAATCGTCGTCCAGCCATTCGGCGATAACTTTGCGTTTCATTTACACGGCTGCCGGGAGCAGCGTTTTTTTCCGGACCGTCAATTCTTCGATCAGGTCATGGCGCAAGTTGTATCCGCGGCCGGGCTTGTCGGACAGGGTAATGGTGCCGCGCGACGACACCTCAACTTCGGGTTCGATGATGTCTTCCTTCCAGTAGCGCTTCGAGGCGGAAACGTCCCCAGGTAACGTGAAGTTTGGCAGAGTCGAGAGTGCCACATTGTGGGAGCGGCCGATACCCGATTCCAACATGCCTCCGCACCATACCGGCACACCAAAGCGTTGAGCGACGTCATGCACCGCAATCGCGTCGCTGAAACCGCCGATTCGGCCGACCTTAATGTTCACGATGCGACAGGCTCCGAGCTCCAAGGCAGCCTCGGCGTCACGCGAGCTACGAATGGCCTCGTCGAGGCAGATTGCCGTCTGTACCTGCCTCTGGAGCCGCGCGTGAAAGAAAAAGTCGTCGCTCCACAAAGGCTGTTCGATCATGAGCAGCTTGAAACGATCGAAGCGCTTCAGATGTTCGGTGTCGTTTAGCGTATAGGCTGAGTTGGCGTCGCAGCTCAAAAGGATGCTGGGCCAGCGGGCGCGCACTTTCTCAAGCACCTCTACATCCCATCCGGGTTTCACCTTGAGCTTGATGCGCTGGTAGCCGGCCGCGAGTTCGGTCTCGATCTTCTGCAGCAATTGATCGTGCGAATCCTGAATGCCGATGCTGACGCCGCAGGCAATCTCTCGCTGAGTGCCGTTCAGCAGCTTCCACAGCGGAACGCTCTTTTCCTGCGCCTCGGCGTCCCATGCGGCGTTTTCCAACGCGGCCTTCGCCATGCGGTGCTCGCGCACCCTGGCCAGAAGCGGTGGCACTCCCCTACCCGTTTCCAGTGTTTTAGCCAATAGCGACGGCCCCAGATAGCAAACGATCACATCCCACGCTTCGTCGATGTATTCCTCGCTGTAGAACGGATCTTCGCCCGCGACACACTCGCCCCACCCTTCGAGACCGTCACAGTGCAGTGTCAGCAAAAGAACACGCCGGGTGTAGGTCCGCCCGAAGCTGGTCTCAAAGAAGTGGACCAGCGGAATTTGCAGCTCGCGGAGTGTGATTGCCTCAATTTTCACTTGTCCCGTCTTCAACTACAAAGGTGGAGCGTACGACCAGTTCTCGTCCCATCGACCGAGCTGAAAACACCCATTTCCCGGTGCGTCGCGCTCGTATCCGAGGCACGACAGCCCGCGAGAAAATGCGGATTGGAATAGCTCCCGGTTTCGCGCCTGCACCTCGGCCGCCTTGCTACGCATGGCAGGATCGGCCTTCCATGCGTAGATCTCACATGGCACCCCGACCCGTACTTCCTCCTGCAACGGGGGATGGTGGCCAGCGGACAGCACCGTCTGCACTTGTCGCGACGTCATCCACCATTCGGCTACCAGTCGGTCGGTAGGCAGGAGACCCTGCAGCGGTGAATTCGTGATTCCATACTGATTGACGTTGTAACGTCGTGCGATCGCGCCAAGCCGTTCGAGATTGAAATAGGAGTTCTTGATTTCCAGGGGATCGAATGTCCACTCCATCAACTCGTAGCCGCGCTGGAGGGCGTCTTCGCGCTGGAAGAGCTTGATCTTGCGCCCCAGTCCGGCGTTGCGATGCCCTTCCTTCACCGCCAGCATGTGCGAATGCAGGTAGGGATGCCCGTTGCGGTTGCCCGGAATTGCCACCGCAAAGCCGACCAGCGTCTCGCTGTCCCAAGCGCCGACCACTTGTCCGCCGATCTTTGGAGCCAGCGAAAACATGCGCAATGGCACGAGTTCCGCATCGCTGAAACCCCAAACCTCCTGCTGCAGAGCGACACAAGCTCGAAACTCTTCCAGCGTGTTGCAATTGCGCAGCGCCAGGGTCTCGACGGTCACCGTCTCTCCTGCTGTTTGGACTCCTGCTGCTTCGATTCGTGCCACAGGGACTCCATTTCGTCGAGCGACGCGTCCGATGGCTTGCGACCCTGTTTCCGCAGCCGGTCTTCCAGATACTCAAAACGGCGGCGAAACTTCCGGTTCGTCTTGCGCAGCGCCGACTCGGGATCGAGCGCGAGATAGCGGGCGACGTTCACCAGCACAAACAACAGGTCGCCTACTTCATCTTCGAGGCGCGCCGTTAACTCTGCGGAAACCTTCATTCCTCGTGCGCTGGCTGTGGAATAAGTCGCCAACGGCTGCGGGCCGGGCTCGGGATAGTCTTCCAGATTCTTGCGCAGCTCATCGGTTTCCTCCTTGAGCTTGTCAAAGAGGCCTTCGATGTTGGGCCAGTCGAAGCCAACCTGGGCCACCCGCGAACTGATTTTGTAAGCCTCCATCAAGGAGGGCATTGCCGACGAAATGCCATGCAGGACAGAGTCCGGGTGACCGCCCTTATTGGCATCAAGGGTTTCCCCGGAGTCCTGCTGACGCTTCTTCTTTTCCTCTACCTTTAGCGCCTGCCAATTCCGCAAAACTTCACCCGAGGTCTCGACCTTGACTTCGCCGAACACGTGGGGATGGCGGGCAACCAGCTTACGGGAAAGGCGGTCGAGTACGTCGTCGATGGAGAAGCGCTGCTCCTCGGCGGCCATCTGCGAGTAGAACAGCACCTGCAGCAACAGGTCACCAAGTTCGCTAGTCAGCTCGAGCCAATCGCGTGCGTCGATGGCCTCGATAACTTCGTAGGCTTCTTCCAGGGTGTAAGGCTTGATGGTGTCGAAGGTCTGTTCGCGGTCCCACGGGCATCCGCCCGGACTACGCAGTCGCGCCATGATGGACACCGCGCGCTCGAATCGTTCCCCCGTTGTTGCCATCACAACCAATGTAAATGAGGTGGAGTGCTTTTCGCTATTCGCAGACTGAGCTGGGACCAATCGTGCGGACCAGCAGTTCGGGGTCATCGGACATCAGGCCATCCACACCCCAGGTGGCGAGCTGTTTCATCCGCCGAGGCGAGTTAACCGTCCAGGTCATGATTTGTTGACCGCGTTGATGAACTTCCTCCATCAGTGAGGGCGACACAAAGTCGTGGCGGGGGAGAAAAACCTTGATCGGGAGATGCGTCGACCGAGCCAGCATGGCACGCTCCTCGCAGATGTATCCAAGGGGGATTTGATCGGCAATGTTGTACATCCGGCTCAGCGCTTCAGGGAGGAACGATGACACGACGAATCCGCGCTGTGGAGGACTCTGCCTCAGTGCGGCAGCGATTACTTCCTCGTATCCGGCCACTTTCAACTCAATGTCGAGGTAGGCGCGCGATCCAAACCGCCACAAGACCTCTTCGAGACAGGAAAGACAACCTCTATCGCGACCGATCAACTCAGCGTAATCCGTTGCTGCGATTTTCCGACCGTGAAATTCCGGATCGTGCCACACAACGTTGCGACCATCGCGGGTGTGGCGCACATCGAACTCGAATCCGTCGCATCCTTGCGATAGCGCATACTCGAACGCGGCGAGTGAATTCTCGCGAGGAGCGGTGGAATTAAGGCGCGGTAAGCCGCGGAGCCGAAGGCCTCGATGCCCAAGGAGCAAAGGACGCAAAAGGGAATTCCATAGACGGGCAGGCACCGATTGTCCTCTTGACCCTTGGGTCAACGCGGAATTTGCAGTCAGTCGAGATCGAAGTCGCGAAGCGGTTTGCCGGTGTCGGGCGTTTCCTTGGCCTTGCGTAGAGCTTCCTGGAATTTCTTTTCCAGCAAGTCGGCCTGGTTCTTCTGCGCTTCTACGGACTGGCGAAAGATCGACTCCTTGCGGCTGTCCCGTTCCTTCATGGCGCGCGCGGCTTCTTCCATGTCGTTGAACGTCTTCGGAACCGCCTTGGGTGTGTGCGCGATCACCGCCTTGGCCGCGGCATCGATTTTCAGAACAGCCCCGCAACACGGGCACGTTACTTCGAATTGGACGGGAGTCTTCGCCATGGCGCAATCTTACCGCAGGTGGCATCCGCGAGCCAGGGAGACCGTTCTCCGGGCTAAGGCCCTCACAGCCATCAGCGCTGCGGAACCGCAACTGGAACACCCGAGCTTGCAACCCAGTGCGGCAACGATGCATCCATATCGCCGTAGTTCTCACCCGTCAGTCGCCCGGTGTTGACACCCCAGCCCGAGGTTTTGACCTCGGCCCGAAACCGCGAGGACATTATCGATGGCAACCACTGAAGTAAAAGTCGCTCCGAAAAAGCAACTTACCCAATCCTTGAAGACAAAGGGTTATGCAGCCCATTCGAACACCACTCCTTTAGCGCCATTTTCCTTCGAACGCCGCGAGCCGGGCCCCAAGGATGTTCAGATCGACATCCTTTTTTGCGGCGTCTGCCATTCCGATCTTCATACAGTACGTAACGAATGGACCAACACGATCTATCCTGTCGTGCCCGGTCACGAAATTGTGGGACGTGTCAATAAACTCGGCGCGACAGTAAGCAAATTCAATGCCGGCGACCTGGCCGGGGTTGGCTGCCTGGTTGACTCCTGCCGCGAATGTGATAGCTGTAAGGCGGGCCTGGAAAACTATTGCGAGCGGGTGCCGGTCTTTACTTACAACAGCGAAGACAAGCATCTGGGAGGAATGACCTACGGCGGTTACTCAGGATCGATCGTCGTGGACGAGGCATTCGTTCTGCGGATTCCGGAGAACCTCGATCTGGCGGCAGTCGCACCGCTACTCTGCGCCGGCATCACGACCTACTCACCCCTGCGCCACTGGAAGGTTGGCAAGGGACAGAAAGTAGGCGTGGTTGGCCTGGGCGGACTCGGCCACATGGGAGTCAAACTGGCTAATGCCATGGGAGCGCATGTGGTCCTGTTCACGACGTCAAGCCACAAGACCGAGGATGCAACGCGACTCGGCGCCCACGAGGTGGTGGTATCAAAAGATCCGCAGCAAGTGGAGAAGCATGTGAACAGCCTCGACTTCATCCTGGACTCGGTCTCGGCCGACCATGATCTGAACATCTACCTCAACTTGTTGAAACGGGACGCCACGATGGTGCTGGTGGGAGCTCCTGAAAAACCTGTACCTGTGGCGGCATTCAGCATGATTCCCAAACGACGCCAGTTTGCCGGGTCGATGATTGGGGGGCTGCCTGAAACTCAAGAGATGCTCGATTTCTGCGGAAAGCACGGCATCACTGCAGATATCGAGATCATCCCGATCCAGAAGATCAACGAGGCTTACGAGCGCATGCTGAAGAGCGACGTAAAGTATCGCTTCGTGATCGACATGGCGTCGCTGAAGTAAGTTTCCTTCGGCCAACGAAGCCCCTTGCAGGGAGAAGACGGTTGAAACAGGCGGAAAAGCAGATCTCGCGCGGACTAGACTAAGAATAGCCAATGATACTTGAAATCTTATGGGCGAAGCTTTCAGCTCTCAGCGGTCAGCGTTCGGCTTTCGCATGAGTGCCGTCAGCATGCGTTTCAATTCGGTGGTCCGCTGGTGCAGTGCGTCATAGTCCTTGGGCTGGATGAGCTTCAGAT
>Ga0306921_10006470_pt1 | contig 12220 bp, 15 predicted proteins | sample sta12Cox44000080_FD_203760 | JGI IMG/M metagenome (GOLD analysis project Ga0306921, IMG submission 203760) | Lab enrichment of tropical soil microbial communities from Luquillo Experimental Forest, Puerto Rico - statoxic.12C.oxic.44.000.080 (v2)... | ecosystem: Environmental > Terrestrial >... | reverse complement strand
GCTGACGACGCAGGTGATGAAAATCACGCTTTTCGCTCGACGGTTGATTGAGTCGGTCAGGGGTTTCTCCCGGATGGGAGCGTTTCTTGAGCAATCGAGAGTTTCGAGCTGGAGACTGCTGCTATTGCTTAACCCAGCTATTGAACGTCCAGAAAAGCACCGCCGACAGTCCAATCGATGCCGGCAATGTCAGCACCCGGCCATCAGCAGATTACGAATGGTGCTCATTTGCAGCCCCGACTTGTTGGCCCACATGGTTCCGGCAACGCCCGACGACAGCACGTGCGTGGTGCTGACTGGTAACCCCAGGTAGTCGGCGCCCGCAATCGTGGACATCGCCGTGATTTCCGTGGCCGCGCCCTGTGCATAAGTGAGGTGGTCCTTGCCGATTTTTTCTCCTACGGTCACCACGATGCGCTTCCAGCCGACCATCGTCCCCAGTCGCAGCGCAAGGGCGACTGCGACTTTCACCCACGTAGAGATGAACTTCGTGGCGTAATCCAGGCGCCTCTTATAGTTGTTGAGGACGGTCAGTCACTGGCCGAAATATTGGCGGTATCGTTCTTCTTCAAAAGCCGCAGGGATTCGCTCACCAGGTACATGTCATTGCGGAAATTGCGTACCTGGTTTTCGGGAACCCTGCCCAATTCCTTGAAGTTGGCCACTTCCGTCCCTATGTCGTTGATCATGTTGCGTAGCGCCAGCATGGAATTGGGCGTCCACTCCTTGGTGGGTACGAAATCCTCGATCTCGTCTCGAGGGTCTCCCACCACCGAGTTCGGGTTTACGTATTTGTCCAGCGCATTGGCCGCCTGCTGCGAAACGGCAACGAAGTCCAGGGAATCCTTGTGGGTCATGGCGTGGTGCAACGCATAAGCTGTCGGCACGGTGCCGATTAGGATCAACATGATCAGCCCCATACCTTTCTGCCCGTCATTCGAACCATGCGCAAAGCTTACTCCGTGCAGGTCAGGATCAGCAGCGCGGATCCAGAACGGAGGTGGTGCATCACCGACCGGGGTCTTGTACAGTCTGGGATCATGGATGAACATCTTGGAGACGGCCAACAGCGCTGCCGCCACGGCAAAGCCGATGATCGGGGAAAATAACAGAGACTTGCCGATTTTGACCGCCTGCTCCTAATCCACGCCGCTGGTTGCTGTGCGCGCGTTCATCAGCTGATTGGCAATGCCGACTCCAATGATGGACCCTATCAGGGTGTGCGAACTCGACGACGGCAGTCCCAGCCACCACGTCCCCAGGTTCCAGATGATCGCCGCGGTCAGCAGCGCGAAGACCATCGCAAAACCCGCCCCGCTGCCCACCTGCAGGATCAGTTCCACCGGCAGCAAGGAGATAATGGCGTACGCGACCGCCCCTGACGAAAGCACCACGCCCAGAAAGTTAAAGATTCCCGACCACGCCACCGCGATGTGCGGATCGAGCGAAGGGGTATAGATCACCGTCGCCACGGCGTTGGCGGTATCGTGGAATCCGTTAACAAATTCGAATCCCAGCGCTACCAGCAGAGCAACTCCCAGCAGCAGAAACGCGAAGGTGGAAGGACGCTGCACCCGGCTGACGTCTGTGATCAAATGCCATAATGAGTAAATGAACCCGATCGCCATCAGGACTGCAAAGATCAATATGCCGATCTTGTTCGGCCTTTGGTCGATCTTGCTGTGCACAGCCGCAGTCGGTGGAGGGGCCACGGGCGCGGGAGATAACGGCGATGAGGCAGTTGCCATGGCAAATGCTTATCATTATCGCGATTATCGCGGGCATCGGATGCGACACGTTCCCGATCGGGGCACGATACAACGCGCTCCCCTCGGGCATCATTAACAGCAACTTACAGAAATATGAATGTTCGGTGACGAGTGGCTCTGCGGCTGGATCTCTCCGGGTTGCCCCGGGACCTGGACCCCAAACCCCCTGTAGGTAGAGGGGGGCGGCTTTGGCGCCCCGTCCAAATCTTATCGGCGGGTGCTGTTTTTCGGTCCCTGCGGTGCAAGTTGTTGGCCGCCTTTGTCCTTGGGACTCGCGCGGGCTGATTTTGGGTGCGAATCCTCATGCCCCGCTGTCGCATCCACATCGCACAGAGATTATGGCAACCCTTCGTTACCTCGCGGAAGAATCGCATCCGAACCACTCCGCCCCAGTCGCACATCCCGATCTGGAGCTGCTCGATGCTTATTCCCGCGCCGTGGTCGGCGCCGTGCAGCGCGTTAGTCCCGCGGTGGTGCACGTTCAGGTTCGGCAGAAAAACAATCACGAAGACGGCGGCGCCGGCTCGGGATTCGTATTTACCCCCGATGGCTTCATTCTGACCAACAGTCACGTCGTGCACGGGGCGTCCGAAATTGCCGTGACCACGGTCGAAGGCGACCGCTTTCCCGCCGAAGTAGTAGGCGACGATCCCGACACCGACCTCGCCGTGATCCGTGGACGCACCTCGGCATCCTCGGTCCCGCTTGGTAGCTCGCGCACCCTTGCGGTCGGCCAGCTGGTCATCGCCGTCGGCAATCCGCTGGGCTTTCAGCATACCGTAACCGCGGGCGTTGTCAGTGCGTTAGGGCGGACCATGCGCTCGCGTTCCGGCCGTCTCATCGACGGCGTGGTGCAGACCGACGCGGCCTTGAATCCGGGTAACTCGGGCGGGCCGCTGGTCGATTCACAGGGACGCGTCGTCGGGGTCAACACCGCCACCATCATGGGCGCGCAAGGCATCTGCTTTGCCATCGGGGCTGATACCGCCGAGTTTGTGGCCTCGCATCTGATACGGGATGGGAAAATTCGCCGCAGCTATGTCGGTCTGCTGGGCCAGGGCGTGCCCCTGCATCGCCGCATCGTGCGCTATTACGATCTTCCGGCCGACAGAGGACTGCTGGTGGAAGGAGTGGTGTCCGGGTCCCCGGCGCAGCGCGCCGGATTGCAAGAGCGTGATGTGATCGTACGTTTCGCCGGCGAACCGGTTTCCGGTGTGGACGATCTGCACCGTTTGCTTACTGCCGGCCGCAGCGGCCTGGCCGCCGAGATCGAGGTCGTGCGCGGAACAGAGTTGCGGAAGTTGTCGATTGTTCCCCAGGCGCAGCGCGACTAAGATAAGGCAAAACCCGGGCGCGGCACCGCAAACGGGCTAACCGTGCTTCAAGGCGTAGTGCCGTCGTGCCTTCTGACGATTCCCGCAGGTTTTCATGTCGCACCAGCGGCGGCTGTGATTGCGGCTCTCATCGAGAAAAAGCCAAGCGCAGTCGTCGGCCCCGCACTGCCGCACGGAATTACGCTTGTCCGAGGTCATCAGGTCGGCCGCTGATTGCGCGATCGGCCAGAGCATGTAGGCCAGAGCATCGGCATCTTTTGTTTGTCGCCACTCCCAGCGGAAGCTACGCCCGGCAGCGATCAGCTCCCGATGCTTCCAAGCTTCGTCGACGAATTTCTTAACTAGCGCTACGTCGTGCGAATCGGCGATGCGCGCCGCCGCGACATTGGAGAAAATTCGGTAGATGGCTTCGCGCAGCATGACCGCGCCACGCAGCACCGCATTGGCTTTTTGCGGATTGCGTAAACCGGCCGCCACCAGATTCCGGGCTGATTGCGTCGGCAGCACCCGCGACTGTTTCGCAAACCTCACCAGGTCGCGGTATGCGGGTAGCAAGTCGTCGCTTTTGGAGGGATTCTTGCGCCCATCGACGGTGTTGGCAAAATCCAGGCAGAGAACTCCGCCGCTGAGATCGAATTCGCGGTCCGAGGGCCGCGGTGCTCTGTTCATTTCCTCCTTAGTATAACTAGTCTCGTCCACTTTGGTGGTTACATTAGGCGGCTTCCGCTTCTTCCGCCAGGTCTGCTGAGCTTCGCGCGGTCCCGCGGCTGATGAGGAAGACTGCGACCAGGGTGAGAGAAGCAGCCAGCAGCACGCGAAGATCCATGACTTCACCCGCCCCAAGCCATCCCAGCAGCACGGCAATGATCGGGTTGACGTAGGTGTGGGTTGCAACCAACGTCGGCGAAGCGTGGTCGAGCAGCCAGGTGTAAGCGGTAAAGGCGAGCATCGATCCGAAGGCGATCAGGTAGAGCAGGGCCAAGACTGAGCGCAGCGAAACTGCCGCCAGATGCAATCTCGTGAACTCTCCCGTCCCGCCAGCGACGGCTAGTAAAATCACCGCCCCCGTGATCTCGGGCATTCCCGCCCGGGCGGCAACGTTGCGCGGCAGCGAGTGACTGCGCGAGAAGTGCACGCCCACCGACCAGGAAAATGTGCCCAACAGGATGGCGACGGCGCCGATCAGAACCGCCTGGTCTCCCGCCCGGGACTGGTTACGCATGAGCAGTGCCACGCCGGCGACTCCGAGCACGAGACCGGCCGAGGTTCGTACCGTCAGCCCCTCCCCTGCGAGATGACCAGGGCCATCAGCGCGATCCAAATGGGCTCGCTTGCCACCAGTAGCGCCGCTAGTCCGGACGGCACTACCGTTTCCGCCCAATGCAGACTACCGTGCCCAACGGCAAAATAAAGCACTCCTAACAGCAGGCTGGAACGCCACTCGCGAGGCGCGGGGCGGTATCCCTGCGACCAAGCCCATGCCAGCAGCAGCGACCCCGCCACGATGTGCCGCAGACCGGCGACGAGCAGCGGAGGAAGGGTCTCTACCGCGTAACGGATTGCCAGATAGGTAGATCCCCAGACGACATAGATCACGACAAAGGCCAGCACGCGAAACAAGGTGCGCGGCCTGTACGCACCGCGGCGCAGCCGATTAGGCCCGGATTGTGAAAAAACCGCCCTTCGCCGCATGGAGGTGAGAAATGACGCCCACCCGGCGATTATAACCTGCAAAACCGCACTAACCAGTTAGTTCATTTTTGCCGGTTATGCGGGGCAACCCTGAGCCTCGGATTTCTGCGGTTCCCTGCCGTATTTTTCTTTAGCCTTGCGGGAGGGGTTCCGGTTTCGCACCTCGCTGTCTTGTAATTGTTACCGTGCTGGCCGGTATCCTTCGGGTACAATTTGCGGTTCCGGTATCAAAAACCGGCGCGCCGACAGGAAACCATCATGGACCAGATCAAGACCGAACGGAAAGACGACGTGCTGCGCATCACCATCGACCGTCCTGAAAAGAAGAATGCACTGACCGCCGCCATGTATCTCGCGCTGGCCGAGGCGGTGAACCAGGGCGATGCCGAGCAGGCTGTGCGAGTCATGCTGCTGCACGGCAATGGCGACTCCTTCACCGCGGGTAATGACCTGGAAGACTTTCTTGCGAATCCGTGGAGAGGAGATTCGCTGCCGCCGGCTGTGCAATTCATGTTGGCGGTGGCCCGCGCGCGTAAGCCCGTGGTTGCCGCCGTGCAGGGTCCGGCAGTAGGAATCGGCCTGACCATTCTGCTGCACTGCGACCTGGTTTACGCGGCTGACAACGCCAGGCTGATCGCGCCCTTCGTTAATCTCGGTATCGTGCCCGAAGCCGGCTCAACCCTACTACTGCCGGAGCTCCTGGGATACCAGCGGGCCGCGGAGCTGCTCATGCTGGGAGCTCCGATCGGCGCACGGCGCGCGTACGAATTGGGGCTGGTGAACGCGGTGGTCGCGCCTGACCAGCTGCTGCCGACCGCTCTGGGTGCGGCGCAACTGCTGGCGGAAAAGCCGGCGGCGGCACTGATTGCGACCAAGTCATTGATGAAGAAGACCCGCCGGCAGGAGCTGGAGCGGGCGATGCAGGATGAGGTTGCCGTGCTGGGCGAACGCTTGGACTCGCCGGAAACGCGCGAGGCATTGACCGCCTTTCGGCAGAAACGCGAACCGAACTTCAAACAGTTTCGATAGTGATTAAAAGCGGCACTTTCAGCCCTGGCGACCAGCACCCAATCTTGATTCCCCGCTTGACGCAAAATGGCAGAAGTGGTTACCTATCAAGGTCTGAGTCTCAACTTTGGCAGCGCCCAATGCCTGGAACAGAGACGCTACTCGCCAACGATGTGTTCGATCAGATCCGGCAAGCCATGAATGCCGACCCTGCAGGTTTCTCCGAACTCTACCGCGATTATCTGAAAGACGCTTGCGAAACTTTGGAACTGTTGCGAGCCATGGTCCAGCGGCAGGACCATGAAGCGACTTTTTCCAAGGCGCACTACCTCAAAAGCAGCAGTCTGGTACTGGGGGTCCGGTCGGTGGCCATCCGCGCCCGCGAACTGGAAGAGTCAGCGCGCGCCCCCGCTGCAATCGAGGAAGGCGCCATCGAGCGAATTGCCGATGCGCTGCGCGAAGTTCAGACGGAGCTGGCCGCACGTCTGGGAGCTGGAGTCATTCCGATTGCCGAATCGTCGGCCTAGTAAGATCGTTGCATGTTCTGAGCGAGCACCGTGGCAGCGACATCCATCCGAGTACTGATTGCCGACGATCACCCGGTGGTCCGAGTCGGTTTACGCAACATGTTGCAGGCCGATTCCACCGTCAAAGTGGTCGGGGAGGCGCGCGACGGAATGGAAGCGCTGGAGATGGCGCGCAGCCTACAGCCCGACATTCTGCTCCTCGACCTGGCCATGCCGAATGTTGCTGGCATGGAAGCCCTGCGGGAAATGACCGCCAGCAATCTGAACACGCGGACGATTGTATTGACCGGGCTCATCGACAAGCGGCAGGTGCTGGAAGCGCTGCAACTCGGGGCCCGCGGCGTGGTACTGAAGGATGCTGTGATCGAACATCTCTCGGCTTGCATCCGTGCGGTGATGCAGGGTCAGTACTGGCTGGAGGGAAGGCCGGTGCAGAACCTGGTGCAGGTGCTGCGCGACCTGGCCGCGCAGACCGCTCCCCCGCCTCGAAAGACGTTCGGGTTGACGGCACGCGAACTCGAGGTGGTGACACTGATTACCGAAGGGTGCACCAACAAGGACATTGCCAAAAGCTTCGGCATCAGCGAAGAGACCGTCAAGCGCCACCTCACCAACATCTTCAACAAGCTCGGCGTTGGGAACCGGCTCGAACTAGCATTGTTTGCACTGAATCACAACCTGCTGCCTATCGTGGAAGAACGCTAAGAAGCGGCCAGTGGCCAGTGGCGGGAAAGACGATGCGGTTCGAGCCCTGACTCCCGGGATAGCGGCCCAAGCCTGAGCCGGGCTGACGGGAGGCGTGAAGTCTGATAGTCTCGCTCCACGGAAAGACCGGAGCTATGGCCTCGCAGAACCGCAGAGCTTCGCGCGTCGCAAGCACCAGATCTCCGTCCCCGAAGCGATCAGCCCGTCTGATGCCGCCGCGCCCTCCCCAGGAGCTGGTCATCATCACCGGCATGAGTGGTGCCGGCAAACTTTCAGCGCTGAAAACCTTTGAAGACCTTGGCTACTACGCGGTCGATAATCTGCCGGTCGGCTTGATTTCCAACTTCGCCGACTTGGTGCGCGACTCCAAGGAGATTGAACGGGCCGCCCTGGTGGTGGACATCCGGGAAGGGGCCCGGCTCGACAAATTGCCCCAATTGCTGCAGGGGTTGCGGAGTTCGCTGAAAACTACCGTGCTGTTTCTCGAGGCGGACGAAGACGTCTTGGTGCGGCGCTACAGCGAAACGCGGCGGCCACATCCTTTGGGGCGAAGGACGTCGGTGAAGGCTTCGCTGCGCTCGGAACGGCAGCGGCTGCGGCCGGTACGGGCGGTGGCTGACCTGGTGGTCGATACCAGCCGGTTCAATGTTCATGAGTTGCACAGCTTACTGGCCGAGCGCTTCCAGAGTGCCGAACGCAAGCAGAACACGCTGATTTCTTGCGTGAGCTTCGGCTTCCGCCAGGGAGTGCCGGAGGACGCCGACCTGATGTTCGATGTGCGGTTCCTGCCCAATCCCCATTTCGTTCCCGAGTTCCGTCCGTTCACAGGAAGAAACCCGCAAGTGGCACGCTATATCCTGTCGTTTCCGCAAACTAAGGAATTTATTGCCCGTATCTCGGAGCTGCTGGTGTACCTGATTCCGCATTACATGCGCGAAGGCAAGAGCTACCTTACCATTGCCTTCGGGTGTACCGGAGGCAAGCATCGCTCCGTGCTGATTGCCGAGGAGGTCAAGAAACGGCTTACCAAAGCGGGCTACAACGTGAAAGTAGTGCATCGCGATTCGCCGGTGAGCGGCTAGGGCTTGGTGGGAAGATGCCAACGGGAACGAAGGTCGAAAGATTTGCCGGGGGCGAAGTTGGCGAGGCGCTGCGCCGGCCCCTTGGCTAGGACGAGATCAAGTTACCAAGGAGTTGCAAATTTGGAACCTATACCGTCACCAGGCACAATTCCTATAAGATTAAGAATTGCTGCCAATTCCTTAGAAAGCGTTTGAATCCGCGCACTTCGGTCGGCGTCGGGAACCGCGGGGCCTATGCGTCAGCTGAGACGACTGCTGCACTACCTGAAGCCATATTGGTTCTACGTCGTGCTATCCGTGTTGTCGATGGCTCTGGTGGGGTTGCTGGATGCTTTTCGGCTGCTCCTCATCGGGCCTATCTTCGACTACGTGCTGAACCCCAGTGAGCAGTCCCGCCAGCTGCACTTGCTGCCGACCACGCGGTGGACGGTGCAGCTCAACTGGTTCGTCCCCGGGCACTTTCATAACGTATGGACGATCGTGGCCTTTGCGCTGGTGTCTGCCACCGTGCTCAAGGGCCTCTTTGATTATCTGGGAACGTACCTGGTGAACTATGCCGGATTCGGGATGATTACGGACCTGCGAGACGACTTGTACACGGCGATGCTGCGGCGATCGGTGGCGTTTTTCCAGAAGCATACGACCGGCACACTGTTGTCGGCGTTGGTGAACGACATGGAGCGGGTGCAGTACGCCATGTCGACGGTGCTGGCCGAGTTTCTGCAACAGCTCTTCACCCTTATTTTCACGGCCTGTGTGGTGGTCCTGCTCGGCGGCCGCCTGGCATGGGTGCTATTACTGTTCGTTCCCTTTGTGCTGGGATCGGTGCGGCGTATCGGTCACAGGGTGCGGACCACGACCCGCAAGGGCCAGGACAAGCTGGCCGAGATCCAGAACATTTTGCATGAGACCATCGGCGGCGTGCGGATCGTGAAAGCGTTTTCCATGGAAGCGTGGGAAGCCAGGCGGTTCCGCGAGGCAGCCGGGCGCCTGTTCCGCGCCAATCTGCGTTCCGTGAGCGCGGCAGCAGTGAGCTCGCCGCTGATGGACATCTTCGGTGCGGTCGCCATTGCACTGCTGATCCTTCTAGGTCGCGAATACATCAAGCACCAGGCCTTTACCGAGGGCATCTTTCTGGCCTTTATCGTTTCGGTGTTCAAGCTGTACGATCCGGTGCGCAAGTTTGCGCAATTCAATAACAATTTTCAGCAGGCCCTGGGGGCCTCCTCGGCGATCTTCGAATTTCTCGATGCCCACGATGATGTGCGGGAGAAGCAGGGGGCGATCAAGCTACCGCCGTTTCACCAGGGCATTCGCTTCGAGCACGTATATTTCAGCTACAGCAAGGGAGAAAACCACCGCGAGGTGCTGCACGACATCAACCTGACGGTAGCCCCCGGGGAAGTGGTGGCGATCGTAGGCTCGAGCGGCGCGGGGAAGACCAGTCTGGTTCACCTGCTGCCGCGTTTTTTTGACGTGACCCACGGCAAGCTGCTGATTGACGGACAGGATGTGCGCGATTTGACGCTGGCGTCGCTGCGCTCGGAGGTCGCCATCGTTACCCAGGACACCATCCTGTTCAACGACACGGTGCGCAATAACATCGCGTACGGGCAGCCGACGGTACCCGAGGAAAAGGTGGAGACGGCAGCGCGCGCGGCCCTGGCGCATGACTTTATTCGCGCGCTGCCCAACGGTTATGAGACGGTGATCGGCGAGCGGGGATTGCGGCTCAGCGGAGGAGAACGACAGAGGATTGCGATTGCCCGGGCCATCTTGAAAAATGCGCCGATTCTGATACTGGACGAGGCGACATCGGCGCTGGATACGGAGAGCGAATCCCTGGTGCAATCGGCGTTGCAGAACTTGATGACGGGTCGAACGGTATTCGTCATTGCCCACCGCTTGTCGACGGTGCGGCGAGCCGATCGCATTGTGGTGCTGGAAAACGGCATGATCACCGATGAAGGCACGCACGAGCGGCTGATGGCGCGCATCGGGACCTATCGACGGCTGTACGAGCTGCAGTTCGTGGATGTCGAAAGCGCCAATGGAAGCGAGTAAGACGGGTGACCATCCGCTCCATGACGGGATACGCGCAGGTGAAGGAGCAAGCCAGCGACCAGCTCACGGTTACCCTCAGCCTGAAGTCGGTGAATCACCGCTTTCTCGACTTGCACTTGCGGATTCCCGTCGAGCTCGACGGAGTGGAGACCAAGATACGGCGCATGCTGAAGGAGCGGCTGCATCGCGGGCACATCGAGGTCACACTGAGTCTGGAGCGGTCCGGAGAAACTGCGTTTGCGGTCAACCGGGAACTGGTAGGCGGATACCTTAATGCCTTTCGCCAGGCAGCTAAGGAATTCGGAGTGTCTGCCGAGCCGGATTTGAATGCCGTGCTGAAATTGCCAGGCGCGCTGAACCCCGCCGAGTCGGACGACGGCACCGGCCAGCTGGAGAGGCACGTGACCACCGCGCTGGGGCGGGCCATCGAGCGGCTGAATCACATGCGTGAAGAGGAAGGCCGCGGAGCGGTGGCCGAGTTGCGCGAGCGTATGCAGCACCTCTCGAAAGCTACCCAGGAAGTGGAGTCGCTGCGGCACAAGGTACTGAAGGCGTATCAGGAAAAGGTACAAGGGCGCATGCAGGAGCTGATCGCCGGGCACCTGGATACGGATCGCATCTTGCAAGAGGCTGCCTTGCTGGCGGAACGCAGCGATATTCAGGAGGAACTGGTGCGAATGAAGAATCACATCCAGCATTTTCTTTCCCACCTGGACAGCGGCGGCGAAGTGGGAAAGAAGCTGGATTTTCTGCTCCAGGAGATGAACCGTGAGTCCAATACGTTGCTGTCAAAGACTACAGGCGTAGCGGGCGAAGCGCTACGCATCACCGAGCTGGGTCTGGCCATGAAGTCGGAGATCGAGAAGGCCCGCGAGCAGGTGCAGAACCTGGAATGAGCGGGATCGTATTCATCATTTCGGCGCCCTCGGGCTCGGGGAAATCGACGCTGACGGCGGAATTGCGGCGGGTAATTCCCGGCCTGGAGTTTTCCATCAGTTACACCACACGGCAGCCACGCGGGAGCGAACAAAACGGGCGTGAGTATTTTTTCATCACCCGCGCCGAGTTCGAGAACATGATCCGCGAGGGGCAGTTTCTGGAGTACGCCGAGGTCTTCGGTAACTGCTACGGCACGGCGCGCAGCTTTTTGCGCCAAGCGTTTGCCGGGGGAAACGATCTTATTCTCGATATCGATGTCCAGGGAGCGGCCCAGGTAAAGAAGAAACTGCCCGAGGCAGTGAGTATCTTCATTCTTCCGCCGTCGCGCCAGGAGTTGGAGCGGCGCTTGCGGCGGCGCACGCTGGTGGAAAGTGAAACGAGACTTGCGCTGACGGGCGACGGCAAGCCTCCCCAGGACATTGAGGCAATCATCCAGCGCCGGCTGCAGGAGGCGTCGCGCGAGATTGAGAATTATTCGCAGTATGACTATATTTTGGTAAACGAGAAAGTGGAACCAACCATCGACGTCCTGCAGGCTATCGTGAAAGCCGAGCGGCTGAAGCGGTCGCCCGCACCACGCACAGCCGAGGATGGGGTGGTGATGACAACCGCGGAGCTGGCGGAGCGCCAGCAGATGATGGAAAAGGTGCAAACGATCCTCGAGACATTTGATCTCACCCGTCCGAACATCCACAGGGAGTAAGGCATGAGCACGGCAGATGGATTCGACAGTAAGTATCGTTACGTGCTGGTGGCAGCGAGGCGTGCCCGTCAACTGCAGAACGGCGCGCTTCCGGTGGTAGAGCCGCATTCGCAAAAGGCGTGTCGCATTGCGGAAGAAGAGATCAACGCCGGCAAAGTGAAATGGGTCATACCGCAGCCGAATAAAAGGCCTGCCGAGATCGCCGACGATTTGCTGTCGCAGGCGGTAGGGGGAGAAGCGGACGACTGAGCGGTTGGCCGCTGCGCGGGGGTGGCGGTTGTACAAAAGCCCACTCCCGGTCCTTGCCCGAGGCGGCAAGAAAACCGCCATCGTTACCCAACTTCGCCACCTGCCTGGCAGCGAGTTCGTGTGCCATCTGCGGCTCGAGCCTGTGCGG
>Ga0306921_10006463_pt1 | contig 12223 bp, 9 predicted proteins | sample sta12Cox44000080_FD_203760 | JGI IMG/M metagenome (GOLD analysis project Ga0306921, IMG submission 203760) | Lab enrichment of tropical soil microbial communities from Luquillo Experimental Forest, Puerto Rico - statoxic.12C.oxic.44.000.080 (v2)... | ecosystem: Environmental > Terrestrial > Soil... | reverse complement strand
CATCATCTTCGAGCAGATGGCTTGAAATCGGCCGCGTGCGCATGATTTTTCCCAATTGCGCCGCCAGATCAGAGGTGCGCACGCGTTCGATCGAAACCGGAGATGGTGGTCTCGGAATCCGTTTCAGTCGCTGCACGAAGAAGCCTTCTGTCGCGAGCAGTCGATAATCGAGAGCCTTATACGCGGCTCGTGCCGCTTCGTCCGGCTCGCCTTGCGCGATCATTGCGCACACAAAGAAGCGGCTTCGCGTGTGCGCTCGCGCTATCGCGTCCACCTCCCTCGGGTCGACGTCATGAGCTATCCACTCCTCCTTGCGATAGTCACGAGGGTTCTTGCGCGGAGCATCCCGCATCACCCACAACGGGCCAATGCGACTGACTTCGTAGGGAAAGGTACGGCTCCTGCCGGCGCTGTGTCCGCGGACGAACACTTCGATCGCAAACTCAAAGACCTGGTTCGACGTCTTCATCTCGGCACGCTGCGGTGCCTGCCTCCTCAAAACAACACCGTCGCCGGCTGCCATAGCCGAGCCGTTCAGTCTGACCCCGGACATGGCCCACCGCGGAGAACGCCGCAACGCGACACTGCCGCCGGAGTCGGAGGGTAAGGCGAACACGCCGTCGAGTCGTTATCAGTCCGACGCGACGCACAGCGGAAGAGGCGATCGACGACTCAGATCGCCCCGTCCGGCATGTCAGAACACCGTCCCCGTAGCAATCCAATCAGAAATCCGGTTGGTTCGAAACGGGGATTTGGTAATCGAACAGATGCTGGTTGTTCTCAGCGCAGATCTGCTCGGTCAACGGCTGCTCCACGCGGTCATAACGTTGCATTCCCGACCAGGGCTCGTAATAGGTATCGGGATCATCGACCTTGACGTTCACTTCCAGGACCTTGCCGCCGTCGGTCACCTTCCAGCGCTCGACCACGTGCAGCTTTTCGGTGTGCGGCGTGCGGTAACCGTCGACAAATGTTTTATCGCTCAGTCCGATGGTATCGACCACCAGCGCGTCGCCCTCGTAATGACCGACGGACTCGCCGTACCAGGACGGCTTCGGACTGGCCGAATGCGGCACGTCGAGATAGACGCGTCGCACCTGCTGGTCCCCCGAGTAAATCATCCAGACCTCCTTGGGCGTCTGCACGAAATAGATCGGCTGGAAACCGAACAAGACGAAACCCGGAACGCCCGCCGGCCGGCAACTCGATCGCGGCGTGAAGGCGATCTTTCCGGCGATCACTTCATCGTTGTCCTTCTTCATCCGCTCCTTCACCCAGGGCTTGAGGTTGGGATTGGCGAGATCGGCGATCCGATAGGTCGGCTGCCGGCCCGTGTTGTTGGGAACGAACGGATAGGCCGGATCGTTGCGCATGGGAATGACGCCGCCGGGAGCCGCCAGGAACTCGCCATTGAACGTCAGCCACCCGAACGCGCTCGAAGAGAAGTTGGGCGCGGGCGCGCTTTTCTGCGCCGCGGCCTCGGTGGCGGGCAGCATGGAGATGAGGGCGGCCGCAAGCCCACCGCCGAAAAGCTTTGCTGAGGTGAACATCGTTCCTTCTCCTGCCCTTAGAAATCCGGTTTGGCCGCCCGCGGTATTTCGGCGTCCTTGCCCGAGTACCATTGGATGTTTTCGGCACAAACCATTTCCGGCCAGCCTTCCGGATCGCGCACATAGGTCATGGTAGCCGTCCACGGCATCGTGAAGACGCCTTCGTCCTCGATCGTGAATTGGAGCTGCAGGTATTTGCCCGAATGGTTCGGGTCGCTGATCCCTTGGACCGGGTTATGCTCTTTGGCGTCGCGGTCGAACCCCTCTTTCGCGGCTGCGTAATCGAGCAGCCGATATCGTTCGATGACATGCAGAGCCTGGGTGTATGGCGTGCCGTACCAGTCGATCATCGAAAACGGGCCGATCTTGAACCCCACGGTGTCTATCACCAGCGTGTCGCCTTCGTAGTGGCCGACGGAATCCCCATACCAGGATGGCGTCACCGGCACCCGATGAGGCTCGTTCATCCGGACATAACGAACCTGATGATCGTGGCCATAAAGGATGGTGATCTTGTTCGGTGTTTGCACGAGCTGCGTCGGGCGGTCCGTAAAAACGAAAGGCACCCCCGAGGGCCAACACTGGTTGCGCGGGTTCGGATCGCCGATACCCTTCAATCCGAGCTCGCCGTGCTTTTTCACGACCTCTGCCGCCTGCGGCTTCAGAATCGGATTGGTGTAATCCCCGACGAGCTGGAGGATATTGCCGGTGCCGTTCGGGCGGCGCGACCGGTTGACCAGCGCAGTCGGACCCGATGCCAGCGGCTCGAAACCGGGAATCGAATGCGTCCAGACGCCCGACAAATCCGGGATGGATGTGGCGCCTTGCTTGCCGTCGTGGGCTGCCGGCCCAACAGGGGGCGCCACCGTTTGCGCCGAGGCGGGTGTCATGACCGCTCCCGCCAGCATCACCACCAAAAGGAAATCACCGAGCTTCAAATGCATGGTCCTCTCCTCTTCTTTATTTTAGCCCGCCGGTACCTGTTGCCTATACCCCTTGCGTGTGCGTCTGGAAGGGACGTGATGCTTGAACCTGCCCTTGCATGCCCGCTCAGAAATCCGGCCTGTCCGCATGCGGAAGGTCCGAGCTGCGATTGTGGAATGCAAAACTGTTTTCGGCGCAAACGATTTCCGGGAAATCGCCGCGGTCGCGCAAATAGATCATCACCGCCGTCCACGGCATGGTGAAAGCGCCTTGATCCTCGATCGTGAAATCGACCCGCAGGTACTTGTCCTTGTAGTCGGGATCATAGGGTCCGCCGGCCCGCCGATTTTCCTTCGTGCCGCGTTGCATCGCGCCTTTCGCGTCTTCGTAGCCGACCAAGCGATAGCGCTCCACCACATGCAGCTTTTCGGTGTAAGGCGTACCGAACAAGTCGATCATGGCATGAGGCCGATCGGTCCGGACGCCCACGGTGTCGATCACCAGCGTATCGCCTTCGTAATGGCCGACGGCATCCCCATGCCAGGAAGGCGTCACCTCCGCCGGATGCTTGTCATTCATGCGCACGCGACGGACCTCGTGATTTTCGTTGAAAAGCATCACGGTCTGTTTCGGCAGCTGCAGCATCTGCATGGCGCTGTGCTTGAAAAGGTACGGCACGGGCTCGGGCCAACACGTGTTCGACGGGCTTTGAAAGGTTATTCCGGCCAGCGAGAGTTCGCCCTTCTTCTTCACGACATCAGCGGCCCAGGGCTGCAAGATCGGGTTCTTGTAATCACCGACCAGCGAGGCGTAGTCGCTCACGCCGGTTCCTTTTTCGCGCGACAGATTCGTCACCGGGCCGGGGCCGGACGCAGGCGGTATGAGCCAGGGAAGGTTGCCGTGACGCCATATGCCGGAGAAATCCGGGACCGACGCGGCGCCGTGCACGCCGACCGTGGACGGTGCGGCCGCAGGCGTCGCCTGTTGACCCCAGGCGGTGCCGACTCCCGTCGCCAATGTCACCAGTATGAGCAAATGCCGTTGCACGTTCATGGCGATCTCCCCTTCAGGCTTGCTCGGCTTGCGCGCCCTCGTCGCGATGCGGATGACGTCTATACTATCTCAAAAGTGGGAGCGGCGCACGACGGCGCTGTGAGACCGCCGTAGCGCTCTTCAAACGCCAATTTGGCAACCACCCGAGGGGCGCCGAGTGACGCTCGTCGCTAGGTTCACACGCGTCGGGCGGATGGGCCGCCCTCGAACAGGCCTTCGACCCGCGACGGTCAGCGTTTGCCGCGGATTTCGCGCGATGAATTGACCACTGCGTGGAGGTTGCGCGCGTAGTCGATGGCCGCCGGCACATCCATGGTGAGGGCGTGGCGCAGGTAATCCTTGACGCCATCGGTCGCGATCGGGGGCGCCTGGAGGATGTTCGCGCACAGCGTCTCGACCTCCGCTTCGAGCGCCTCGCGCGGCACCACGTCGCTGACGATGCCGTAGGAAAGCGCCCGCTCGGCGCTCACCGGCTTGGTCGAATAGACGAGGTAGGCGAGCGCCTTGCGGGTGGCGCGGTCGGCTAAGGCCGACATCACCATGGTCGGCAGGATGTTGTGCAGCATTTCCGGGACCTGGAAGGTGGCAGCGTCGCTCGCGATGGTGATGTCGGCGACCGCGGCGACCGCGCAGCCGAAGCCGAGCGCGCGGCCCTGCACGACGCACACCACCGGGATCGGCGAATTGCGGATCGTGCCGTAAGTGTCGAACACGATGTCGGAGAAGCGCCGCCGTTCCATCGCCTCCGGCGTGGTGGCGGGCGCCGGCGGCGCCTGGCGGCCGACGCAGAAGTCCTTGCCTGCCCCGCGCAGCAGCACCATGCGTGAGGTCTTGGGCGCCGCGGCGACGATCGCGGTCAGTTCGAGCGCCATGGCGTCGGTCATCGCATTGCCGGCATCGGGCCGGTTGATGGTGACCCGCAAAATGCCGCCATCCTGCACGCTCAGAATAGTCTCGCTCATCGACGCCCCTCCGGTTGACCGTGACTGGCCACGCCTCGCTCCCGCGCGGCGCCGCCATCCTCCCCATTCCGGCCCGCCGCGCAACCCGGCTTCGCTCCGCGCCTGCGCATGTTATGCTCGCTCCCGGGAGGAGGCGCCCATGGCCGATACCGCGAAAACAGACAGTCCCGACGCCGAATCGCTGCGCCGCCTCGCCGCCGCACGCGGCCTCGGGCGCGTGCATACGCTGTTTCCCGACACCGTCGCCGCCGCCTTCGCGCGCGGCAGCCAGGCCATGAGCACGCTACCGCCAACGTTCCCCCCGCTCACCGAACCGGCAACCACCTTCGATCCCGTCGCTTTCGATCCCACCGCTTTCACGGTGCCGGAATGACCGATCTCGCTTTCATGACCATCGCGGAAGCCTCGCGGCTGATCCGCGGGCGCAAGCTCTCCCCCGTCGAACTGACGGCGGCTCTGCTCGCACGCATCGCCGCACTCGACGGCATCTATCACGCCTATATCGCGGTGACGGCGGAAACCGCGCTCGCCCAGGCCAAGGCGGCCGAGGCCGAGATCGCGGCCGGCGCCTGGCGCGGACCGCTGCATGGGGTGCCCTATGCATTGAAGGACATCTTCGATGTCGCGGGGATGGCGACGACCTGCCACTCCAAGCTGCGGATGAACCATCGCGCGGCGGCCGACGCCACCGTGGTCACGCGGCTGCGCGAGGCCGGCGCGGTGCTGCTCGGCAAGCTCGCTTTGCACGAATTCGCCACCGGCGGCCCGACCCGGGAATTGCCGTGGCCGGCGGCGCTCAACCCGTGGAACCTCGATCTCCATCCCGGCGGCTCCTCGAGCGGCTCCGCAGTCGCGGTCGCGACCGGCCTTGCGCCCGGCGCGCTCGGCACCGATACCGGCGGGTCCGTGCGCAACCCCGCGACCTGCTGCGGCATCGTCGGCATGAAGCCGACCTACGGCCTGGTGAGCCGCGCCGGCGTGTTTCCGCTGAGCTTCTCGCTCGACCACGTCGGGCCGCTCACCCGCACCGTCGAGGACAATGCCATCCTGCTCAGCGCCATCGCCGGCCATAATCCCGCCGACCGGTCGAGCGCGGCACGCCCCCTTGCGGATTGCATGGAGAATCTGCATGCGGGGGTGAAGGGTCTGCGGATCGGCGTCATCGCCCATTTCTACACCGAGGACCTGATCGGTTCCCCGGAACAGGTCGCCGCCATCACTGCCGCCGCCGACGTGTTGCGCCGGCTCGGCGCCGAGGTGCGGCCGGTCCGCCTGTCGCCGCTCGCGCGCTGGACCGACTGCGGGCGCACCATCCACTTCGCCGAGGCCTACGCCGTGCATGAGCGCGACCTCCAGCAGCGGCCGGAGGACTACGCCGAGGCGACCCGCCGCAAACTGTTGCCCGGCGCCTTCATCCCCGCGAGCGACTATGTCAAGGCGCAACAATTGCGCGCGGCGCTGTGCCGGGAATTCGCCGAAGCGATGAAGGCGTTCGATGCGGTGATCACCCTGTCGAGCCTCGACCTGCCGTGCCGGCTCGACGACCTAGACACCGTTGCCAAGACCTATGAGCGCCAGTGCCGCATGCCCTTCAACGTGACGGGCACGCCGGCGATATCGGTCCCGACCGGTTTCACCGCCGCCGGGCTGCCGCTGGCGATGCAGATCGTCGGCCGCGCCTTTGCCGAGCCCATGGTCTATCGCATTGCACAGGCGTATTGCGACGCGACCCGGTTCGGCGAGCGGCGCCCACCGGTCATGCGGCCAGCCGAAGCGAGCCTCGTGTAACCCCTGCGGCCGCGGCCGGCCACTGCATGGCTGCAATGCGCCAGATCGGACGAATAAAAGCGCGGTCGGCGTCTCGCAGAGAATTTTCTTCGGGCTCGCGCCGCAAGCGCCTGCAACGGGTACGATATTCCTGTTCCGTGCCGAATTACAAACGCCGAGCGGTATTCAAAAAACCAATTGCAGGGGCGTTAATATATTATTAACCTTAAATCCCGCTCGATATTCGCGAACCGCCAGTAAATATTGACGTTAAGCACAAATTAACGAATATTAACCATCCCTGATCGTAAACGCCGAGTGAGGCCATGCCCCCCTACAAGGTATTGACCGCCGGCGACACAGGGCTCGTCGTCGAATTCGGCGACGGCGTGGACCGGCAGCTCAGCGCCTTCGTCCTGGCGCTGGCGCGGCGACTGAACGAGGCCCGGCTCGAGGGCATCACCGAGACGGTGCCGACGTTCCGCTCGCTGATGGTGTATTACGATCCGATCGTGCTTGCGAGCACCGCGCTGGTGGCGCGGATCGTGGAATTGATGGAGGGCGTCAGAACGTCCGAATCGGCGGGACGCCTGTGGCATCTTCCGGTCTGCTACGATTGCGAACTTGCTCCCGATCTCGGCTATGTCGCCACCCGGACCGGGCTGACATGCGCCACGGTGGTCGAGCGGCACGCGGCCGTCGCCTATCACGTGTACATGCTCGGCTTTCTGCCCGGGCTCGCCTATCTCGGCGACGTCCCGGCCGAGCTCGCTTTGCCTCGGCGCGAGGTGCCGCGAACCCGGATACCGGCGGGCTCGGTCGCCATCGCGATGTCGATGAGCTGCATCTTCCCGCGCGAAACCCCCTGTGGATTGCATCTCGTCGGCCGCTCGCCGGTGGCGCTGTGGCGACAGTCGACGGGCGCCGAATTCGGCGCGCTGCTGGCGCCGGGAGACCGGGTGATCTTCGCGCCGATTTCGCTGCGTGAATACGAGGACCTGCACGCCAAGGCCGCCGCGGGGAAGCTCGTCATCACGCCGGTCGACGAAACCAGGGATGCGGCGGCATGATCCCGTCCCTGCATATCGTGCGCCCGGGATTGCTGACCACGGTGCAGGATCTCGGACGGGCCGGGTATCAAAACCTCGGCATTGCAGTCGGCGGCGCCCTCGATCCGGTCAGCCTGCGCGTCGCCAACGCACTGGTCGGCAATGCGCCCGGCGCCGGGGCGCTGGAGGTGCTCTATCTCGGCCCGACCATCGCGATCGAGGCCGATGATGTCCGGATGTCCTTCGCGGGCGCGAGCGCCGCGATCGAGGTCCTTCCCGATGTCACGGCGACCCGCGGCAAGCGCGTAGAAACCATGCGCAGCATCAGGTTGCGTCGTGGCGAGATCGCCCGCATCGGCTCGTTGTCCGGCGGTGCCGTGCTCTACCTCGCCGTGGAGGGCGGCTTCGCCATCGAGCCCATGCTGGGCAGCGTTTCGACCGATATCCGCGGCGGCCTCGGCGGCTGGCAGGGTCGCGCACTGACGGCGGGCGACCGCCTGCCGCTGCGCCTGCCGCGCGCGAGCGACCGCGACGAATGCCGGATCGAAGGGCTCGATCTCGGATATAGGGCGGCATTTCGCGCCATTGCGGGCCCGCAGAACGACTATTTCGCGCCATCGGAACTCGCGGCGTTTTTTGCCAGCGATTATACCGTGGGGACCGGCTCCAATCGGATGGGCATGCGGCTCGAGGGCCGGCACATCGCCCATGCGCGCGGCCACAACATAACCTCGGACGCCGTTGCGCCGGGCTCCGTACAGGTGCCCGGCAACGGACAGCCGATCGTGCTCCTGGCCGACCGCCAAACCACCGGCGGATACCCCAAGATCGCGACCGTCATTTCCGCCGATCTCCCGGCGCTCGGGCGGTTGCCGATTGGCGCAAAAATCCGGTTCGAGTCCGTGACGATCGAGCAAGCCCGCGAATTGCGCCGCGACCTGCTGGCTGAGATCGAGCGAATCAAGGACCGGATCGTGCCGGTCGGTTGCTCCGACGCGGACGCAGCCGACGTCGCGCCCAAACTGTCCCATCACAACCTCATCAGCGGCGTCGTCGATGCCGGCAACTGGGCCATCTGACGGGCTCGCACGGACGGAACACAGATGTCGCAAGCCGCCGGAAGGTCAGATGTCGAGGTCGAACTGGTCCCTGCCGCGGCCGCGCAACCGGTCACCGAGGTGGTCCCCCCTGCGAAACAGAACGACGACATTCCGCGCGGCATCGCCTTCATGGTCGGCGCGACAGTGTTGTTCTCGGTGTCGAGCGCATTCGCGAAATGGCAGGTCGCCATCTACCCGGTCGGCGAGGTCATGTTCTTCCGCTCGTTCTCCTCGCTCGTGGTCTGCGCTGCGTTCATCCTGCCGTTCACCGGATTTTCGGTGTTCGCCACGCGCCGGCCGGGTGCCCACATCGCGCGCGGCCTGTCGCAATCGATCTCGCAAACCTTCAGCGTCATCGCCTTCAGCATGATGCCGCTGGCCGGCGCGGTCGCCATCAATTTCTCCGCCCCGCTGTGGTCGGCGTTGCTCTCGGTCTTGTGGCTCAAGGAACGCGCCGGTCCGGTTCGCTGGCTGGTGCTGCTGATCGGATTCCTCGGCGTCCTCATCGTCACCAATCCGGGCGCGGATTCGCTCCAGGTCGGCGCACTGTTCGCGCTCGGCAACGCCGTGATGTATGGCAGCGTCACCGTGGCCGTGCGGGGAATGACGGCGACGGAATCGGCGACCACGCTGCTGATGTGGCAGATGGTCACGATCGCGGTGTTCCACTCTTTCCTGCTGCTGTTCGGTTTCCGCTGGCCGGCGCCGCTCGACACCGCAATGCTCGTATGCAGCGGCGTCGCCAACGCGATCGCGCAGCACCTGTGGACCCGCGCGCTGCATCTCGCACCGACGACGGCAGTATCGCCGTTCTTCTATCTCATGCTGGTGTGGGCGCTGGTGATCGGATTCGTCGTATGGGGCGACGTGCCGACGCCCGGACTTCTGGTCGGCTCCGCGATCGTGGTCGCGTCGGGGCTGTTCCTGCTCTGGCACGAGTCGCAGCGCCGCCGCTCCGAGCGGCTGGCCTCCTCCGCGAACGCGCCGGCCGGCAAAACCGAAAAGGTCGGTTCCGCTGACGCGCGATCCCGAATCGCTGCGGACATTTCGGGTGTGTACTGGGGGAGACAACGGGATTTGAGCGCCGTTCGAGCGCGCTCGGCCCGATCACGCCCCGAGATGCCGAATGCGGCGACAACGAAGCCGCTCAAGCCTTAAGCCGCCAGAGGCTTTCCCGGCACCCAGTTGGTCATGAATTCCGCCAGCCGCTCGAGCGGGACCGGTGCGCTGAACAGGTACCCCTGCACTTCGTCGCAGCCGAGCGCGGCGAGGAACTGGTTTTGTGATTCCGTCTCGACCCCTTCGGCGGTCGTCGTCATGCCGAGCGCACGGGCGATGCTCACCACCGCCTGGACGATGACGACGTGCTCGTTGCGCTCGGAAACATCGGAGACGAAGGCGCGATCGATCTTGATCTTGTCGAACGGAAAACTCCTGAGATAGCTCAGTGACGAGTAACCGGTGCCGAAATCGTCCATAGCGATGCGCACGCCGAGTTGCTTGATCCGGCGAAGCGTGGCCAGCGTGTTCTCGCTATCTTCCATGAAGATCCGCTCGGTGATCTCGAGCTCGAGACGATGCGGCGCAAGACCGGTCTCGGCGAGCGTCTGCGCGATCACGTCGAACAGATTGGGCGCGGTGAACTGCACCGGCGAAAGATTGACCGCGATCTTCAGATCGCCCGGCCATTGCGCCGCATTGCGGCAGGCTTCCATCAGCGCCCATTCGCCGAGCGGCACGATGAGCCCGCTGTCCTCGGCCACCGGAATGAACACCGCCGGCGGAACCATTCCCTTGACCGGGTGGCGCCATCGCGCCAATGCCTCGAAGCCCGAGACGACGTTGCGCCGCACGTTTACGATCGGCTGGTAATGCAGCTCCAGCTCCTTGCGCTCGATCGCCTCGCGCAGGTCCAATTCGATCTGCCGCCGGTCGTTGATGTCCTTGTTCATGGAGCTGTGATAGAATCGGAAGGTGCCGCGGTTGGCGCCCTTGACCGCGTACAGCGCGAGATCGGCAGCCATCAGCAGGTCGTCGGCATTCTTGCCGTCCTCGGGCCCGACGGCGATGCCGATGCTGACGCTGGAGCGGATGCGATAATCGTTGATCTCGTACGGCTGGACCACCGCTTCGACCAGGCGATTGGCGAGCGTCGCCAATCCCGCGCGGGATTCGACGCGGGGCACCACGACGGCGAACTCGTCACCGCCCAGCCGGGCGAGAAGGTCATCGATCCGCAACACGCCTTTCAACCGCTTCGCGACCTCCTGGAGCAGCATGTCGCCGATGCGGTGGCCGAGCGTGTCGTTGACGACCTTGAAGCGGTCGAGATCGAGGAACAGCACGGCGAATTCGTGATGATCCGATATTTCGCCACACTCCTGCTGCCGGCTGATCTGATCGAGCGATGTGCGGAAGACCCGCCGGTTGGGCAGTCCGGTCAGAGGATCCTCGGATGCGAGCCGGGCCACATGGGCTTCGGCCTCCGCCCGCTTGGTGATGTCCGTGAACGTCTGGACGAAACTGCCGTCGGGCAGATGCCCGCTGCGAACCTCGATCACCGTCCCGTTCGGCATGGCGCGCTCGCAGACGGCGAATTTCTCGTGCTCGGGCGCCGCTACCGGCCGCGGCTCCGGCGGCTCGATGCCCTGTGCGATCGTAGCGCCGCGCAATTTGCTGTTTCGCGTCTGATATTCGACGAGCTCGTCGAACCGCGGCGGGTTCTTGATGAAGTCGTCGGGGAGGTCGAGCAGCTCGCCGCATCGCCCGTTGATGATGGGAATCCGCAGGTCCTTGGTGACCAGCATGATGCCCTGGCTCATGTTCTCCAGCGTGAGCCGGAGCTGGTCCGCCTTCTGCCTCGCCCCTTCCTCGGTCTGGAGAACGCGCTCCACCGCCATGAGCATGATGAGGGTGAGTATCACCCCGGCGATCGCATTCAATTGCAAGGTGGACCACGAGCTCTTGTAGATTTCGTTCATGTCGGTGCTGACGCTCACCCACAGCGGGTGACCGGCCACCTTGCGCAACGTGACGAGCCGCATTTGACCGCTCGACGGATCGGCAGCCTCGAACGTGGTGTTGCCGCCGCTGCGCATTTCTGCAAACAGCTTGGTTCCCCTGAGATCCTGTCCGAGCGCGAATCCGCCGGCGCTGCCGCCGCTCGAACGCACGATCCCGTCGCTGCCGATCAGCGAGATGGATGCCGACGACGCGAAATCGATCTTGTCGTAGAATTTGGTGAAATGGTCCGGGTTGAGCGATGCCACGACGACGACGCCGAAGCTCTTGTCGGCGTTGGAAAACAGTCGCGCGACTTGAACCGACCACTGGCCGGTCACGCGACCGATGACGGGCTTGCTGATGTAGAGCTGGTCTTCGGTGCTGGTGAGATGAAACCGATAATGGTCGCGGTCGCTCAGGTCGATCTTGGGCGCGGGCTGTGGGCCGGCGTTCGACGCCTGCATCATGCCGTTCGCATCGATTATCGAAACTTGAACGATGATCTCGCTCAGCACGTCGGTGGTGCCGACGATGGTGGTGTAATCCGTCGTGTCTTTGCGCGTTTCGATGCTGCGCCGCAGATACAGCAGGGCCTTGTCGATCTCGCCGATGGAGCGCAGCACGTTCTCCTCGAACACCATCGCGAAGTTCTTGTTGGCGCGCTCCGCGGAACGTAGATCGCTGTCGACGTCCTCCATATATTTGAGGCCGATGCCCGTCCACAGCATGGCAATGATCACCATGCCCAATATGACCGAGCTTCGGCGCTCCGCGATCAGCCGCGGCAGCTTTGCCAGATGAAATTTCATAGGAAA
>Ga0306921_10006462_pt1 | contig 12224 bp, 11 predicted proteins | sample sta12Cox44000080_FD_203760 | JGI IMG/M metagenome (GOLD analysis project Ga0306921, IMG submission 203760) | Lab enrichment of tropical soil microbial communities from Luquillo Experimental Forest, Puerto Rico - statoxic.12C.oxic.44.000.080 (v2)... | ecosystem: Environmental > Terrestrial >... | reverse complement strand
AAATGTCGGTCAACGAAGTGCCCGCACCTGGTGTCTGCATTCCATCCACGCGGTCCATCCGCGAAAAAAAACCACTGCCGAACAGAGCAGCCGTGCCAGCTTTCAGAAGATCGCGCCGATAGCGATTCATTTCTCCTCCCGAGGGCCAATCTCGCAACCGTTTTTCCGATTTGAAAAGACAAAGTCCAGCAACCGAACTGCGGAGAAACTAACACATTCCTCTCAGTGATGCTAACGCGACCGCTCTGCAGATCCACAGCGACCCGAAAGGCCGCAATCTCTCCCGGGCAGACGTAACCATAGCCATAACTACCGACTGCGGATCGGCCGCCACAGGTAGATCGGGAATCGAAATTCTTCGAGGAAATCAGAAGGAAAGACAAGAGCACGGCAGAACACCCAAAGGGGACCTTTCTCGATTGCGTTCAGAAAACGACGACGTTTTCCTTGACGTCTCTTCTGCTGAGGATTAGGCTCGTGCCCATTCTCGAAGGTGGTCATGCGTTATTTCCGTCGAACGGATCGGGACCCCGGTCGCGCGCCGGACAGGAAGCTTCTTCGGACGGTCCCTGGTCTGTCGTTCCCCTTATTGCTGCTCTCTCTGTTCCTTGCGCACTCCGTGTTTGCTCAGGATGTGGGAAGTCAGGAAAAGGAGTTAATGGGCAACGGCTCGGTGATCACCGTGGTGATTCACGACGGCTCCGGCGAGCCGTTCTCCTCTACGGCAATGGTGAAATTATTCCGCGGAATGACTCCGAGTGGACAACAGAACACAACCCGCGGAGTGGCCGAATTTGTCGTGACTCATTTCGGCGAATTCACGGTGGTGGCCTCGGCGCCGGGTTATCCCGAAGTACGAAAGGACGTGACCGTGGACGTTGCTGGACGAACACAGGTCGACGTGTACCTTCGGGGATCCTCGACCGCGGCGGGAGTTCCCGGTCGACCGGTGCTGGCGCCGAAAGCGAAAGAGGCGCTGGACAAGGCGCTTCGCGCGCTAAAAGAGAACAACGTTCGTGAAGCCGACAAGTACATGGGCGAAGCCATGCGGCTCGCGCCCGGCAATCCCGACGTGCTGTACATTCAAGGCGTGCTGAGTCTCAAGCAGCAGAACTGGAAACAAGCGCAAACGGTGCTCGAAAAGGCCACGCAACTCGATCCGAATTCCGCCCGGACCTTTGCGGCTTTGGGAATGGCTCTATGCAATCAGGGAAATTATGAGGCAGCCGTCGCGCCACTTACGAAGTCGTTGCAGATGGATCCCGCCGGTGCGTGGGAAACCAAGTGGGCGCTGGCGAAATCGTATTACCACCTGCAGCGATATGACGACGCGCTGAAACTGTCGCAGGAGTCGCTCGCGAAATCGGATGGAAGGGCTCCGGAGATCGCGCTGCTGGTCGCCCAATCGCTGACCGCGGTAGGTCGGTGGGAAGAGGCGGCCCAGACGCTCCGTCAATTCCTCAGCGATCACGCAGATCGGCCGGAGGCGACGACGGCCCGTCGATGGCTGGATCAACTAGCGGCCAGCGGTAACATCCGTTCTAACTAACCTCGCATCGCCGGAAGCGGACCAAAACTTTGTGTCCTACCGGGCTGGATGGGATCGTCTGCCAGATTTGGGTAGGAAATCGGGCTTTACCTGCTGCCTTCGAGGAATGGGTGCCTGCATTTCTTCCTTCCGTGGCGATCCCTGCGCCGCATTCCGGAGGTTGCTTTTACTACTACTTCCCCGTGCGGGTCCGACCCATTCTCTTCTATCAAGCCGCACCACCCTTCGGACAACGCCTCTAGCATATGAGGTCCGGTGCGTGTCGTCCGCCGGCGCCTTGTACCGTTGACGACGCTTGGAATTTACCATTGGTAACGCTATGCTCTCGACCGTTGGAGGGAACGACAATGAAACTCACTTACGCAATCGAGTTCGTGGCGGACATGAATTGTGCGGTGAAATTTTATCGCGATGTTCTTGGCCTGCCGCTAAAGTTCCAGTCGCCCGGATGGAGCGAATTCTCGACGGGTGAGACCTCTTTGGGTTTGCATCCCGCTTCGGAAAAGAATCCCGCGGGAAGCATCGAGCTCGGGTTCAGCGTCGCCAACCTGGAGAAATTTCATTCGGAGATGACCGCCAAAGGGGTGCGCTTCAGCATGCCTCCGACAAAACAGGATTTTGGCGGCACCCTCGCACAATTCGTGGACTCGGAAGGTCGCCTCTGCAGCGTCGGAGAGCCGTCGTCCGCTGCCGCCAATCAACACTAGCGAATCGCTGTGCGGCCTCCGCAGCTGTGTTTTAGGTGATTCGCGGATGAACAAACGCCCCCTGGCGGTAACGCTCATCGGCTGCGTCTACCTTCTGGTGGGCGTGGTCGGTTTTGTATTTCATTTGCGGGAGTTGGTGTCTCGCGATACGTTCGGGTATGACGTTGTCTTGATCGAGCTCACCGAACTGCTTGCGTTGCTTTTTGGTGTGTTTCTGCTGCAGGGTCAAAACTGGGCGCGCTGGGGCGTGCTCGCCTGGATGGCCTTCCATGTCCTGCTGAGCGTCTTTCACGCGCTTCGCGAGTTCATCGTCCATGCGCTGATTCTTGCCATTATCGCCTGGTTTCTTTTTCGCCCTGAGACGTCGCGCTACTTTTCGCGCCACTCGCAAAACTTGATGTAGCCGTGGCAAGCGCTTTAACCGCTGCGCGACCTTAGTCCGCCGGTTTTTGCCGGTGTATCTTCCGGCGAAAATCGGGCCAAAACTCCTTGGCCACATTGCGCACCATATTCAACAGGGTGTTGGTGCCCCAGACGCTGAAGGTGGTGCCGAGTGTGCGTTGGCTTTGCGAATGATACGCGTTCGCGATGCCCGCTGCGACGCCGTTCCCCACGATTTCGGAGTAATTGAATTGACGCTCGCCACTATCCGTGCGAGTGACGAAGATGCTGCTTACGGCGTACATAGTGCGGTGCCAGATGTGCCCAGTGCCGACGTCGTCATCAGGGTGCCGATTCCTGTGTCCGCGTACAGCGTGGCATAGCGCCTCGCGTAGCCCTCTACACCCTGACCGTAGGTCGGGTCGCTGTCACGCTCGTCGGGCAGGCGCGAGCGCCAGCGCCCCAAGGAACGATACGGTGACGGGGTCAGACATGGTCTTCATTGAGAGCTTGAACTTTGTTTTTGCGGAAAGCGGGCGGAACTGCTCCTGGCTTTCGACGGTGGTGTAGTTTGCCAACACCCCGAAGAGCCGGTCGTTTTTCAGGATGACCTGCTGGTCGCTGCCGTGGCTCTTCAGGCGAATTTCTTCCACGGGAGCCACCGTGAGCGCTTCGACGCTCTCGAGCGGCGGTTGCTGCGCGCAAGCCCGCCACGCGCACAAGGGTATCATCAGGGCCGTGCCGCGGACGAGTCTCCCTACGGTTGCTAGATGCAAGGAATCCCCGCTGTTTGGTTTCACAATGTTGCGGGTCGTTCCGTGCGGTAATACTGGTCCGGAGGCCAGCTGTTCCCACCGCGCAACTGACCTTTAGCCGGATGTCTTGTGGGTTTACGCGGACGGATGCCGCAAAATCGCCGCCAGCGCACGCATACGCGCCACATCTGCCGGTGTCTTTGCGGTCGCCGCGCTTTTCTCCACAGCCGGAGCCATGTTCTTGAGCTTACCGACCTTACCTTTGTTCATATGCGAACGTTCTGCGGTTTCAATGGCGTTGCGCAGGTCGGTGATTTGTTTCGCCGGCAAGGCCTCAGAACGCGACAGCTGATCCAGATAAGCCTTCGCGACTACCAATTTCGCCGGCCACTCGATCTTCTGCTGGTTCTGCACGTTCAATTCCGCGACCTGCACGCTCTTCGCGGCGTCGATTTCGTTCTGCGTCAAAGATTTGCTGGGCGACAGTTCGAACACGTCCAATCCGCGCGCAATTTCCGAACCGTAGATATACCCGTTGTACCAATATGCCGACCACTCGCCGCCCAACACCAGCACGCTCGGATCGATTGGTCCACGGTCAAAATAGGCGATCTCAAACGGATGGGCCGCGTCCGTGAAGTCCATCACCGAGACGCCGCCCTGATACCACGCCTGCACCTCGATATCGCGACCTGGAACGGGTATCAGCGAGCCGTTGTGTGCCACGCAGTTTTCCGTGTCTCCTTGCGCAGCCGGCAGTTTGTAATAGCTCGCGAAAGTCAGCTTGTCGTCCTGCAAGCCAAAGATCGCGTCCGCGCCCCACTTGTTCGGGTCGTTCGGACGGCATCGCGCACCCAGCCCGCCGCCCCACTCGTCCGTGAACACCACCTTCGAGCCGTCGTTCGAAAACGAAGCCGAATGCCAGTACGAATAATTCGGGTCATTCACCGCATCCACACGCTTCGGGTTCACGGGATCCTTGATGTCCAGCAGAATTCCATTACCGGAGCACGCGCCCGCCGCTAGTCCGATCGCCGAATAAACGGTAATGTCGTGGCACTGATTCGAATCCGACGCCTTCTCCGGACCTTTCCTTCCGTGCGTGCCGCCATTGTTCAGGCCGTTCAGTGCACCCGTCCGAGCATCGATGAATACGCGGGGGCTCGACACGATCTTCGCCTCCTGCGGCGCCGCCACCGGTACCTGGATCACTTCGATCCGAAACAACGCCGTGTTCGGATCCTTGTCCGGCTTCTCCCCGGAACATCCCACAAGCTCTTCCGGCTGGCGCACAAACGATGTCCCAGACACGTAAACGTACACCTTGCTTTTGTCGTTGGCATCGAGCACCAGCGTGTGCGTATGCGAGCCCCGGCAAGTCTGCACCGCTGCGACTTGCCGGGGATTCCGGATGTCAGAAATGTCGAAGATTCTTACCCCGCGGAAACGATCCTTTTGCGCCGCCGGCAACCGCGGCTTCTTTTCCTTTTCTTTGGCCTCGTCCGCGGGTGGCGGGGGCTCCGGCGGAAAACCCTGTACGCCGCAGTCGAGGCGCCCATTCGGCATCTCCACCGACATGAACAGCAAATTCTTGTACACGGACACATCGCCTTGTCCGCCAGGGCACACGAGGGATGTCACCAATCGGGCGCTCGCCGGATTCGAAATGTCGTAGATATTCACGCCATAAAAATTCCCCTGAAACAGGTGATTGCCCTGAAACGCGAAATCCGAGTTCGCGAAAGCCAGCTGCGCGATGACCAGGTGCAACGGTTTCGGAAGTTTTGCGGTGTTTCCGATGCCGAGTTGCCCCAGCGTCTTCTGCACTCTGGGATCATCGGGATCCGTTGCCCCGAGTTGAAAGGCTTCCGGCTTCCTAAGCAGCAACAGGTGCCTGAGGCCCATCGATGTTTCGCCCGCGTCATACAGGCCCGGGTTCAACTTGGCGCGCGGATCGCCCGCATCGGACCCGACCATTCCCGGCGGTAGCGGCGCGGCCGGTTCCGGGGCGAATGGATTTTCTTCCTCCTCGGCGTTGTCCTGCGAAGGTCCGGAGGCTGCGGGTGGCTGAGCCGGAGTCTCTGCGGGCGGAGTACCGGGTGCCGGGTTCGGCTTCTGGCCCTGTGCTTGTAGCTGGTCCAGACCGAGAAATAACAGCATCGCAGCTGCCGCCATCCGCAAAACATCGCTGACTACTCGGTTCATCGTTTCTCCCCTGAAGATTTCTTTTCCAACATGTCTTGCATGATCCGCATCTCCGCGCGTTGCGTATTGTCCGCGTCGTTCGCAAAGTCGAACAACTCCGCATCCTGCCCGGCACCGGCCGTGTCGAACAAATCTTTGACCATAATCAGTGCTCCGTTGTGGTGCTGGATCATGCCGGTCAAAAACAATTGATCGAACACCGCGCCCTTGGCCTTGCGCAGCGCGTCCATCTGCTCTGGCGTGAGCATCCCCGGCATCAGCGCCAACGATGGGTGCGACATGTCCATGCCCGGCATATCCGGCATCGGCATGGAAATCGATTCTCCCCGAGCGGCCAGCCAGCGCTTCATAAACTTGATTTCGTCCGACTGCGAGCTGCTGATGCGCGCTCCCAGCAGTCGCAGATCCTTATTTTCAGTATGCGAGGGAATCAGCGCGGTCATCTCCACGGCCTGCGCGTGATGCATAATCATCCCCTGCATGAACTCCACTTCCGCCTGCGACCGTGGAGGCAACTTCGCCGTCGTGGTCGGCGGCAGCGTCCTGCTCGGCTGGCCGGGCGCGCCCGGCTGAACCACCACCGGCGCCGCGGGAGCGGACTGCTGTGCCCACACTCGGCAGAAGTCGGCTGTCCCGCTCACCGCCCATAGAACTCCAATCACGGCCGCAGAGATTAGCGCAGTCAAAACTCCGCCCGGGCCTCGAAAAAGCCGGCGCCGCCTGTTCAGTCCCTCTTCCACCATTTTCATTTGGATGCCGTGAGAGTTTGCCACGGAATCCCGGGATTTCAAAATTCCCTCCGGCCGGAAAGGTGTTGCCTGGTCAGCCGGCTATGCTCAGCTGGCGGGGCTCGCCGCCTTCGTCGGGATGGACGGAAACCATGAATCCCGACATTCAGGCCACGCGCAATTCGCCGCCCACGTTCTTGCGGCCGGCGGAGAATTGCGGCGCAGTCTGGACGTCATCGTTCCGCGCCGTCACCCGCTTTCCCACAGCGCACAGCAATTGCTCGAACGCTTGCGGCAAGCCGCCCGGGCCATATCGGAAGCGAAGCCAGGCTCGAAACGTTTGCCCGTTTCTGTTAGGAACGCTCACACAGCCCCGAGATCGCCTGCTGCTACAATGCCTTGGGGTTATCGAGATGTATAAACCAACCGTGCTGATAACCGGCGCGACCGACGGACTCGGCAAGGCCGCAGCGCTTTTCCTGGCGCAGCGGGGCTATGCGGTGTTTGCCGCCGGACGGTCCGCGGAAAAACGCGAAAGACTGGAACGCGAGGCACACCAGGAACATCTCCCGATTCAGACACTTGAAATGGACGTCCGGGACCAGGCCTCGGTGCAAATTACCGTGCAACGGGTGCTCGATAAGGGCGGCGGAATCGATGTGCTCATCAATAACGCGGGTGTGGGCTACATGGGCGTTGTCGAAGAACTGCTCACCGCGGACGTGCGCCAACAATTCGAGACCAACGTGTTTGGCGTGCTGAGCGTGACCCAGGCGGTGTTGCCGCACATGCGACAGCGGAAGAAAGGCCGCATTGTGATGATGAGCAGCGCCACCGGGCTGATTTCTCCGCCGACCTACGGCGCGTATGCCGCGAGCAAGCATGCACTCGAAGGCTTGAGCAACGCGCTGCGACTGGAGATGTTTCCCTTCGGAGTGCACGTGATTCTGATTGAGCCCGGCTATATCCACACCAGTTTTCAACAGACCGCAAAAGAGTTGGCGCGAACCCGCATAGAAAATGCAAAAAGCAGTCCCTATGCCAAGGTCTACGCAGGAGCATGGGCGGGTGCGGAACAGGGCCGCGGCCGATCGAAAACATCGCCGGAAGACTGCGCACGGGTCATCCTTAAAGCCATCGAAGCAGCGCACCCGAAGGCGCGCTATCCGGTTACCGCGCTGACGAAATGGCTATCGATCGGAAAGCGCATCTTGCCCGACACGATTCTCGACCGCATCATGCGGAAACGCTTCGCTATCGCAAAGTAACTCCGGGGATTGCCGTCCACCCCTTCGTCACGAGTGACCTGACCTTTACCGATGCGTCGATTTGACGCCCTGCCGGGCGGCGTTTAGTCTGTGTGTTCTTTCCGGGAGACGATCAATGATCCGGGGAATTTTTTCGCTGCTGGTAATTTCGGTCATGATGACCGCGTCGGCATCGGCTTTGGCGCAAGAAAAAACGGAGATGGATCGCCAAGCGCGAGCCATTCTTCAACAATTGATCGAAATCAACACCACCGACTCCGTGGGCAACGTCACGGCGGCGGCCGAGGCGATGGCCAAGCGATTGCGCGACGCGGGCTTTCCGGAACAGGACATACACGTCGCCGGGCCGAATGATCGGAAGAAAAATCTCGTCGCACGTTACCGGGGCACCGGCCAGCGCAAGCCGGTTCTCTTCATCGGGCACCTGGATGTCGTGGAGGCGCGGCGCGAGGACTGGACCACTGACCCGTTTCAATTCCTCGAGAAGGATGGCTACTTTTATGGGCGCGGGACGCGCGACATGAAGGAAGGGGATGCCATCCTGGTGAGCAGCTTCTTGCGGCTGAAGCGCGAGGGATTTACGCCCGACCGCGATCTGATCCTGGCGCTTACTGCGGATGAAGAGGGTGGCAGCTTCAATGGGGTCGATTGGCTGACCAAGGAGCACCGTGACTGGATCGACGCGGAGTACTGCATCAACCTGGACGGCGGCGAGTTCGAGCGCTTCCGCGGCAAACGTGTGCTGGCGGGGCTGCAAGCCAGCGAAAAAGTGTACGTGGATTTTCAGTTCGAGACCAGCAATCCCGGGGGCCACAGCTCGAGTCCGGGACCGGAGAACGCGATTTACGAGCTCGCGGCAGCCTTGCTGAAGTTGCAGAGTTTTTCCTTCCCGGTACATATCAACGACGTCACGCGAACCTATTTCCGCGATTCCGCGAAACTGGCGACGGGAACACTGGCCGACGATTTTCGGCGTGTGGCGAAAGAGCCGCCGGATCCAGTGGCCATTCAGCATCTCTCCGCCATCCCCTATTACAATTCGATCCTGCATACCACTTGCGTAGCGACAATGCTCGCGGGCGGCCACGCGCCGAACGCGCTGCCGCAAATGGCGCGCGCGACCGTAAACTGCCGGATTTTTCCGGGCGAAGACCCTCAGGAGGTTCACAAGACCTTGGAGCGGGTGGTTAGCGATGCGAAAGTGAGCGTAACCGTGCTGCCCGAGAAGACCGCCGACGGGAAAGAGATTCCGATCGTCGCCGTGCCGCCGTCGCCGCTCCTTCCCGAAGTGACCGCGGCTCTCGACAAGACCCTCGCAACCCTGTGGCCCGGCTTGCCGGTGGTCCCCACAATGTCGATCGGGGCGACCGACGGAAAATTTCTCCGCATCGCCGGAATTCCCACGTACGGAATTTCCTGCATGTTTTTCGATATGGAAGACGACCGGTCGCACGGCAAGGACGAGCGGGTCGGCGTTCAGGATTTCTACCAGGGTGTGGAGTTTGGCTACCGGTTCATGAAGGTTCTGTCGTCGCCCGAGACGTAATCTTCCTTCTAACAAAGCAACGCCCCCGAATCGCTTCGGGGGCGTTGCTCATAAAAGTTCGGTTGCCGATTACGGCTTGGTCGGATCGGGTGGCTCACCCGGCTTGGCATCCGCCGGGGAGGTGGCGCTGGCCGCGACCGGTTTGCCGCCTTCGCTGCCGTAGCGCGTCAAGTAGGGCATGAACGGAGTAACTTCGAACGGCATCTTTTCGCGTTCGGCGACCGTTCCGATCGGCTTGCTCTTGATGAGCGAAAGGTTGTCGTTCCACGGATCGATTTTCACGCGGCCGCCGAGCGGAAGGGCTGCAATCTTCTGGGGATTCTGCTTGGGATCGACCGGTACCGTGGACTTCAGGTCCGTCATATTAGGGACGCGATTGCCGAGGTGCCCGCTGATGAGGTTGGGAATTTCCTTCTGCCGGCTTTCGAGCGCCTGCAGGAACAGCCCGGCGTTGCCGAGCTGATTCTTGTAGGGCGAATTGTTGAGAATCTGAATCGCCTTGGCGTTGGCCTGCGCTTCCTCGTCGGGAGTACGCGCAAAGCCGAAGTGACGGAAGGTGTCCTTGTCGTCGACGAGCAGCTGGTCAAAGAAGGCATATTGCGAATCGACGCGGTGACCCAGGACGACGTGGCTCAGCTCGTGCGACAGCATCGTGGCCAGGCTCGCTTCGTCCGGCAGGACGTCGATGAGGCCGCGGCTCAGCACGATGGTGTGGCCCACGGTGAACGATTCGAGGGTTGAGACCATCAGCACGCGGCAGCGCACTTCCGGATCAACGTCGATATTGTTGGTGACTTCCAGGTTGTTGACCACGGTCTCGAGAACCTTGTCGACTTCACCCTTCGGCGCCATCAAGCCGATGCGCTCAAGGCGGTCCGTCACGTTGTCTTCCGCCTGGCGGTCCCAGGAACGCTGTGCCTGGATCGGCGAGAGGTCGTTGGCGGTCTTGGTGTCATCGCTAACCGGAGCCTCGATCAAAATCTTGCTCAGCTCTTCTTCCTTGGTAGAACTGCCGAGGTTGTAGCCCCACAGGCGGGTTTGTGCCTTGAAATCGAGCTTCTTGCTGATGGCGTAGTGCAGGTCCTTTTCTTCGCTGTAAACGAAGGTGGGCAGCCAGAGGCCCGGCTGCACGTTGGTGCGCCAGCTGTCGAAGTGGAAATACCAGCTGGAGTGGCCGTTGCCACTGTACGCGCCGTTGAAGCGCACGATGTGATAATCCTGATCTTCGACCCAGATGCGGCCCAGGAAGCGGCCCTTGCCGTCCTTGCCAACGGGAGTCACGTCGAACACGAGGCAGCGGACTTCGCCCAGGAACTCGCGGCGGACGTAGTCGAACTTGTAGTGCGCCTTGTCGAAACCGTTGGTGTCGATGAAGATCATCTGCAGGAAGCCGTCGGGCAGGAACTGCATGGCAAAGCTGAAGAAATTGCCGACCGAGCCGACCATCTTGCGGCCCTTGCTCGAGACGTCGTTGAGGGGTACCAGGCTGACGCCCTTGGAGAAGTTGGCGCGGCCCAAGAAGTATTTGTCTCCTGCGGGAACCTCGCCGAGATCCTTATCGGGCTTCAAGTTCTGGATGTACGTCTCGACCAGCGGCTGATAATTGCGAATTTGCGAGTACAGCCGCTGCTCGTTGTTGATGACGCGGTCGAGCACCTGATCCATGGTGCGCGGCTGATCCGGAGCCGCCGGAGTATTGGCCTGTAGCGGCATGCTGGCGCACGCGGCGAGGAGCAGCATGAGGATATATTTCAACAGCGTTCGCATGATCTATTCTCCCTCAGTAGGCCAGCCGGAATTCGATTCGCACGACGGCCGGGTAATCCACCGGCTGACCATCCTTCTTCGCCGGCTTGAACTTGATTTGTTGCGCAGCACGAACTGCCGATTCATCGAGCCCGTGGCCCAAACCGCTGACCACCCGATTGATCTGAACCGAGCCGTTCGCGAGGAACACCAGGTCGATTCGGACGTCCCCTTCAATCCTCATACTGCGGCCTTCGGCGGTGTACTCCGGGCGCGGTTTGTCAATGATGTCGGGAGGATTGTCGGCGGGACCGGAAGGCCCGGCTTTCTTTTTCGGGGCCTCGTTGGTGGTATCGGCGGCATTTCCAAACCCGCCGGCCACGACGGTGCCCTTCTTGCCCGAGGAGGTTGGCGGAATGGCCGTGCCGTTGCCGAAACCGGTGCTGCCCACGGTTCCCCGCAGACCTTCCTTACCGCCGGTTCCGTTTCCATAACCTTCACCGCCGGGCAACGCAGGTGAACCGAGACGGTTCACGTTCGTGGCATGATTCGGATCGCCCTTGCCCGGGAGGCCGTTCGGATCGCCGAACCCGCCGGTTTGCACCTTGTTAACGGGAGTATTCGCCGGAAGGGTCGCGGGCGCCGCGCTACCGGTGTTCAAGTTGCCGACCTTCACGTCGTCCTTGGGGCGTTTCGGACCGTTTTCCTTGACGTTGAGGGCGGGATCGTCAAACTTCGTGGCGGTGATTTCAGGAGCTTTGTCGGGTTGCTTCTCGACCTTGGGGGGAGCGATCTTGGGCGCCAGATTCGCGAAGATATGAGGTTGTTGCGGATTCAGTTTCACGGGCTCGACCGGTTCGGGCGGCTTCACTTCGACCTTGGGCACCTTGGCTTTCGGGGGTGCCGGGGGAGGAGGCGGAGGAGCCACCGGGATTTCCGTGACCGGCTGAGCGATCGGAGTGGACGAATAATACCTCACCGCGGTTTTCATCCCTTCCGGGTAAAGCAGCGGGACGAGAATGAAAAATGTCAGCGCCGATAACTGAAGAAACGCGCTGAAGCCGACGCGGTTCCAGTTCGTTTTCGCGTCGGGCAGGAGGGCCAAGCGCGCGGGGACAGGCCTGGTTCCGATCTGTTGTTTCCATGCCGGATTAGCGTTGGTGCGACCGCGATTGGCGTCAAAGCCAACGCCAAGCGAGGTTCTCCGTGGTGGATCAGCAATCATTATGGTCATCCGCTTGCCGCCTCATGCACAGTCAGTTGATCCGGTAACTCGAATCCAAAGGAATCGAGCCCATCACTTCCGTAAGAAAGTATCGTTGCCAGTACGAGAGTACTG
>Ga0306921_10006458_pt1 | contig 12228 bp, 12 predicted proteins | sample sta12Cox44000080_FD_203760 | JGI IMG/M metagenome (GOLD analysis project Ga0306921, IMG submission 203760) | Lab enrichment of tropical soil microbial communities from Luquillo Experimental Forest, Puerto Rico - statoxic.12C.oxic.44.000.080 (v2)... | ecosystem: Environmental > Terrestrial >... | reverse complement strand
CAATTTGGTGGTTGTGCGACGCAACATCGAAGACGTCGTGGACGTGCTGCAGCGCGACAACCATGACTACGGCGGTCAACGCGTTGCGACGCTTCGTCTGCTTGACGAGGGTCGCGAACAGCTCAGCGCGGCACTTGCCTGGGACAGCCGCCGCTAACCAAAACGGGCGAACCCACGGGCGACCTCTCTAAAGGGGTCGCTCGCAGCATCACCGGCGGAGCCTGGCTATACGGGCGCGAAGTCTACGGTGAAACTGAAACTGCCTCAGGCCGGTATCATCATCTATGGACGCTGCCGGACAATACGCTCTCGCCTACGCGCTCACGACCACTGCGGGACTGCGCGGGTTTTTGACGCTGTTCGCCGCTTCGGTGGCGGCGCATTATCACGTCATCCATCCAGCTGGCGCCTTTAGCTGGCTCGCCTCGGACACTGCGACGGTCGTGCTCGGCGTGTTTGCCCTGCTCGAGCTTGGCGCGGACAAAGTGCCGGCCCTGGACAACGCGCTCCACGCGGTTTCATTCGCCGTGCGGCCGCTCGCCGGTGCGATCCTCGTCGGCAGTACCGTGCAAACACAAAACCCTGGCACATTGTACACGGCTATGGCGATCGGCGCGCTCAACACGCTGCTTGTCCATAGCTCATCGGCGGCGGCTCGTGCTGCGTCGACCGTGTCCACATTCGGGGCGGCCAACACGCCGATCAGCGCGGGCGAGGACGCGACGTCTATTGTTGGTATCCTTCTCGCCTTCTTGCATCCCTACGTCGCAGCAATACTGGCCGCGCTCTTCGTGATGACGCTCATCGTCATCGTCGTGGTCATCGCCGCGGTGCGCAGCGGCGCTCGCCGCGGCGCAGCGAGCCGCCGGCAGACCTCACCGCCGCCGACAAGTTGAACGAGCCCTATCGCCTGCGATCGCCGCACGTCCCTCTCACCAGCAGCGCATTGAAGGCCGCACTATTCACCGCGTCCGGATGACGAAAGTCGAATCCTCGCGTGTGTTGGGTCCACCAAGAGCCTTCGTGTGCCGGTAGTACTGCAGCGCTTTTGAGAGCGGCGGCCTGTGCACACGCGGGGACGAGTCCGCGTTTGGTGGGCGGCCGGCACAAGATACCCGGAACGACGGCCATGTATGGCCGCACATCCGCGCTCGTGGTAAAAACATCGTTCATAGGCAAGGCTGCGGCGTCGAAGCTGCCGAGGTGATCGGTGCCGAGCAAGTCTTCGATCGTGCGCAGCATCGACACCGTCGTGTAGAAGCTCGACACCACCGCGTGCCGCCGCGTGTAGGCCGAGATGACATGCGCCACGGTGCGATGAGAATCGACGTGGTCAGGACCGTCTTGGGCATCGTCTTCTACCACGAAAATCGCGGTGCTTTGCCAGTACGGTGAATGGGTCACGGCCTGCACGAGCTCGCCAAGCGCGTAGTCGTTCATTGCGATTTGCGACTCCGGCGTCTGGAGACCGCCAACGTTGGTCGAAAAGTTGCCGAAGTGATCTTCGGGCAGATCGACGACTTCAAAACTTGGTAGATTGCCGTGACGGACGTAACCGTCAAACTCACGCTGCCACTCCTCAAAGCGGTACTGATCCGGCACATCGAGGTCCCAGCCGCGATAGTACACATCGGTGCGGCCCCAGAGCTCCGACTGCACGGGAATTGCTTGCACCAAGCGCGAGGCAAACGGCGTGCGCGAAATGGGTAGATAATATGGCGCTTTGGGATCGTAAAAAAGCAGACTCGTGTAGATACCATAGTGCCGGTGCGTCAGACCAGCGCGCAGCACCGCATCCCAGATGAAGCCACCGCGAGCATCCGTGCGAAGGTCGCCCGCCCCTTCGGTTGCGGCGACGTCTTTGGTCCCCGGCAAGATCGTCGAGCCGCCGCTCGGGTCGAAGAGCGTGGTGATGCGCTCGCCGTACGGTGTTTTGGAGCCCAAGATCGGCAACGACATGTTAATGTTCCGCGGCTCGCCTTGCCATTCGTTGGTGAAGCCGCCGTTGCCATAGTCGAAGGGCACGGATTTTGCGTCGTAGTCGTTGGCGCGCCCCTGGAATGTCCAGCTCCAGCCGTCGCCTGAGACATCGCCGCTTGCATAGAAGTTATCGAGCGTGACGAACTCGGACGCCAGCCGATGGTTGTTCGGCGTCAAGCGCGCGCCGAACTGAACAAGCGCCGCATCGCCGTTGCCTGGCCGCAAGTCCCCCAGCACCTGGTCGTAGGTCCGGTTTTCCTTCATCACATAGATGACGTGCCGTATCTTCGTGCGCAACAGGCGCACGGTGCCAATGTCTTTGTCCGGCGCGGCTGCCAGGCCGTTGTTGGCGTCAACGATGCGCGAAAGATCCGTCAGGCTCTCGTCTGGCGGCACCGGCATGCTGAGCAGCCCGGCTTTCTCCAGATTGTATACATAGCCGTTGACGCCGCGAGCAAGCGGCACAGGGTTATCCTTGTCATCGACTTTGTATCGCGTCGGCCCGGAGGGCGACTTCGTATTGAGGACATACAGCCGGCGACCATCAGGGCTCACGCTGACCGCGCTCGGGTACCACCCCGTCGGCACGCGCCCCAGCACACGGCCCCGCGCAATATCGACCACGGCAAGCGCATTGTCTCCGGCAAGCGTGACATATAGGCGTCTGCCATCGGGGCTGAGCGCGAGCGAATTCGGATTGGCGCCTCGATACTGCGTCTGCGGATGCAACGGGATGACGCGCACGAGATGGTCGTCATCGGCGTTGATGATATCGACCGCGTCGAGACCGCCGTTGGCCACGTAGAGGTAGCGCATATCTGGCGAGAAGATCATTTTGTTTGGCTCGCCGCCAACATGGATGAAGTGAAGACCGCGTGCTCGGATAGCGACGACTTCACCATCGCGCAGGCTGCTGACGTACGGTGTCGTCGTGCTGCCTTGTCCTTTAGTGACGATCCAAAACGGATACTCGCCGTGAGGTGTGCGATCGCCGGGCGTGAAGAGTCGGATCTCCTTGACCACGCTGCGGCGGCCGGCGTCGATGACTGACACGGAGTCATTCTGCATGTTGGCGACGTAGAGCATCGACCCGTCGCTGTTGGTGGCCACGCCGGCGGCAATCGCTGGAAATGGAAGTTTTTGCAAACGCCCTGCGACACCGGCGCGCGTGTGTTTGAGCAAGCCACCATCTTGCGCCGATAGTGGCGCTTGGGCATGCGTATTGTGGCCAAGCGAGATGAAGGGAGGATCGACAAGCCATACCGCATCGGCAGCAGCGCCACTGTTCCTTGAAGCTCGATACACATACACCCGGTCGTCGGGGCCGTCGGATACGTAGAACCGCCGCCCGTGTGGGTCCCAAGCAATCCCGTTATAGGTGAACGGAAGATTGATCCGTTGCACGGCCCTCGGCACGGCTGGACGGATGTCGAACACAAAGACCCACTGCGCTGAAGACGTCATGACGCTGGATGGCCGCCCCGTTTGTGGATCGAGAACCGGATGCACGATCGGGCGCCCGTCCCCGGTGAAGTACGTGCTATTGTATCCGGTGGTCAGTACGAGCAGGGCGGTGCCATCAGGACTCGTCGCGGACGCGACGGCCCCGTCGGCATCGGCACCCCCATCGGCTCGCAGCAGGGTGCCCAGGCGCTGAATACGCGCACCGGGTGCGGCAGCCGGAGTGAGGTACTGCCCGGTGGGAAGGCGCAATCGGCCACTGGTGTTCCCATCCGCCCAGGCGAGGGCGCAAAGGACACCCATCAACACGATGCAGAGCGCCCAATTTTTTCGCATTGTGCCGCAGAACTCAATCCAGCGTTTCTTGCAAGGAACGGCACCAGCCCTCGTCCCTCCAGCTCTATATATCTCGTGAAAGGTTAGGCCGTTTTCGCCCTTCCGTGGCAAACCGGGCCATGGTAGGATGGGCACACCCTGGAACCCGGATCTTAGCTTTCCCCTCGTATTGACTGAGGAGGTCTTGATATGGTTGCTTGGACAATGCGCGTTTTTGCATTGGCCTTTTGCGCGGCTGCCGTGCTTGCGCTGACGGCGTCAAACGCGCCGGCAACGGCCGGCACACTCGGGCAAAGAGCTGTCTTCGGTGCCCCCTTCATTAGTGTGAAGCCCCTGCTTAGCGCACAGCAGGCCCAAGCTCGGCTTGTGAGCGTTCGGACCATCGACATGCGCAGCGTCCCAGCCGCGACCGCACAATCATATCTGTTGCGCCCTAGAGTCATACCGTTCCGCGCGGGCGTGGATCCGGCCACATATCAACGGATGAAGTCCTCGGCCGAGTTTAACTTCCGCGCCCCTACCAATCGCCTACAGTTGGATGAGAATCTCCCAGCGGGCCCACTACTGCCGACCGTCGCGTCCTCGTTCCAAGGCATGGCGGATTCGGGAACGGTTTGTCCGCCTAGCGGGTGCCAGCCACCCGATCAGGCATTGGCTGCGTCGTCTTTGTTCATCATGCAAGGCGTAAATACGTCATTTGATGTTTTCAATACATCTGGAGTCTCGCAAACCGGCTGGCCCAAGGCGGCTCGATCGTTCTTCGGTGTGCCAAATCCCGGGCCGTGCAATCCCAATGGCGCCTTCATGAGTGATCCGCGAGCGTTTTTTGACCCCAACACCGGTCGATTCTGGGTAGCGATGCTACAAGTCGACGGCCCCGCGATCAACGACACATGCTCGCCACTGACAAAATACTGGATCGCGGTCAGCGCCACAACTGATCCACGCGGCGCTTGGCATATCTACGCCTTCGACATGTCCGGTGGGACGTCGAATTTTGCCGATTACACGACGTTTGGTTTTGATCAAAGCGCGGTCTACTTCTCGGGCAACATGTTCTCACAGATCACGGGCCAATTCATGTACGACGAGATCTTCGGCGCCAACAAGACGAAGATGGCTTCTGGGCTAGCCGTCACCGCTCACGGCTTCAACCACCTGGCCATCGGCGGCGTTGACGTCGACACCGTGCAACCCGTGGAGACAGAGCAAACGACGGGCCCAGGCGTGGAGCTGTTCGTCAATTCACTGAACATGAACTTCGGCGGCGGGCTGTGCTCGGGTGGCTGCACCGGAGTCGCCGTGTGGGCGTTCGCAAACGTGCTGACGACGCCGACGCTGTCCGGGTTGCTCGTGCCGACCAAGAACTATTTCTTAGCGCCGAATGCGAACGAACCGGGCTGCGTGCGCTGCATCGAGACGATCGACACCCGTATCTCCGGCCAACCCGTCGTGTCCGGCGGGAACATCTACTTCGCACTCGAGACCGGCGTTTTTACGGGAACGTCGGTGGTGCCGGGCGTGTTCTGGGGCGAACTCAAGCCGACGCTGTCTGCCGGCAAGATCACTGGCGGCAGTGTCGTGCAGTCGGGACTCGAATCGTTCACCGGCACGCGCGCCGCATCGTTTGGGGCACTGACACTCGACAAGACCGGCGACGTGCTGATGGTCTTCGACTCCATGAGTTCAACCCTCAACCCAGGCATCTATGTCACTGGACGCAAGCCCACCGACGTGCTGGGGACGCTCGAGGCGCCAGCAACGCTCCAGGCTGGAGTTTCTTTCACCTTGAACTCGCGCTGGGGTGACTACGAGGCAGCAAGCTATGACGGGTTTACCGACAACAAGATCTGGGTAGCCGCCCAGTACGCCCCAGCCGACAATGACTGGGCGACGAAGATCGGCCAAGTACACCTGTAAGCCAGCGAGGATCAAAAATGGAGCTGCAACCGTATCTTTTCTTCCGCGGGAACTGTGAAGAGGCGTTGGACTTCTACAAACGCATCTTTGGCGGGGAGGTCACGCAACTGAGCCGTTTCAAGGACGCACCGCCGGACCCCGAGCATCCGCGATCGCCCGCAGACGACCAGCGCATCATGCATGCCACCTTTACGTCACCGGACTTCTCGTTCATGGCATCGGACGCGCAACCAGGCAAGGAGTATGGCGAAGGCCCGATCTCGTTGTCGATTGGGTTGAGCGACGTGAAGGTCGCGCAACGGCTGTTCGACGGCCTTGCGCAGGGCGGCAACGTCGAGATGCCTTTGAGCGATATGTTCTGGGGCGCTAAGTTTGGGATGCTCACGGACAAGTTTGGCATCGACTGGATGGTCAATTGCCAGCTGGAAGGGGCCTCCGTCAACTAACTCGAGGCGGCGTATCTCTTTATGGTCTACGAGACCTTATTACACACGTGGTGCTCGGTGATCATCTTGCCGTTCACGGGGTAGCTCGGTCCGTCCACTTTGTATTGCGAGTCCGAGGTCTTGGTGTACGTCGTCGCCACTGCCTCGGATCGCCCCGGCAGCACATAGCTCCATGACCACGTATCGCCACTGCGTGACCCGAGCATAGCAAAGTACAGCCCATCGCTCATGGCCCCGAACCGCACCCAGCGCTGCCTGTTGCCGTCATAGCCCAAAAGCCATTCGCCCTGCAGTGCCTGACCGGTCGTGGTCGCCGGAAAATCGAAGGTCTGCTCGAGCCAGCGATCGCCCAACACGCTCGCGTATGTGGTGGTGTACGTACCGGCTTGCTCGCTATCTTGCGTGTGCGAGCAGTTCCATTTTCCAACTAGAAACTGAGCCGTGGCCATCTCTGTCGACGGTGCAGCCGATGCGCTGACCCGCACCTTGCCAGCGATGAGTACCAAGAGGATTGCTATCAGAAGAAGAGCGCTACGTCTCATAACTGCCTCCAGATCAAATGTGCGCCCGCTGATGCTGACGATGATAGCACTCTGCCAAGCGCAGCGTCCTCAAGCGGCGCTGAGAAATCTTTCAGATATCGGAATAGATTTCGGCGCGCGGCTGTTAGTGGCCACCACGGCACGAGCCGCCACCGCCACCGCCCATGCGACCGTGTCCGATCATCACCGGAACCGCTCCGGCGCCAACGGCGCCGCCACCCGGAGCACTGTCAGACCAGATGGATCCAGCTGAGATCTGGCGACCCGTATCTACCTGATCCGGTGATGCGGAGGTATCGGCGCCCGCATCGGTGGATGTGCCTTCGCTCGCCTGCTGCGCCCGCATAGCCTCCATCCGCTGCGCTTGTTGCTCGACCAAAGCGCTGATATTGGTGATGTGCAGCGGACGCGCCAGCGGTGCGTGCACGCGTAAAGCGAGCGTGCTCTTATTTTTGCGGTGTCGCGAGACGACCGGCCAGACGGCGAGTGGTTTGAGCGGCTGAGCTTTTGGGCTCGTGTGCGAGCGCTCGATCGAGAGCGGCACAATCTTTCTGCTGGCCGCGAGGAACAAACGCGAAGACGTGGAGGATTTCAAAATCGGGCGCACGGCTAGCGCATGCGATGTGCGCCACGTGCCTATTTTTTGAGGAACGGTCTGCACGTGCGACCGCTGGATCCCTGCCCATACGTCGAACATTGTTCCCACAAGCGCACAACCAAGGATCGTTGCAAGGAAGACCCGTCCACGAAAGTGCGGCTTGCGAATGATTGTTGGCGACGCCGACGCCCCGAAGAACTCCGGATTGTCGCCCTTGATCCGTTGCTCGAGGTCGGTGTCAGCAAGGACGCGCAGGCGGTCTTCAACGCCATGAGGCAGACGTGGTCGAGTCAGCATCGGGGCCTCGCTTCCCGTAACTCCTTATAGCGGCTGAGGCTTAGAGCCGCCTTAAGCCTTTAAAATGTCCCGGTTCCCGACTCATTGCAGCTACGCTTCTTCCGGCAAAGGACTCCCTATTCGCGCGTTACTCGGACCGCCTTGAAGTCATAGCTCTTATTGTTGGGTTCGTATAAAGTGCCTATGATCTCATCGTCAGAGATCTTGCCTTTCACCGTCACCTGGCCCGACGTACCGAACCGTACCTTGATGAAGTCGCCGCTAATCCCGCCGTTCACGAGGATGATGCTGCCATAGAAAGGATCCGGCCGAACGGAGTTGTCGCGCCACTCCCCGTTAAGGATACCCTCGTCGTTGACTTTGAAGAGAAGGACGCCGGTCCACGGCGCTGTCTTCCTGAAACGAGGGATGACCTGACACTCGTAGATGAGCTGCGTGTTCCTGGGAATTTCGGTCGCTGAAGCTGCGGGCGCGAGGCTTGCGATGAGCGCCAAGCACGCCAGGGTCACAGCGTAGATCGTGCGCATGGATAGGCCCTCCCAACGCGTCCAGACATTCGAGGTTTCATAGCTCGATTCGTTTACAGCAATTATGCAACCCAGCGATCGAGGTGATTGCTACCACCGTTGCAATTAGTTGGAACTCCAAGTCAAGAGGGCCGATCAAAGTGCCGCTTAGCGACGGCAATACGGGCATTTCCAGTTGTGTGTGTCCCGCATCTCGGGTTCGGCTGCGTGTCTCCCGACCTGTGGCAGATTTGACCGGCCCAGAAGCCATTTGGTATACTACCGACGCGCCACGTTGGGCGCATTTTCCGTCCTTGGGAGCGTCACTTTGTTCATCATCAACCTCCAGCGCTTTGCCCATAAAAAGGGGCTCGGCTCGTCGCGCAACGGACGCGACTCTCAAAGCAAACGCCTGGGCGTCAAGAAGTTCGGCGGCGAGCGCGTCACACCGGGCAACATCATCCTGCGGCAACGCGGCACGCAATACTACCCCGGGCCCAACGTCGGCATGGGCAAGGATAACACACTCTTCGCGCTCACTGAAGGCGTCGTTGAGTTCGCTCGTCGCGGGCGCAACCAGCAGACCGTCAAGGTCGTGGCCGCAGAGCTTGCCGGCGTCAAGTCCTAAGTCGGCGATCGCAGGCTTCACTTTCTTGACGCGGACCGGCTTGGCTGTCGGTCCGTTTCGTTTTTTTGGCGACCCCTCGTGTTCATCGATCAAGCGCAGATAATGGTTCGCGGCGGCAAAGGCGGTAATGGCGTCGTCTCATTCCGGCGTGAGAAGTACGTGCCACGCGGCGGACCTGACGGCGGCGATGGTGGCCGAGGCGGCACCGTGTTCTTGCAAGCGGATCCGCAACGCACCACGCTCAACGAATTTCGGCACCGCAAGCGCTTGGCCGCACAAGGCGGAGGAAGCGGTGCGGGCCAGAACTGCCACGGCAAAGCGGGCGACAACCTCGTCATTGCGGTGCCATGCGGCACGCTCGTCTACGAAAAGGGCAAACTGCTGGCTGATCTCGACGCATCGGGCGAGCGCATCTGCGTCGCACGCGGCGGGCGGGGCGGTCTTGGTAATCAGCATTTCGCAACGGCCATCAAACAGGCGCCACGCTTCGCGCAGCGCGGCGAGCCTGGCGAGGAACGAGAGCTCGACCTGCAGCTCAAGTTATTGGCTGATGCGGGCATTGTGGGCGCTCCCAACGCCGGCAAGTCAACGCTGCTTGCGTCGGTGTCTGCCGCGCGTCCGAAGATCGCTGATTATCCGTTCACGACCCTCGAGCCGCAGCTCGGCGTCGTCCCGGTCGATATCGATGTCAACTTCGTCCTCGTCGACGTTCCCGGGCTCATCGAAGGCGCGAGCAAAGGCGCGGGGCTGGGCGATCGATTTCTCAAGCATATCGAACGCACACGAGTGCTCATCCATCTCATCGATGGCGCAGCTGCACCGCATGACGCGATCAAACAGTTGCGGATGATCGAGCACGAGCTGCGCGCCTGGGATCCCAAGCTGCTCAAGCTCCGCCGTATCGTGGCCGTCTCGAAACAAGATCTGCCGAGCGCGCAGGTAACCTTGGCCGGAGTGCGCTCGGTCGCGGGACCGGGCGTGCATGGGATCTCGGCTGCCTCCGGCGCGGGCGTCCGGGAGCTCGTAGGCGAGGTGTACAACGCCGTGCAAGCGGCGCGCGCGCAGACCGAACAACAGCAGGCGGAAGTGGTGTTGCAGCCTCGTCCGAAGCCAGTCGATGCAAGTGTGCTTGTCAAAAAGGAAGGTCGAGCGTTTCGCGTGAGCGGGAGAACAATCGAGCGCGTCGCGGAGATGACAGACCTCGATTCTGATGAGGGCCAGGTCTATCTGCAAAAAGCGCTCACTCGTACGGGCGCGCGCCGCAAGCTCGAGCGGGCAGGCGCAAAGCCGGGCGACCGAATTCGTATCGGCGAAGCGGAGATCATCTTATGAGCCGGCCGTTGCGTCTCGGCATTTTAGGCGGTGCGTTCGACCCGGTGCATGTCGGTCATCTCTTCATCGCGAGCGCAGTGGCAGCCGAGCTTAGCCTTGACCGTGTCCTCTTCCAACCGGTTGGGGATCCGGCGCACCGCACACCGGTCGCCTCTTCAGCTGACCGGCGAGCGATGGTGTTGCTTGCGATTCGCGGCGACGATCGCTTTATGCTGGATGAAACCGCGCTTCGTCAGCGTGGGCCCGTCTATACAGCAGACACGATGCCTCTGCTGCGTAAGGAATATCCCGACGCCTCGTTTCTGTTCATCGCAGGGGCGGATTCGCTCATCGATACGCCGTGGCGGCGTCTTGATGAGGTCGCTGCGGAACTCGATCACTTCGTGGTGGTCGAGCGAGCCCTTGCCGACGCTCGCCGCCTTGCGCCGACGCTCGCCGCCTTGCCGTCAGATCTTGCCAAGCGTTTTGTGATCGTGAACCTGCCGCTGGTCGACGTCTCAGCCAGCGCTATCAGAGCCCGTGTGGCAGCGCACCGACCGATCCGATATTTGGTTCCCGATCCTGTTGCAGATTATATTGCCCGCGCGCATTTGTACGAAAAGCCGTAGCAGCGCAAAACTGCCAAGGAACTAAGAAGCGCGGGTTACGGTCCGCTCGGGGGCGGCGTCCGAACACCGCCCCCTTGCATGTCCAGTCCCAAAGGCGCTTCGCCTAGTTCGAGGCGAAGGCTGGGTACGAGAACGTCCCTGTTGCTACGGGTCTTGTCGTGCGCCCTGCACCGGGATGGCCGGGCGTCGCCAAAAGCACGATACGGATATTTCCAGCGGCGCGCACAAGCCGACGGACGCCGGGGACCGAAGCCAAAGCCTCATGCAGCGTGCGAGACGTGGGACCATCAGAGCGGAAGTTGGACATTTCAGAATGACGGCGCAGTGATTCGCCGCCCACCTACTATAGTCGATTACTGCATGAACGACAATTCCGAACATCCGGTCGAGTGCACCCTGCAAAAACCCCAACGGTCGGTCGGTATCGCCAGCGTGGCCGCTGTGGTCGCGGTCACGTTGGCGGCCTGCTCGCTTGCGCCACCACCTCCGGACAACCAGCGCGCGCTCGACGATATCGCCGCGCACAGGGGCGGTGCCGAAGAGGTCGTCGCAGGAACCGTGCTTCGGGTCCTACCACTGCACGAAGGCCCAAGCGGCATGCACGAGCGCTTTATCGTCGCTTTGAGCGCAGGTGGCACAAGCCTTCCGCTTTATGTGACCGACAACGTTTCGGTGGGCCAGCTCGCGCCGCTGCGTGCCGGCGACCCGGTGACGGTGAAGGGCGAGTTGGCGTTTGATGATCTGGGACCGCTATTGCACTGGACGCACCGCGATCCGCGAATGCGCCATCCTCCCGGGTTTGTTATGGTTGGGGGCCACGTCTATGAGTGAGGGCCGCAGCACACCCCTGACCGAGATCGCCTTAGCTTCGCACTCGCCGCGACGTAAGACATTGCTCGAGAGTCTTGGTTTGCATGTCGTCATCGTTCCGAGCTCGTACGACGAGGACCCACAGGCGGGGAATCGCGATCCTAGTGAGGTCGCTTTGCGTCACGCGCTCGGTAAAGCGAATCTTGCGCAAGCGGGCGGTCCGACGCTGCTGTTGGCGGCCGACACGGTGGTTGCGGTCGATGGCACATTGCTCGGCAAGCCACGCGACGCCCAAGAGGCACGACGGATGTTGCGAACACTCTCGGGGCGAGAGCACCGAGTCTTCACCGGTTTTGCCGTGCTCGATCGAGCGGCTGGCAAACAGCGCAGTGGGGTCGAGTCAACGTTCGTGCGCTTCGCCGATTTGAGCGAACAAGACATCAACGCATACGTCGCAACCGGTGACCCGTTGGACAAGGCGGGAGCGTATGGGATCCAAGGGCGCGGCGCCCTCCTGGTTACTTCTATTCGCGGCGACTTCTACACGGTGATGGGCTTACCGCTGGCACGTATCAATGCGGCACTGCGCGAATTGGGCTATGATGTGCGAGCGCGATGACGTTGCTTGAGCGCCTCTATGCCGGATTAGCGCCGGAGATCAGCATTGACCTCGGCACGGCTAACACGCCCGTGCACGTGCGTGGTCATGGTATTCGCTTCGTCGAGCCGACCTTTGTTGCGGTCGACACTGACTCAGGCAAGGT
>Ga0306921_10006456_pt1 | contig 12228 bp, 11 predicted proteins | sample sta12Cox44000080_FD_203760 | JGI IMG/M metagenome (GOLD analysis project Ga0306921, IMG submission 203760) | Lab enrichment of tropical soil microbial communities from Luquillo Experimental Forest, Puerto Rico - statoxic.12C.oxic.44.000.080 (v2)... | ecosystem: Environmental > Terrestrial >... | reverse complement strand
CAGTTCACCAAGACAGTTGCTCACCCGGCGCCTTCGGCGCCGACCTCTCCCCGCCGGGGAGAGGTGACGCTAGCCGCGAGTCCGCATGACTCTTTAACCGTATCGAAAAATGCATCTAGCCCGCCGCGCCGGCGCGCTCGCTCGCGACATCGAAGTTCAGCTCGATAACCACGTTGTTCGGGTCGTTGAGGAAAATCTGCCAACGGGTGCTGTTCGGCACCTGGTTGACGCGGAACGGCACGCCTTTTTGCGTCAGATGCTGCTTGACGGCGTCGAAGCCGCGGCTGCCGAAGGCGACGTGGTCGATGACGCCGGAATCCGGAGGCTGCGCCTTTTCTGTGGGCGAGATGTCGTTGAGGTGCAATACCGGGTGACCTTCGCTGTAAAGCCATGCGCCGGGGAAGTTGAAAGCAGGCCGCGGCCCGTTTTTGAAACCCAGCACCTCCTCATAGAAACGCACGGTGTCGCCGAGCCTGCGGGTCGATACGTTGTAGTGGTCGAGCATGCCGACGCGCATGGTCATGGGGGTCTCCTTGCTTTCTTTGATCGGTCCCGACCACCTATAGCGCGATTGGCGCGCGGCGGCGAGTGGCCACAGGGCGATCGGTGCAACGGCTGCAGGAGGCCGTGCAGCTTAGAGCATGTCCCGCAAAAGTGGGAACCGGTTTTGCGAAAAAGGACATGCTCAAACAAAGAGGTAGAGCGGCATGACGATTCGAAGAAAAGTCATCCCGCTATAATGGCGCGATCCGAAAAAATCGGGCGGCGCAAGGCCGCCCAGTGCATCACGCGGGGAGGAAGCAAGGAGCTTGTGAACCGCCGACCAGCAAATGGATTAATCCTCATGAGCACCGCGCGGCTGATTCGTCAACAAGTTTCCGCCTTGCCGCTTCGCCGCGCCCGGCGTGGCTCGGCGGGCGCGGGCTGGCTCGGCGCGGCGCCCATGCGTGCCGCAACTTCGGCCGGCACCCGGTAATCGCGCAGCACGCGTTTCATATCGCGCAGTCCGCAGGCCTCGCGCTGCACGATGAGATGCCAAAGCGCCACGCTGGCCCTTTCGATCAGCGCTGCCCGCAACGCGCGCCGTCCGACCGGAGATTCTGCTGCCTTGCCGTCAAGCTCGAATAGGGCCGCGAGCGCTGCTTCGAGCGCACGTCCCTGCCGCCCCAGCGCCGACGCTCTTTCCTGCGCGAATTCGTGCTCGAGGAGGGGCCGGGAATTGATCGATCGCTCGGGCATGCTCGATTTCACTCGCGAGGCGGTGGGGCAATGGTGGGAGCTATAAGCAGCAGCTCCGGCGTGGCCTCCGCGCTTCCTTGAAGCTCCCCCGCATATCGGTTCATATGCCCCCTGCAGCAGCGGGGGATGCGCCGTAGCCGGAGGAGGAGCAAACGTGCCCATCGGAAAACCTTTCACCGCCGCCTACGTGCTGGCCCTGGTCGTTGCGGCGGGCCACGCCGCGTGGTCGCAGGAGATCCTCAAGGTTGCCATCCCGCAGCGTGGCGCGTGGGATGCCGGGGTGGCGGAGCTCGGTCAGCGCGGCGGTATCTTCCGCAAGCATGGGCTCAACCTGGAAATCCTCTACGTCCAGGCCGGGCCGGAGTCGATTCAGGCGGTGATCGCCGGCAGCATCGATATCGCCACGGCGTCCGGCGTATCGGCGGCGGTAGGCACGTTCGCCAAGGGCGCGCCCATCCGGATCATCGGCAGCGAGATGATCGGGGCGCCCGATCTCTACTGGTATGTGCCGGTGAGCTCGCCGATCCAGCGCATCGAGGACTTCAACGGCAAGACGGTCGCCTATTCGCTCACCGGCTCGTCGAGCCATGCCGCTCTGCTCGCGCTCATCGCGCAGTACAAGCTCACCGCCAAACCGACCTCGACCGGCAACATTGCCGCGACCATTACGCAGACCATGACCGGTCAGGTGGACGTCGGCTTCGGAGCGGCGCCGTTCGGCCTCGACCTCGCGGAGGACGGCAAGATCCGGATCATTGCCACCGGCAGCGATGTCGCGTCGCTGCGCACGCGCACGGTGCGCGTGAATCTCACGAGCGTAAACGATCTGCAGAACCGCCGCGATGCCATCGTGCGCTTCAACCGGGCGTATCAGGAGACGGTCGACTGGATGTATTCCGATCCGGCCGCGCTCAAGCATTACGCCGAGTATTCCGGTCTGCCGGAGAAGATCGTGCTGCGGGTACGCCAGCTCATCCCGAAGGAGAACCTTGCCACCGGCCGCATCGAGGGCATGGACCAGGTCATGGCCGATGCGGTGGCCGGAAAATTCATTCCGGCCCCGCTCGCAGCAGAGCAGATCAACGAGCTCGTCCAGATCCCGAAATGATCAGGCGAGCACCTGGTATTTTTTCAGCCAGGAGACCATCTGGTTCCAGGCGTTCTCCGCCGCTTCCTTGCGATAGCTGGCGCGATAATCGGCATGAAAGCCGTGCGGCGCGCCGGGATAGATCTTGATCTCGAAGGTCTTGCCCGCGCCAGTGAGCGCGGTCCTCATCTGCTCGACCTGGGAGACCGGGATGCCCTGATCGGCGTCGCCGTAGAGGCCGAGCACCGGCGCCTTCATCTCCGGCGCCTGCTCGATCGGATTCTTCGGCCAGATCGACTTCTGAGTATCCGGATCGACGAGCGAGCCGTAGAACGCGACGGCGGCCTTTAGGCCGCTGCTGTGCGCGGCATATTCCCACACCGTGCGCCCGCCGCGGCAGAAGCCGATGATGCCGAGGCGGCCGGTGTCGCCGCCCTGCGACTTCGCCCACGCCACGGTGGCATCGAGATCCGAGAGCAACTCCGCATCCGGCTTCTTGTTCACATAGGGCATGAGCTTCGGAATGTCGGTGATCTTCGTGAGATCCTCGCCGGTGCGGAAATAATAGTCGGGTGCGACCGCAAACGCGCCGAGCTTGGCCAGGCGCCGGGCGACATCCTTGATGTACTCGTGCAGGCCGAAGATCTCCATCGCCACCAGCACCACCGGCGGGTTCTGCGCGTTGGCGGGACGCGCGTAGTAGACCGGCATCTCGCCATCGGCGACCTTGACCTTGGCATCGCCCGCGGTGAGCCCGCCGGTGTCGGTGTGCATGGCGTCGGCACGCACCGGCCCGGCCGCAAGCGTGTAGCCGGCGGCGGCCGCGGCGGAAGCCGTCAGGAAGAAGCCGCGTCGCGAGAGCGGATCGCTCTGGTGCGCAAGGCCTTCGATATCGGATGCGAGCTTCGCATGGGCGTTCATGACATTCCTCCGCTGCGGGTTGGCGGGGCCAAGCTTGGCCCGGGAGAGATTGAGAGCGTTTGGGGCGTTTCAGCCCGCGGTAACGATCGGCTGATCGTGCCGTATCCGGGTGAATGCCGGCAAGCCTCGCTTATGCTCGGTGGGGCTGCCCTTTCACCCCCCTCATGCGTGGGCGTCATAGCGCGCAATACCGTCTTGCGCGCCATTGATCGCGCACGGGAAATGCCCGCGGTTTGCGTGCTGCCGATTCCGCCTGCGGATTGCCGGCATGTCGAAAGCATGACTCTGCCGCGCAAGAAAGCCGCTTGCGTGATCTCGCGGCTCGCGCAGGAATGATCCGGGAGGAACCCGTTCTTTGTTTCAGCGTTCTTGGGTCAATTGGCGTCTCATGACTCCGGAGGAGCCGCCAAGGAAGGACCAGGTTTCGGATCCCATTCACAGAGGAGCTCCATCGATGTGTGATTATAGCCTGCACCACGTGGCGACCAGGCCCGCCAGGATCGAGGACAAGCTGGTGGTGACCAAGTTCAGCAATTCCATCACGCGCGGCTTTTCGGCCGTGGGCGAGCCGCATGTCGCGGTTTGCCTGCTTCCCGGTACCGAGATCGCGTTCGAATCCAATGTCGAGTGCGAGCCTTCGTTCGGCATCGGCATTCTCCCCAACAAGAAGATCGGGCAGCGCCTTGCGCGCTTCCGGCAGATCAACATGGACAACGCCGTGACCCATCACGATGCGCTGGAATTCCCCGATGGCCAGGTAGTGTTGCTTACGCGCCTTTGCGACGGCCAACGGGCAACCGTGCTGCAACTGCCTGCCGCAGCCCGCACGGAGCGTTCAGAAGCAAGCGTGCCGGCGCAGCCGATTCGCGAGCCCGCGAATACGGCGCGATAGACACGTCTGCGTCATGCCCGCGGCAAGCGCGGGCATGACGATTCTGATTGTCGTCACGCTCCAGGGTTGAGAAGAAAAGCCACCGGCCGCGCCGGTGGCTTTATCTTTGTGGCGCTAAGCCGCTTCAGGCTCGGGAAACGAGACTAACGTCTCGAATTTATACCCGCACGCTTCGCATTCCCACAGGTGCCGTACGCGCAACCGGTCCAGATACTCGGACCATTCCGGCAGGAATATTGTCTCTCCGCATTGGGCACAGTAATTATGCAGTCTGCCTTGGATCGTATGCTTTCGCGGGCTCGCCGCTCGGAGTTCCATGACGCGTTCTCCGCCATGCTTCTCCCCCTCGCCCGCATGCATGGTACCGCAATGGCCGCGGTAATGAAGCAGCAGCCCTGACCTAAACGCGGCCGGTGCCCCGGTAGGGCGAGGTCTTGCGGGCCGGGAGCGAGGCATGCAGGCGTGCGCGCGGATTAACCCCATTTGTCCGATTGGCCGCGACTGTAGGTTGGGTCTCGCAAGCGCTCGACCCAACCTACAGGTCACCATAGGGATGGGGCCTGGGTTGGGTCTCGCAAGAGCTAGACCCAACCTGCAAGTCACCCGGCGGTAGCGCATCGCGCCTTCCCTAATTGTTTATTTGCCGCTATATATCGGGACGGGGTCGGGGGTGCAGAGGAGACTGCTGTGCCCTTAGCGCGTGATCTGCACCCCGAGTTCGGGTATATCGGCTCGGCCCCCAAACTGTTCCGCAAGCTTGGTCTCGTGTCCGCCTTCGTCGCATTCGGGCTGATGGCGGGCGTGAGCGGCATTGCGGTCTTCATGGCGGGTCCCGATCCCGATCCCATGCATGCAATGGCGCTCGCTCCATCCGAGGCGCTTCTCAGCACGCCGCCCGCTTCTGCCCCGCCTGCCAACGCCGTGGCGGCCGAGGAGCAGAAAACGCTCAATGCGGGGGTGACCCTGCCACCGTGCGGCGGCTATGTCAGCGAGCGGCTTGGCGACGATTGCAGCTCCTTCAGAATGCACAGGTCGCGCACGGTTCCGGCCATGAATGAGCGGCCGGCGATTGCCGCCGTCGCCATCGGTCGCCGCGACGAGCCGGCGGCGCTTCCCCCGCAGCCCGCGGTTAACGTCGCTGCCATCCCGCAGACGCCGCCGGATGATTCCGCCGTGCCGGCCGACAGCGCCGAGGTGCCTGCGGCCGCGCCCGCGACAGCGGCTGTCGCGCCTGTTGCCAAGGCTGCGCGCAGCCGCAGCCGCCACGTTGCCCGGCGCGAGGGCTATTCCTCCGGTCGCTCGTCCTGGGCAAGGTCGGCCTATTCCGGATCATCGAGGGGCGGCGGCTACGCCGGCATGTGGTAGGCGGCGCGGACGAGCGCGAGCGCCGCGCTTGATTTGCCGAATGCGCTCGTGACCCTCGGTCCGGGATTGTTTGCAGACAGATTTTCCAGGCGCCGCGTCGGCGCGGCCTTTCGCGCTGGCGCGGGCGCATCTTTCTATGTGCGCGGATCCCGTTATAGTGGTCGTGCAAGCATCACACAGGAGAACCCAGATGCCTGAAGTCTATGTCCACGCGGTCAAGGGACGCTCGCTCGACCAGAAGCGCGCCCTGGTGAAGGACATTACCGACGCCGTGGTCAAGAATTTCTCCGTTGCCCCCGAAGTGGTCACGGTCGAGATCGTCGAATCCGAGCCGACGGCAAAAGCGAAGGGCGGGGTGCTGTTCAGCGAGATGCGGCGCTAAGCGAGGGTCCCCCTCACCCGGAATGAGCGCGCGATGCGCGCCCATTCCGACCTCTCCCCGCTGGGGAGAGGTGAACCGCGTTTGCGGCATGGCTTGAGAACATTTCCGTGACCTGAGAGTTTCGCTGAACGAGCAGCGGGCTCGGATCACCTCTCCCCGCCCGAACTCGGGCCTGCCCGAGTTCGGCACTTTAAGCTTGCCCAAGTCGGATATATCCGACTTGGGCTGAGAGGTCGCGAGCGTAGCGAGCGGGTGAGGAGGCCGCGACGATTCGAAGGAAGCTCTCCCGCGCTACAGGCTGCGGCCGTCGAACGGCACCAGCTTGAGGCCCGAAGGGTCGACGTCGTCCAGGCAGCGCACGTTGATGGCGACCGTCTCGCCGCCCTGCGGAGATCTGCCGCGCGAGAACGCTCCCACGCCGCATTGCGGGCAGAACAGGTGGTGGAGGGTCTTCTTGCCGAACTGATAATCCCTGAGATTCTCGAGACCGGCGCGCAGCGCAAAGCTCTCCGCAGGCACGAATGCCCACAGCGCGCCGCGCTTCTGGCAGAGCGAGCAGTTGCAGGAAACCACGCTGGAAACGTCGGCGGTCACCTCGAAGCGCACTTCCCCGCAGTGGCAGCCGCCGGTGTAGGTCTTCTCGGTCATTGCCGTCTCCGTCGCGCGCGGCTGCGCCACCCGTGAGCGCGGTCGCCTTGCCAAGCGCTGCAATTTAGCGAAAGTGCCGGCGGCGTGCGAGCCGCCCCTGCAACCTGCCTGTCGCACGCGGCTGCTACCGTGGGAACCATGGACGAGCCGTCGCGCATCGAGGTCACTGCCTTCACCCACAGGGGCCGCGTGCGCGCCCGCAACGAGGACAGCATCGTCGTTGCGGGGTGGGTGCCGGAGGCCGCGATGGCCGGCCCGCGCCGGTCGCGTCACGCGCTCGGCGGGCCCCTGCTGTTTGCCGTCGCCGACGGGGTGGGCGGGCACGTCGGCGGCGAGGTTGCGAGCCGTCACGCGACGCGGCGACTGGCGGCGGAGAAGGCAAGCGCGCAACCCGATGGCATTGCCGCGCAGCTCGCGGGGATCAACGCCGAGCTCTACGGGGCCATGCAGGACGATCCCTCGCTTGCCGGCATGGGCACGACGGTCGCGGGACTTGTGCTGTGCCCGCGGCGCGCGCTCTGGTTCAATGTCGGAGACAGCCGCGTTTATCTGGAGCACGGAGGCCGCTTCACGCAGATCAGCATCGACGACGTGCCGCCGGGACCGCGCTACGGGATCATCACGCAGACACTCGGCGGCTGTCACAGCTTCTTCCCGATCTCGCCGCACATCGGCGAGGAGGACCTCGATAAGGAGAATTCCATATCGGGGTCGCGCTGGCTCCTCTGCAGCGACGGGCTTACCGACATGCTCGACGACGACGAGATCGCGCACGTGTTCGCGCGCGACGATGAGGCGGCGGTGCGAACGCTGTTCGAAGCGGCGATGGCGGCGGGCGGCAGCGACAATATCTCGATCATCGTGGTGAGCGCGGGCGGCGCCTGAGGCGGGCTGGGGCGGTGCGCCAGACACTCGACCGCTGGACGGCACCCAAATACCGCCTTAATCTGGCCAAATTCACGGCCGCTCTGCTTTCGAATGGCAGTTGAGCGCCGCCGAGAGTTTCAATTTCCTGTTGCCCTGGATGCTGCTCGGTTCTTCTCAATTTGAGCCGGGTATGGGGGGCGCGTCGTAACTGGGGCTGGGCGCGATGGCTGACCCATTCGCCTACGAGATAACCGGTCCGGGAAGCGACCTGTTCGGCGTCATTGACCTGAACACCGGCGTGTTCACGTCGCTCGGCGACATGGGACAGACGTTGGCCGGCCTCGGCAGTTACGGCGGCATAATCTATGGGGGCGCCTATCACGGTAACACGCTTTACAGCGTCAACACGTCTACCGGCGCGCTGACCGCCATCGGCACGAGCGATATTGGCGGTGGCTATGCGGATTTCGGTTCGACGACATCGGGTCTCTACGCCTTCGGTGGAGATGGAAACCTCTATTCCATAGATCCAACGACTGGTGCTGCCACCGAGATAGGGCCGACGGGCCTGTCGTTCGGCGGCACCGTGATGGGGATGTCGTCAGGTTCGAGCGCGCTGTACCTGACGCAGAACAATTCGCTCTACTCTTTGAATACGACGAACGGCTCTGCCACTTTGATTGGTACGACGAATGAGGGCGAATCCGGCTTTGGAGCTTTGGTTTCTATAGGGGGGACCCTCTATGGTGGAGCATACGGGGCATCCACACCCGATATTTATACTTTCAAACCCCCAAAGCGGCGCCGCGACATTCATAGCGGCATCACCAAGCACTCCATCTTACCGAGGCGTGGCCGGATTTTGGGGGCTGGCACCAATCCCACAACCAGCCCTGACTACGACCTACGACGTGGTCACTGACTTCAACGCCACCGGCATTCAGCCGTTAGCTGGTGACCCGTTTACGTACGGCACTGAAACGAGTTTGAATACGGGCTTTACACTATTTCCGAATTTCCAGGCTAATGGCACCGTCTCAGTCGGCAGCGGCCAGTTCACGACTGATGGAACATTGGCTAATTATTATATCTCCGAGCCCATTTCGGGACCTAGCGTAGGAAGAGTTGCTACCGGAGGGCCGCTGAACTTCGAGAACTTTTTTACTGTCCCGACGAATGTGCTCGTGTTGATGCCGGGGCAACCGAGTCTCAGTACCCCAGAAATCACAGTAACGCGATTCACTGCTCCGGAAAATGGTGTATTCGACATAACTGGTTCGTTCACTGATCTGGAAGCGGCTAGTGTCAGCCTTGTGGTACTCATCAATGGAGTTACAGAATTTAGCGGAGGCTTTTCAGGACAGTCCAGCCTTCAGGGAACAATACCATTCTCGATCAGCGATGTGTATCTTACGCGAGGAACGACTATTGATTTTGCCGTAGACAGCTTGGGCGACCGATCGAACGATGTGCTCGGGTTGACCGCTCAGATCACCGAAACTCCAGTCACGCCGACAGTCGCGGTGTCGATCGACAACACCGACGTCAACATTGCCAATCGCATCGGGCTCGTGACGTTTGCGTTCAGTGCGGCGCCGGCTGCATTCACCCTCTCCGATACCAGCGCGGTGGGCGGGACGCTGAGCAACCTCCAGCAGGTGAATGCCACCACCTACACTGCGCCATTTACGGGTGACGCTGATACCGACACCACGGATGCCTCGGTGAGCGTAACCGCCGGCTCCTGGCAGGATGGAAACGGCAATTCTGGGGCAACTGGCAGCACCGCTCCGTTCACTGTCGATACGGTGAGGCCGACAGTGACCGTGTCGATCGATAACACCGACGTCAACGTTGCCCGTCCCACTGCGCTGGTGACGTTTACATTCAGCAAACCGCCGACGGATTTCTCGCTCAATGATGTGACCTCGGCCGATGGTTCGCTGAGTAATTTGAGCGGGTCTGGGACGACCTACACGGCGACGTTCACGGCGAGTCCCGGTGTTGATGATAACGCAGCCACGGTGAGCGTGATTAACGGCAGCTACCACGATGCCGCCGGCAATGCCGGAACCGGTGGCAGTACGACGGCATCCGCTGTTAATTTCAGCAGTGCAGTTGCGACCTTCTACGAAGTTCAAAACGATTGGGCTCCATCGCAAATGATTGACGGGATCTTCACGGGTCCCGGCGGCATTAATGGGTGGTCGGTATATAACTATGCTACTGGCGTGTCGGAAGCTGCCGATGCTCTATTAACGATTGCAAGCCCTCTACCTGCGGGCAAATACGAGCTCACTTTCACAATCTATCAAAACTACTATGGGAACCCTGGTCACCTATTAGGAGACTTCGCGCTCGACTACACAACGGTGGCATCGCCGACGTTGTCCAGCCCGCAAACGCCCGTTTCGATTCAGCTCGCGTCTTCCCTGAATGGAACGACATTTTCTTATCTTTCGCCGGGAGAATTGTTAGCCAATACGAGCAAAAACTCGATAGGAACTGATACGTATACCATTTCAGCATTGGTTGACTCGGCATCACCGATTACCGGGATATTTCTCGACGCAATCAAAAACCCGTCACTTCCAGGCGGTGGACCGGGGGGTCAGTACGGCAACGGAAACTTCGTCGTATCGGAGTTCACTCTGAACGACGCCGCCATAACCGGCGGCAGCACGGCACCGTTCACGATCGATACCGTGACGCCGCCGACACCAGTGGCACCTGCCGACAGCGCGGTGATCAACGGCTATGTCAACGCCACGCACGACACCGCCGCGCAGGCACTCACCGGCAGTGCCGAGGACGGCAGCACGGTCACCGTGTACGACAACAGCGCACAGATTGGCACCACCACCGCGAACGCCACGACCGGAGCCTGGAGCCTGCCCATCGGGGTGCTCGCGAATGGCAGCACGCACAGCTACACGGCCACCGCCACCGATGCCGCCGGCAATGTGAGCCAGCCGAGCGCAGCGCTCAACTTTACGGTCGACATTACGCCGCCGGCGACGCCCGCGGCGCCTGCCGACAGTGGGGTTGTCAACGGCTATGTCAACGCCGCGCACGACACCGCGGCGCAGGCACTCACCGGCAGTGCCGAGGACGGAAGCACAGTGACGATCTACGACAACAGCACGCGGATCGGCACCACCACCGCGGACGCCTCAACCGGGTCCTGGAGCCTCCCCATCGGTCAGCTCGCCGATGGAAGCGCTCACAGCTACACGGTCACCGCCACCGACGCCGCCGGCAATGTGAGCCAGCCCAGCGCGGCGCTGAGCTTCGTGGTGCACGAAATGCCGCCAACAATTGCAATTAATGTGATTGCCGGCGACGACGTGCTGAATGCTGTCAAAGCGCAGCAGCCGCTGGGTATCACTGGCACCTCGACCGAAGCCGTCGGGCAAGCAGTCACAGTGGGCCTGAACGGGGTGCGATACACCGGCACAATTGCCAGCGACGGCTCCTGGTCCGTGACGATACCGCAGTCAGCGCTACTCACGTCGGTGTTCCCTGACGGCAAATACACGGTCACCGCCGACGTATCGGACAAATACGGCAACGCGGCTCAGGAAGCGACGCGAACCCTGGACGTGGATGAAAAGCTGCCGATACCTCAATTCCTCTATGTACCCAACGAATACGACAACACCATTTCTGTTGTGGACACATCTAACAATACTGTGGTCGCAACGATTCTTGGGTATCGCGTCAGATGGCAACGCGCTTCTCGGCACCGGCGAGACCTTTATTGCCCGCGACTCAGGTGCGCTTGCATCGACACTAGCATCTGGGCCGAGCGGCTCTCCAGGTCCGATATTTACAGGAGGAACGCTTCAGTTCGCTGGGCCGGATATCAGCGTCGACCTTCCGATCGGAATAGAAAGCCAGGGCGGCACGGTCGATACCAACGGTAATAACGGGACGCTTTCCGGTATTATCTCTGGGTCGGGTAGCTTAACGAAAATTGGCGCCGGCGCACTCACCCTCGCTGGCCTCAACACCTACACCGGGGGCACGACCGTTACCGCCGGCACTCTGGCGCAGACTGGCACCGGCACCCTTGGCGTCACGACCAATGCAGTGACGGTGAACGGCGCGACTGCGGTCCTCGACTCGGCGGCACCACACAGACCCAGGACGGCGGCCTCATACTAACTGGGGGCACCATCCAGAATGGTACACTCTCCTCATCGGTTGGATTTGGTGTGCTGTCCGGCACAATTAGTGCGACGCTGGCTGGTGCTGGTGGACTCACTAAGACTTCTCAAGACACGGTGGTCCTTGCGGGAGCCAATACCTACACCGGCGGCACAACGCTCAATGCCGGCGCACTCCAAATCAACGGCTCAGGCACTTTGGGCGACCCCGGTGGGTCAACCAACATCAACGGCGGCATACTTAATCTTGGCCTTACTACGGAGACGCAAGCAACGTGGCAGTTGGCAGCTGGCATGCTGACCTATGGGACAGCGATTGGTACGACCTCATTCACAATGTCGATTCCGCAATCGGGATCAGCGGGCACGCTATCAGCAAACGTGACGACTCCAAACTTCGTGATGGTGGGAGGTACAGTGGATGCCGGCTCGACGGTGACAGCATCGTTGAGTTTCAACATGCAGCAAGGAACTGTCAACGGCGTACTGGCCGGCACGGGAGCGTTGACGAAGAGCACGAATGCTACCGTGACATTGCGTGGCCTCGACACCTACTCTGGGGACACGACAATTTTGGCCGGTACGCTGCAGGCTGCCGCTGTTAATACACTTTCGCCTAACAGCGCCTATACTGTTGCCGCTGGCGCAACGCTCGACC
>Ga0306921_10006454_pt1 | contig 12229 bp, 13 predicted proteins | sample sta12Cox44000080_FD_203760 | JGI IMG/M metagenome (GOLD analysis project Ga0306921, IMG submission 203760) | Lab enrichment of tropical soil microbial communities from Luquillo Experimental Forest, Puerto Rico - statoxic.12C.oxic.44.000.080 (v2)... | ecosystem: Environmental > Terrestrial >... | reverse complement strand
CCACCATTTCGCATAGGTGACTGAATTGCCGGTGAGTGTGGCCTCGACGGATATGCAGTTCTGGCCCTTCAGTTGGGCCTTTGCAGCAAACGGAAATAGCAAAACGAGCAGCAGGAGGTAGCCCAGTTTCATGGCAGCCTCCGGATCTGCTGCTCGAGGTGCGGGATGGCCTTGGCATTCTGCGCGGACAGATCATCGGCAGAAATGATTCCCTCGCGCAGTTCCCTGGCCATCTCTCGCAAGTTAGTGTGGGTCGCGGCCAGGGTTTCGAGGTCCTTGACGGTTTCCTCTGTATTCTTGTGCTTGGCCAGGATGCCGTTGGCGAGTTGCAGGGTGAGCAATGCGTCGGCGCGGTGCTGCTCGATGGTTTGGAGTGCCTGTTCGTCCATCACTTCCGCGGTCAGCTCGCCTGTCGTTGGATCGCTATACACCACCACGCCAACGAATGGCGGAGTGGCGTTTTCTTCTCCAGAATCACCGACGGTGAATTCCTTCTCGGCGCCTGCGGCAAAACTGGGATCTGGATTGAACACCACCTTGCTGCAGCAGCCCTGGCTGAACTCAATGGTTTCGATTTCCTTGTGGCTTTGGTTCACCACATGGATGACCCACAAGCCCTGCGGGTTTTTCTCCATGCCGGTAATTTGGATACCGGCAACCGGAGCGCTTTCCACTCCTCTCTCGCGACGTCCTCGCTCGGACATGACCTCGCCGTAGAGTCCCACACCCAAATCACGGTCAAGCCGCGAAAGTTCCGATGTCGCGCAGGTTCGCAGGTTCAGAGAAGCAACGCGTAATTCGCGCTCAGTAGCAGCTTTCAGTTCATTGGCTGTCACAATTCGGTCGGCTTGTGTGATGATGGCCTGACAAGTTCGCAACGGAATGGAGCCCTGTACTGGTGGAGTGGTTGCACCCAAGTAGCTGGTGAACAATTCCAGTTTGGACTTATCCGACTGAGCCGAGCAGATGTTTCCGACGCAGAGAACAGTAGCGAGAGTCACAAGAATTCGGTTCATGACCTTCTCCTGGGATGGGCATGAATGTTGCGCTGTCAACAGCTATTGAATTAGCCCCTGCCTGTTTGGCAGTAGTTTATCACTATCCCTTTGGTGCGCCTCCACTCGGCCCGTGCCATCCGCAATTGCGCGGGCCAGGGATCATGCGTCACGCCGATCCGTGACGCACTTAACGCACGAACCTGTTTCCCAAACTTGATTAACTCGTCGTCACTCATCAGCCGCAGACGTTCGCGCAGCTTCTGCAGTGTCTTTTCTTCGGATTAAAAGGCGATGCTTTTCGGCTGTGACATGGCCGGTCTCCCGGCAGAGGAGGAAATTGGCAGGAGTATAGCATTTTGTTAACGCTACACGGACACAGGCGGATAATTGTCGCGAGAAAGCCCGGTGGACATTGAATAGCGCCGATGATATGAAGAGGGCCATGAGCGAGACTCTCGTATCACCTAAACCGTCTATACCAGGTGCTACGGGAACGCGACATGAACCCGGGCTTTGGAGTTCTGAAGCCAAGTTTGATTCACGGATAAGAGAAATCACCTCTATTGTTTTGCTAATCGCTGTCACCCTACTCGGAGGGTACTTTTCCTACTTACTCGTCTATCTGTCGATTAAGGGGAAACCAACAACTGATGCCAACTGGTTTTTGAGAGTAATTGTATTGCCTGTTTCCAAAACTTTCGCTGAGCTGCCGAAAGGAGAGATACCTTATAGTTACAATCGCGATATCTGTTAGTCGGCAGGTAACGGACCGTTGCCGGCTAATGCATTTCTTCACAAGGAGAATTGCGCCCGTGAAAAAGATAGTGCTTCTAGGAATTTCGTTTGTCAGTGCTGCCGTCTATGCTTTCGCCACGGATCCCGCATGGAGTTCGTTTGTCGACTCTTGGCAAAACTACTCTCCAACCGCAAGCGATCCGGCCTCTACTGAAATTTCGGCCTTCACGCCCGAAAGAGAAATCATCGTCTCGCGAATAGAGATTGATGCTCACATTGGACCCCTCAACAACTCAACGACTCCGTTTTCGGCTTGCGCAACAAACCCATCATTGACGCTGAAAGGGGGGACCAAGACATATACCTTAGAACTTACTACGCCGCCGAACGTTAGTACAGCGTTCCACTCGTATACGGATAGTGGCCCGTTACGTCTCGCTTTTGGTGCCGGCACAAAATTGACGCTCGTCGCAAATCCTGGAGATGCAAATTGTGTTGGTGGAAACGAGGTAAATATAGTCCTCCATTACCATAACCAGGACGAGAACCAGGACGAAAACTAGATTCATAATTGCTGAGGTTATAGCTCTAGACTGTGACATGCCGGTCTCCCGGCAGAGGAAGGGAACTGATTGTACCCTTTTTGAGCGAAGAATCGAATTGCCCGGGGTAGCAAACGGGTGGCAAAATGGTTGCTAGCCGAAACACCTCTTTCGGGCTACCCTTCAAATACCCGCATAAACATTGGGGAAAAATGGTGGGCAGTGCAGGGCTCGAACCTGCGGCCTCCTGCTTGTAAGGCAGGCGCTCTAACCAGCTGAGCTAACCGCCCACGCAACTCTATGATTCTACTACATCGCTATGGCAAATGAGCACCTGCTCTGAAAGCAGGTGCTCTCCCGTCGTGCGCAAGCATCGGCGAAGTGCCGGGCAATACACAAGCAAAAAGGATCCACTACATAAGAAAGAACTTGGAATCAATGGATTCTTCAAGGAGGGCAACTGGTCTCTGAAGCTGTTGTATCGGGGCACTTGCAAGCCAGTCGCCCTATCGTTCATAGACACGATCGGCTGGGCGTGAAATCAGTCATCTCGGCGCACCCTGAGGATCGCGAGCGGATCACGGACAACCCGCAAGTTGACAACTCGGCCAGAAAGTCCGCTTGTGGGAAGCGTCGGATAAGCCGACTCCTCGAAAGGGCCACTTGGCGAAGCTCGCTACGGCTTCCTAGCAACACACAGGCCGCCATTTCCCGCGTTTTTGAAGTTGACTGTTAACCTTGCCAAGGTTTAAGTGCCAGTTCGATTCTCGTAGGCGGGACGAGTTGACCACTAAACGCTGGGCGACAAGGGAATATTTCCTAGAAGCCCATTTCTGGACCGCGAACAGTACGCCCATCCGCGCTTCATACTGATGTTCGCGACGACGCAGTACACCGGGCTACAGGCGTTAGAAAAGCCACGGGCGCTCTGTCGACATGGCAGTTTTGCTCCGATTGCTCCCCTTGACATTCTACTGAAGCGCGTATATGTTCACCTAGAATGTCTACTAAAGAAGAGCGCGAGCGTATCGAGCTGCTGCAAGGGACGCTGGACCTGCTAATCCTGCGCACGCTGCTGCTGGGGCCGGCGCACGGGCACGCCATCGCCAAAGCAATTGAATTCAAGTCTGACGCTGTGTTGCAGGTGGAACAGGGCTCGCTTTACCCGGCACTGCACCGGCTCATCAAGCGAGCATGGATTTCCGCCGAAGAGGGAACCTCGGAGAACAATCGGCGGGCGAAGTATTACCGGCTGACGGCCAAGGGGCGACGGCAACTGGAGCTGGAGACGCGCAAGTGGGACAAGCTGGCGGGAGCGATAGCGCGGATCCTGGCGCCTGCAGAGTAGGAGACCAAGTTATGTGGCGGCGCAAGCGGATGATGGAGGAACTGGACGCGGATATACGAGAGCACATCGAGACGGAGACACAGGACAACCTCGAGCGCGGCATGGCGCCGGAAGAAGCGCGGTACGCGGCGATGCGGAGGTTCGGCAACGTGACGCGGGTGAAGGAAGACACGCGCGAGGTTTGGACCGTGGTGTGGTTCGAACACCTGATTGAAGACATCCGCTTCGGGCTGCGGATGCTGCGCAAAAATCCCGGTTTCGCTGCCGTGGCAGTGCTCACGCTTGCGTTGGGCATCGGCGCCAACACGGCGCTCTTTTCCGTTGTGAATGCCGTATTGCTCCGTCCACTACCGTTTGAGAATTCCTTGCGCCTTGTGTGGTCTTGGGGAAACTGTTCGCTTTGTGATCAGGCCGCGGTGTCGCCTGCCGATTTCACCGATTACCGAGCGCAGAGCCATTCCTTCGAACACTACGGCGCGATGGCAGGGGAGAATTCCCTTTTCAATTTGGCGGGCGGGGATAAACCAATTCAGATCGAAGGCTCGATGGTGACGGCCGGCTTCTTTGATGCACTCGGCATTCACCCACGTTACGGCCGTGCCTTTGAGTTGTCAGACGAAAAAACGACGGATCCACAGGTTGTAATCCTCAGCCATCATTTGTGGCAAGACCGGTTTGGTAGCGATCCAAACCTCATTGGAAAATCCATTACGCTCGACGACAAGACGCGCACGGTTGTCGGTGTCCTCGCGAACGACCTCTCCGTCCTCTCGCGAGCTGATCTTTGGTTCCCGGCTCCCTTTCAAAACCAGGGAATGCAGAGCCGCCGCTCCCATTTCCTCCGTCCCGTGGGGCTTCTGAGACGCGGCGTTACGATTTCTCAAGCACAAGCTGAACTGGACACCATCGCTGCACGTCTTGGGCGCGAATATCCCGATACGAACGCCGGGTGGAGCCTCCGTCTAGAGCCGCTTCAGAGTGTTCTCGTCGGCAGCGTTCGGAGTGCCTTGCTAGTGCTTCTGGCCGCAGTTGGGTTGGTGTTGCTGATAGCGTGTGCGAATGCCGCGAGCCTTCTTCTCTCGCGAAATACTGCAAGGCGGCGAGAGATTGTCATTCGAACTGCAATTGGAGCGGGACGGTCCCGACTGCTTAGGCAGTTGTTGACCGAAAGCCTCCTTCTCGCGCTGGCTGGAGGTGCAGCCGGGATTTTCCTTGCTTATGCCGGCGTGGAGTTTTTGAAAGGACTCGGCCCGCGGAGTCTTCCGCGTCTCGATGAAGTGAATGTGAGCGGTGCCGTGCTCGCTTCCACGTTCGTGACCGCGATTTTCACGGGGATTCTCTTCGGTCTCGGGCCGGCTCTGAAAGCGAGCCGGCGTGATCTGGTGCAAGGTTTGAGAGAAGGCGGAGCTGCGGGCGATTCGCGTTCGAAACATCGCGCACACGGTGCACTTGTCGTCGCCGAGGTGGCCCTCTCCGTGGTGGTGTTGATCGCCTCGGGCCTCTTGCTCAACAGTTTCTGGCGCCTGATGCGCGTTCATCTCGGGTTCGATCCCGCGAACCTCCTCACGACGGAGGTTTCTCTCATTTCGCCGAGGTACGACGACGACCGGCGGCGGGAATCGTTTTTCCACGAGCTCCAGGACCGTATTCAATCGGCGTCTGGCGCGGGGAGCGTTGGGTTTGTTTCCGAATTGCCTCTCAGCGGCGAAGCTGACGACACCTTTTTCACGATCGCCGAACACCCGCCGGCGAATCCCAACGACAATAACGACGCAGATGTCCGCATCATTGACGGCGATTATTTCGGTGCAATGCGTATTCCGCTTTCAGGCGGGCGGGCTTTTGAGCGGCAAGATTCATTGGAATCCCGGAAGGTTGTGATCGTCAATGAGCCGTTCGTGAAGAAGTTTTTCCCCAACGAGAATCCAATCGGCAAGCATTTGAAAATGTTTGAGGGCAAGCCGGAGTTCGTGGCGCGTGAGATTGTCGGAATCGTGGGTGGCAACAAGCACTTTGCATTGAGAGAGTCCCTTCGCCCCGCAATGTTCACACCGGGATCGTTCATGAGAATGAACGTGGTGGTGCGCAGCGCAGGCGATCCGGCCCTGCTCACGACGGCCGTGCGCCAAGCCATTCGCGCGATCGATCCGGACGAGGCGACTTCCGCGTTCCGCATGATGGGGGACGTCGTATCGACTTCGGCCGCAGGCGACCGTTTCAACGCACTCCTGCTCGGGGCTTTCGGCGGCATCGCGCTTTTGCTTACGGCAGCGGGCATTTTTGGTGTTCTGTCTTATCTAGTGACACAGCGCACTCGCGAAATCGGTCTGCGGATGGCGCTCGGCGCGCAACGCCTCTCTGTCGTGCGCTTAATTGTAGGCCAAGGAGTGCGGCTCGCTCTGCTTGGGCTTTGCATCGGCGTCGTGGCAGCGGTCGTGGTGACGCGCTGGATGTCGAGCGTCTTGTTCGACGTCAAGCCGACCGATCCGCTGACCTTTGCCGCCGTGGCCGTGGTGCTCGGTACCGTTGCTTTTCTGGCGTCTTACCTTCCGGCGCGGCGAGCGATGCGCGTCGATCCCATGGTGGCGCTGAGATACGAATAGTGCTTCGCGCAGGTGACCGGTAACCTTACTCCTTCGAACAACCTCGGATCAGTTTGAAGACTTGCCAAGCGCCAGCGGCACGTATGCGCACGGATAGTCCGCAAACCTGATTTGGCCAATTCCTGTCGTGGCGATGGTTCTGACAGGTTAGCCGGAAGTTATTCCGAGTCAGAAGTCCGCTGGTGGGAAGTGTTGCATAACCGATTCTTTGATAAGTCCTCCCTTACGCCGTATTTACGGATATACCTGCGGTGGACCATGCGGTGTGCATTTTCCATCTTCCAGTGTCCATTCATTTTCCATTTGAGGAACCTCAAAAACGTTGAAAAGGCCGCCATTTCCTGCGTTTTTGAAGTTGACTGCTACCTTTTCAGACCAAGGCAAGAAGGGAAGAGGGAGCAGTGCGGTGTCGAGAACGACTGGGCGGCCTGCTGAAATATTACGAGAGGGAAGCGGCATAAAAAGTCGACGGGACAGCGGGCGATAGGCTCACAATGAGCACAATATATTAAGGATGCCGGGAATCGCCCCTGACAAAGGACCTCCCGCGCCTCATTTAACATCGACGGGCGCTGCGCAATGAGTTGTTGCTCAGTGCAGTGACCGGGACCAGTTGTTTGACCATACGAGGTCGAGCCGCTCAGGAACTTTACGTCCCGCACTTGGCCAAGCGATCCGATAGTGGCACGGACCCTTATTACGTGAGCATATCGATCCCCAGGCCCTGGATAACGAGGCCAAACGAGCGACCCCAAGAGATTGACCAAGGTTTTGCTAGCTGGTTTAGGGCTGAGTTGGAGCGGGAGTAGGAAGATTCGGCGTCAGCTTCGGAACCAGGAACTCCTGAAAGATACTGGCGATAGTAGTTTCACCAAATCTGATGAGCACGCTTGAGATCAACAAATTCGCTCCGTGTCGTTCGCTTGCCGGATAGTAGAGATAGGAGACTGCTCCCGCCGCGAAATATCCGCCCACATTTGAGTAATTCGGTTGCCACCGGCCATTGTCGCCCTTGCAGATAAATGCGCTGGAGAGCGCATAAAGAAAACGCGACCGCGTGCTGCCTTTTCCTTTGTAGAAATAACGCGGATCTTGCTTCAGAACGGATGGCAGTATGGCGCTTCCAATGAAGGTGCCTGCAACTACGTTGGCGTAGACCGCTCCATAGCGTTTCGCATAGCCTTCAACGCCTGACCCATAGCCACTCCACCGGTTTGTCGCCTGGTAAGCTGCCGCTAGCCCGCCAACTCCTAGGAAAGTGATGTGATCCACAGACGACTTCCAGGCCAACTCGAATTTTTGTTTCGAATTGAGAGCAGCGGCATTGGGGACGTAGCTGACGTAGAAATTCGGGATAATGCCAAGCACACGCTGCTTCTCCTGCTCGCGAATCTGCTCTTGCGCCAGTTCGATTGGCGTGAGGCCAACCCGTACCTCCGTCACTTGGGTGGCAACAACCAACATCACCAGCGGCGTAATGTACGCCTCTCCAGGATGCAGGGTTCCAGAAAAGTCTTGCGGTGCAAGACCTTCGGAAGTGATCGTGAGCTGGAATGGCCCCGGAGGGACATTGCCAAAGAAGAATTGTCCATCGTCGTCGGACTGCAACTCTTGGCTTGTCGCTTCGCCATCCAGGGTAACCTTCACGACCGCTCCGCCGATGCTGACCCCGGATTGATCGACGACTTTTCCGCTGATACTGCCCGAGGGTTGCCGATCGGTGTTGTGTTGACCTGCAGAAACCCCGGTTCCCGGCAAGTCCGGCGCTTTTTGGGACAAAGCTGGATGCGGGAAGCTGCAAAACAGAACACACAAGCTGAACCAGACCAGGTTCCTGTGTCCACGCATTGACGCCTTCTCCGTGGCATCGAGGGTCATCATTGGTCTTCTTTAAAGACTCACCCGCAAGATTGGAAGCAATCACCTCGCCAACAGACACATTATCTGCAGCGCCGGCCCCAAAGGACGAGATATCCCGGACAGCATCTGTAGCAAAGGAAACGCGCCACTTGGCCAAAACCATCGCTTTGCGGAGCTTGCCCGAGTGTGTACAATTTGGGCTCCGTCCTACCCACAAAGGGTAGTTTGTTGCCATTCCTCAGACTACGGACGCCGAGTAATGAGTAGTGCGAACGGGATCGTGTCCGGATAGCCGACAAGGACTAAGCCGCTGCGCGGCGGAAGCTGCGCGTGAGGCGAGCGGAAAAGTTGTGCCGTAACTGACGTAGTGTGGTCACGGGAAAGGAGACTCCTGTGACCCAGTCGAAATCAATCCTCGGATTGGACTGTAGACGGCTTCTTTCAGACGGCACGTCCATACGACAGGAAAGCTCTGCGGCGTTGGCAGCGGCGGCTGGCCTGTCTTTAGTCGGTCGAACACCGCACTGGGAAATGCCGAAGAAACTTTCCTGAAGTAATGTTCCTGCGTGATCTGCCACTTCATGATTGCCTGAATATCACCCAACGTGAAGTCCAAGCCCTAGCGGCAACGGAGTTTCCTCGAGATACACGGCCGGGAATGGTTTTCCATGATTCAGTGCGAAATTGATCTCGTTGCGAACGTTCTTCGAATCGACCGCGGAGCGGGAGGTGAAAACGAGAAACACCGACGTTGACTTGTCCGGGAGGGGCTAAAGGGCACGCTAGGTGCGACGGCTCTTAACCTTGCAACTGGCCCAACGTAATGACGAGTGAGCGGGCCTCCGGTAGCTCTTAAGAAATAGTAGAATGAGAGCCTATTTTGAGTACGTCTTGGAGAATATCTGGTGTCCGCTGAGCAAGGTTTGCAGGGGTTGCGAGGACCGCACGCATCTGGGAGTAGGGAAGGGAACTCCGGCGCGGGGGATTTGTGCGCAAACGCCCGCGGCGTTATTTCTCAAGATAGACTCGGTGGACTGCATCATCGATACGACCGGGGGCCTAAGACAATTTCATTGGGCTAACTCCGAAGCCTCACGATATATGTCTTCCTGCTCACAGGCCGCTGCTTCAACTGTGCTGTCGTGGGCGACCCTTCCGAACTCGATTCCTGTAGCGAGTTCTGCGCTCGCCGTTAGGTGTCATTGCGCTTTAGACGGCGGATGGAGTTTTGGCGAACAAGTGGGGTCCGTCATCCTGCCGTGCAGCCTTTGACAACGGTGTTTTCGACTCCCGCCCAGAGCCGACCCACCCATAGGCTACACGGTGAGGATGAAGGAGATTACAACGGACGCGAAGTATCTTCCGAACCCGAAAAATTACAAGCTGTCAGTTGTTACAGCTAACTTTCTGCCCGTAATAGGCCAAGGGACGACCTTCGCCGCACGGCCTGCCCGGCTGGCAAGCCTTCCGCGTTGCGTCAGGGGCGGTTTGGCTTTACCGGTGTCGGATTTGAACACTAGTAACAAGCGGTGATTGCCGCGGTAAGTGCAGCAACCACGCTGCTATTTATACTTGGTTCCGTGTGGGTTGCTTGGTTTGGGTCGCGCACAGTGCGCCGCATATCCGCGTGGATCGCGGCTTCCGCTTTCATTTTCAACGCGCATTGGTATGTTTTTGTTTTCTTCGGGCCTGACCCACAGGATCTGAAGATTGGTTGGCGGTCGTCGTTTCTATTGCTGGTTTGGCGGCTATTCGGTCTGTCGGGTAGCAAGGTACAGACCCGAAACACCTCAAAGAGAGACATTCAACCGTTTAGTCCTGCATAACGCAAGTTCTCCATCGGAAGTGCTTCGGCCGATGAAGGTAGATTGGGGGGGAAGGTCGATTCCGGAGCACGTTCGATAGAGCCGTTTGGAGTGAGCCGCTGGCGCGCGAAGTCGAGGAGGCGGTCGAAGTCCATGGCCCGATTGTCGACGGGCAAATGATCAAATTGCTCGAAATTTCGCAACGACAGCCTCAAGGTTGAAATGCAACTCTTCTCGCCCTAGAACCTCTCCCAATGGCGACTTCTGGACCATCCGCAACACTCCTGGGTTCAGGCCGACAAGCCAGAAACGCACCCCGCGATCACGCTGTCTTCTTTCGGCTTCGATCAACGCCTTCAGTGCAGTGTATTCGAGGTCGGGTACGGCACTGAGGTCAATAGCTACTACTTTTGGCTTCGCTTCATCTGCCAAGCGCCGCATCTTCTCCGCAATATGCTCTGCGTTGGCGAAAAACATGCGTCCCTCGGGCCGAAGAATCAATAGGCCCGGAAAGGTTTCATCCTCCGGATGTTCCTTCGTGCGTGGGCGGAAGACATTGGTGCCGGGTTTGCGTCCCAGTGCGTAGACGGGAGGATCAGCGACCTGGTAGGCAAGGCCCACGAGCGACAGAACGATGGCAACGACAATACCTTTGAGTGTCCCAAGTGCTACTACGCCTGCAAAAGCAGCTAATGCCCAAGTGAACTCAGTCATTCTTATTTTGAGTATTGTCCCGAACTCCGCGGGCTTGATTAATCCGATGGAGTAAACAATGACCACGGCAGCGAGCGTAGCTTGGGGCATTAGTGCGATGAGGGGCGCAAGCAGAAGCATAGTGGCCAGCGCGGCCACGGCGGTCACCAATTCCGCCAATTGTGTGCGGGCTCCAGCAAACCGATTCACGGCAGTTTGGCTCGTGCCACCTCCCGCGGGCATGGCGCCAAGTAGGGCACCAGCTGCGTTTGCCAATCCGGTAGCCAGCAGTTCCTGGTTTGCTTTGGGAGAAGGTTCTTCACTCTTCGCAAACGCGCGGCCGGCAGCGACAGTCTCTGTAAAACTCATCAGCGCGATGCCCGATGCCCCCGGCCAGAGTTCGTGTGCTAGCGAGAAATTAGGAAACGTCAGAGACGGCAAACCCGGCGGAACTCGACCGACGATCTCGACTCCATGTGACTGCCAGCCCAGGAGGCGTGTACCCACTATTCCCAAAGCCACGGCCACGAGAGGTGCTGGGACCATCGGCAGGAATCGTTCAAGCCCGACTAAGACGACGATCATAACAATCCCCACAGCCACGGTAACGAGTGATGCCTCCGGCACGCTTTTAAAAATGGCGAGAATGTTGTGAAGAAAAGAGCCTTTGGCAAAATGAACGCCCAGGATCTTTGGCACTTGATCGAGAACAATGACGAGCCCAATGCCCGCTTTGAATCCCACCAACACCGGTTCAGAGATGAAGTTGGCGATGAAACCGAGCCGCAGCAGTGAAGCCACAACAAGGATCGCACCTACCAGAAGTGCGAGGGTTGCGGACGCGCGCAAGAGGTCTATCACACTGCCGCCAGGAGCCACTCGGCCGAGTTCAGCTGCGGTGAGGATAGCAAGAGTTGTGGTAGTGCTCACGCTGAGGGGCCGAGAGCTCCCAAGCACCGCATAAATGATCATGGGGACAAAGGCGGTGTAGAGCCCAACCTGGACGGGAAGTCCCGCAATCGTTGCATAGGCCATCGCCTTAGGAATGACCACGGCAGCCGTAGTCAGACCTGCGATTACATCTGGTCGCAACCATTCCTTCCGGTAGCTGAATAGCCAATCTGGTATTGGAAGATATCGATGAACTCGACGGTTAGTGGGCAAGTCGTTTCTCCGCCCGAATCCTTGAGCCTTTGCAGAAACATCCTACCTCGGGACCGTTCTTGTTTCGGAGCTATAAAATTCTCAGGCGAAGTGGCGGCCTCCTAAAGGGGGGGCGAATTCATAGCAGAGGCCCGGCCCGTTACTTTTCCCTCTTCGCGATCTCGCCTCAAATATCGCCGCATGTGCTCTGTTGCCTCTTGTTCGCTACCGATGCGTTGGGCGGGAAGAAGCAGCCCATGATGCGCGCCCAACAGGAATGGAAGCGCCACGGCTCCGGCCCCTGGGACTATTCGAAAAATGGACCTTCCCTTCGCGGATTCTGGGAGCAGGGCCTTGCACGCAAAAAGGACTTCGAACACTGCGTTACCGTGCACGAGCCGTGCATTTATGGCCGAGATAAGACCCCTTTGGAGTTAGCTTTGAACGGGAAGCAGATTCCCCAGTTTATTGGAAACAACGGAAATGCAAGCAGGAAATGGAG
>Ga0306921_10006453_pt1 | contig 12229 bp, 11 predicted proteins | sample sta12Cox44000080_FD_203760 | JGI IMG/M metagenome (GOLD analysis project Ga0306921, IMG submission 203760) | Lab enrichment of tropical soil microbial communities from Luquillo Experimental Forest, Puerto Rico - statoxic.12C.oxic.44.000.080 (v2)... | ecosystem: Environmental > Terrestrial >... | reverse complement strand
ACGCGACGGCTGGCGCGGGGGCTGGGGGTGGATCTGCGCGCGGTTCGGGGTACGGGGCCGGGCGGACGCGTGACCGACGACGATGTGAAGGGAGCAATCGGCGGGGCCGGCCGCGTAGCGACGACCGCGGCCGGACGCACCGCGCAGCCCGCGGCGCCGGCCGTCGGGCAGGCTCCGGAGCGCGGGGCGGCGAAGCCGCTGGCGGCGGTCGGAGTGGAGCCGCCGGCGCTGCCGCGGTTCGAGCAGTGGGGTCCGGTCGAGCGGCAGCCGCTGTCGCACCTGCGCCGCACGATCGCCGAGCGCATGACGCTCTCGGCGACGCTCATCCCCCACGTGACGCACTTCGACCGCGCGGACATCACCGAGCTCGACGCGATCATCCGGCGCAACGTCGAGCCCGCGCGCGAGCGCGGTCTCACGCTCACGCTGACGAGCTTTCTGCTCAAGGCCGCCGCACTCGCGCTCCAGGAGCATCCGCAGTTCAACGCGAGTCTCGATCCGGCCGCGGGCGAGCTGATCGTCAAGCGCTATCACCACCTGGGCGTCGCGGTGGCGACCGTGCGCGGCCTGATCGTGCCCGTCATTCGCGATGTCGACCGGAAGCCGCTGGTCGAGGTTCAGCGCGAGCTGGCGGCGCTCGCGCAGCGGGTCCGCGAGGGCCGGGCGACGCTCGAGGACCTGCGCGGCGGCACGTTCACGATCACGAACATCGGCGCGCTCGGCGGCACGGGCGCGATCCCGATCATCAACTATCCGGAGGTCGCCATCCTCGGCGTCGCCCGCGGCCGCGAAGAGCCGGTCGTGCACGAGGGCAAGATCGTGCCGCGCATGCTGTTGCCGATCTCGCTCACGTTCGACCATCGCGTCGCCGACGGCGCGGACGGCGCGCGCTTCGCCGCCGCGATCGTGCGGCGGCTCGAGCGTCCCGAGCAGCTTCTGCTGGACTGGTAGCTGGATCTGACGGTCTATTTATTGGTACGCAGCGGTCGTACGCAACTGTGGTACGCAACGGTAGAAGGAGGAGATTCTGATGCCCGACCATCGTGACACCTGGTCGAGCGGTAACGCCTATGAGCCCTATGTGGGCCGCTGGAGCCGTCTGGTCGCGCCGGAGTTCCTGCGCTGGCTCGACGCGCCCGAGAGTCTGCGCTGGCTCGACGTCGGCTGTGGCACCGGGGCCTTGAGCGAGGCCATCGTGGCGCGCTGCTCGCCGGACGCCGTCGTCGGCGTCGACCGGTCCGAGAACTATCTCGAGTATGCGCGGGCGCGCGTGACGGATCCGCGCGTGAGCTTCCGGCCGGGCGACGCGCAGAGCCTGCCCGTCAAGGACGGCGAGCACGACGTCGTCGTCTCCGGGCTGATGCTCAACTTCGTGCCGGACCAGGCGCGCGCCCTGGCGGAGATGAAGCGCGCGCTGTCGCCCGGCGGCACCGTCGCCGCGTACGTCTGGGACTACGCCGGCGAGATGCAGCTGATGCGCCGCTTCTGGGACGCCGCGATCGCGCTCGATCCGCCGGCGCTCGAGCTCGACGAGGGCCGTCGATTCCCGATCGCGCGGCCGGGACCGCTGGTCGAGCTCTTCGAGTCGGCCGGCCTCGCGTCGGTGCGCGTGATGGCGATCGACGTGCCGACGGTCTTCAAGAACTTCGACGACTACTGGACGCCGTTCCTCGGCGGCCAGGCCCCGGCTCCCGGCTACTGCATGTCGCTCGACGAGGAGCGCCGCGTCGCGCTCCGTGAGCGGATCCGCGCGACGATGACGATGGCCACCAAGCCCGACGGCAGCATCCACCTGATCGCCCGGGCGTGGGCGGTGCGCGGCCAGGTCGCCTAGGGAAGGATCCCGCCGTGGTGATGGGTGACCTCGTCGTCGAGGTGGACGTGGCCGTCGTGGGCGGCGGGCCCGGCGGCTACTCGGCGGCGTTTCGCTGCGCCGAGCTCGGGCTCGAGACCGTCGTGATCGACGCGGGCAAGCGCCTCGGCGGCGCCTGCCTCTTCGAGGGCTGCATTCCGTCGAAGGCGCTGCTCCACGTCGCGGCGCTGATCGAGGACGCCGAGCGGGCCCGCGAGCTCGGCGTCGATTTCGGCGAGCCGCGCGTGTCGCTCGATCCCTTGCGCAAGTGGAAGAGCGAGCGCGTGGTCGGCCGGCTCGCGCGCGGGCTCGCGTCCGTCGCGAAGGCCAAGGGCGTCGACGTCATCGGCGGCCGGGCCGTGTTCGAGACCTCGCGCGAGCTCTACGTGGAGGGTGACGAGCCGCAGAAGGTGCGCTTCAAGCACGCGATCGTCGCGACGGGCTCGGCGCCGGTGCGCCTGCCCGGCCTCACCGCAGCCGGCGATCGCGTCATCGACTCGGCAGCGGCGCTCGAGCTCGCCGACGTGCCCGAGCGGCTCCTCGTCATCGGCGGCGGCTACATCGGCCTCGAGCTCGGGCAGGTCTACGCGGCGCTCGGGAGCCAGGTGACGGTCGTCGAGATGACCGACGGCCTCCTGCCGGGCGTCGACCGTGCGCTCGTCCAGCCTCTGGCCCGCCGGTGCGAGAAGCTCTTCGCGAAGATCCATCTCGGCACGAAGGTGACGTCGCTGGTCGAGAAGGGCTCGGCCGTCGAGGCGCGCTTCGGCGCCGGCGAGGCCCAGACCTTCGATCGGGTGCTGGTCGCAGTGGGCCGCAGACCAGCCAGCGCCGGGCTCGGGCTCGAGCGCACGCGGGCGAGCGTCGACGCGCGCGGGTTCGTCGGAGTCGACGACCGCTGCCGCACGGCCGACCCGGCGATCTACGCCGTCGGCGACGTCACCGGCGAGCCGATGCTGGCCCATCGCGCGATGCGGCAGGGCAAGGTCGCCGCGGAAGTGATCGCCAAGCGCCCGGCGGCGTTCGACAACGTCGTCGTGCCGGCGGTCGTGTTCACCGACCCCGAGGTCGCCTGGTGCGGGCTCACCGAGTCCGACGCGGCGCGAGACGGACGCGCCGTGAAGGTCGCCAGGAAGGAATGGGCCGCCTCGGGCCGCGCCCTCACCCTGGGCCGCAGTGACGGCCTGACGAAGATCATCGCCGATCCGGAGACCGGGCGTGTGCTCGGCGTCGGGATCGTGGGCCCCGGCGCCGGCGAGCTCATCGCCGAGGGCGCACTCGCCGTCGAGACCGCGATGACGGTCGAGGATCTCGCGGCCACCATCCACACGCATCCGACATTGTCGGAGACCCTCATGGAGGCCGCCGAGTCGGTCCTGCAGCAGGCTCGTTAGCCTATGTGACCGGCCTCGCTAGCGCGAGGCCTGGTGTCGAAGGTCGTCGCCCCGCCGCGCTTTATCCGGCGCGTCGGGCGCCGCTGGCGAAGAGATAGGGCCCGTCGAACTCCCCGATGTAGCTCGTGTGAGTGACCAGACCCGTCGCGGGGCTCCAGACGTGGAGGTGGCACGCAGGCGGCTCCATCGTGAACGCGAGCGGCTCGTCCTCGAGGTCGAGCGCGACCTGATGGGCGGTGCTCGGCGCCGTCGTGGCGAGCGTCCCGCCCACGAGCGCCTGGATCGGCCGATGCAGGTGGCCGCAGACGATGCGCAGGACCTGCCGATGGCGGGCGACGACGTCGGCGAGCTCGGCCGCATTCGCCAGGCCGTGCTCGTCCATCCGCGCGATCCCAGTCGTGAAGGGCGGGTGGTGCATGAAGATCACCGTCGGGCGCGCGGGCGCCTCCTCGAGCCGGGCCGCCAGCCATCCCAGCCGCTCGGCGCAGAGGCGACCGCCGACCTGCCCGGGCACGAGCGTGTCGAGCGCGATGAGCCGCACCGGATGGCCCTCGACGACGTACTGCATGAACCGGCCGCCGCGCGGGAGATAGGCGTGATCGGGAAATGCGGCCGCGAGCGCCTCGCGCTCGTCGTGGTTGCCCGGGATGAGGTAGACCGGCATCGCGAGCGGTGCCAGCAGATCGCGCAGCCGCCGATACTCGTCGGGACGCCCGCCGTCGACCAGGTCGCCGGTGGCCAGCACGACGTCGGGGCGCGGCCGGAGCGCCAGCAGATGCGCGACGGCGCGCGCGAGGTACGGCGCCGTGTCGACGCGCCCGTATGCGAGGGCGCCGTGGGGCTTGATGTGGGTGTCCGTGATCTGGGCGATCAGCATGACGTGAGAAGTATGGCGCAAGTCCCGCGCGAGGGCCATCGCGCGCGGTAAATACCTAAGAGCGGCCACGGGATTTGCCGGGGTTGCGCGACTCCTGGCCGGTCGACGGCACGACCGGCTACGACTTCCTGAACCGCGTCGCCGGGATCTTCGTCGACCCCGAGGGCGAGAAGGCGCTGACCGAGCTCTACGCCGAGTTCACGAGCGAATCGACTGACTGGGCCGAGGTGGCGCGCGCCCGGAAGCACCAAGGTGATGCGCGAGATCATGGGCAGCGATCTGAACCGGCTCACCGCGCTCTTCCTCGAGATCTGCGAGCGGCGTCGCCGGTACCGCGACTACACGCGCCACGAGCTGCACGAGGCCCTGCGCGACACGCTCGCGTGCTTCCCGGTCTATCGCACCTACGTGCGGCCGGAGCCCGCGCCCGTCGACGAGGACGACGCGCGGCGGATCGTCGAGGACAACTGGATGAACACGACGCTCGAGCTGCCACCGGGCCGCTGGCGCAGCGAGCTAGACGGCCACGTCGTGCAGGGCGTGACGCGGGTGGCCGACCTGCTGGCGCGCTTTCCGGTGGCGCTGCTCTCGCGGATCGAGCCCGACGCGCCCGGCGAGCGGGCGCGCGCCTAGCGCCGGCCGGCGCTCAGCGCGCCGTTCGAGGGCATCCCGCCGCGCGCCGCCCGTAGTCGGGCCTCGCTCGTCGAGCCTTCGACGTGACCGAACAGGGTAAAAGCGCCGGCGAGCGCCGTGCCGAATCCGAGGCACGCGAGCAGGCCGGCCACCGCCAGCTGGAAGAGCGCCGGGGCTTTGACCGCTTCCCACGGCGCGAGCCGCAGCGGAGGCGGCATCACCGCGAACCAGCCGACGATCCACCAGACGATTCCGTAGAGCGTCGCCCACCAGGCCGCCGACTCGCGGCGAAGCCCGATCGCCGTGTAGAGGACGCCGAAGAGCGCGCCGACCGCGGTACCGACCACGATCAGGACGAGGCCGCCCGCGGCGAGGTTGCTGGACCCGACGAGGTGCGAGAGCAGCGTGATCGGGCTGGCGATCTGTCCCTCATGCCCCTTGATTCCAAGGATCCACAGTATGAACGCGGCGATGAGACCGCCGGCCAGCCCCGCGCCGGCGCCGAGCGCGATTCGCGACTTCATGGCTCACCTCTCGAGGCTTTTCTGACAGCGTGCCGAGCCCCGCTGAAAGAAGGGTGAGACCAGGATTAGAACTCCTATCCTAGGCGAAAGACCCGACAGCGGAGGGGGACGATCCCGATCCCGTGAAGGCCCGATGGCCGATCCTGGCGCTGGTGACGGTGGCGCACGCTCTCGGCGCGCTCACCGCGCTGGCGGTCGCGCCGCTCGCGCCGTTTCTCCTCGACTCGCTGGGGCTCTCGCGCGTGCAGGTCGGACTCTTCCTGCCCGCGGTCTACCTGGGCGGCGTCCTGATGGCGCTGCCCGCGGGCTGGTTCACCGATCGGCTGGGCGTCCGCCTGACGTTCACGCTCGGCCAGCTCCTGGTCGGCGCCATGATCGCCCTCGCGGCGTGGAGTCCGGATTACGGCCTGCTGCTGGTCCTGCTGGTGCTCGGCGGCTTTGGCTTCAGCGTGCTGAATCCCGCGACCGGACGTGCCGTGGTGGAGTGGTTTCCGCCGCGGGAGCGCGGGATCGCGATGGGCGTGAAGCAAACGGGCCTCACCCTGGGCGGGCTGACGGCGGCGCTGCTCCTGCCGCCGATCGCTCGGGCGTGGAGCTGGCGGCACGCGCTCACCACGGCCGGAGTCCTCTCGCTCATGTCCGCCGGGCTCGTCGCGCTGTTCTATCGCTGGCAGCCGACACGCTCGACCGCCGGTCCCGTCGAGCTGCCGCGCCTCTCCGAGCTCGGCGAGTTCCTCCGGCGCCCGCCCGTTCTCGTCGTCTTCGTCTGCGGGCTCGCGCTCTCGATCGCCCAGTCGTCGCTCCTCGCCTACCTGGTGCTCTACGCGAAGGACTCGTTCGACGTCTCCGCGGTGCGGGCGGCGCAGTTCCTCGCGATCGCCCAGGTCGGCGGCACGGTGAGTCGTGTCGTGTGGGGCTTGGTGTCGGATCGATCCTTCGGCGGCCGGCGTCGGCCCGGTGTCGTGGCCAGCGCGGCCATCGGCGCGGCCTCCTACGCCACGCTCGCCCTCGGGAGCTTCTTGCCCATGTGGCTCGTCTATCCGCTGGCCTTCGTCGCAGGCGCCGGCGCCTTCGGCTGGGTCGGCCTCTACTTCGCGCTCGTGGCCGAGATCGGCGGGCCCCGCCATGCCGGGATCCTCACCGGCGCAGCCACGGCGTGCTCGTGGAGCGGGACGCTCATCGGCCCGCCGATCTTCGGCCTGATCCTCGAAGCGACCGGCGGCTACGCGGCGTCCTGGCTCGTCCTCACGGGGGTCGCACTGGCGGTAGTCGTCGCGCTCCCGCGATTGTCGCCGCTCGTGCAGCGCGGCTGAGCGCGCGGTATGGCAGACTAGGCGGGTGAGAACGATCCTCGTGACCGGCTTCGAGCCGTTCGGCGCTCACTCGGCCAATCCCACCGAAGGGCTCGCCAAGGCGGTCGACGGGCGGCGAGTCGGCGACTTCACCGTGCAGGGGGTGGTCCTGCCGGTGCATCACGCGGACACGGCGGCGCGGCTCAAGGCGCTCTTGGCCGAGAGCAACCCGGAGGCGGTGCTCCACCTCGGTCTCGCCGGCGGCCGGGCGCGGATCGCGCTCGAGCGCGTGGCCGTCAACTGCATGGACTACGACGTGCCGGACAATGCGGGCTACAGGGCGCACGGCGAGCCGTGCGTGCCCGGAGGGCCGACGGCATATTTCTCGACCCTGCCATTGCCCGCGATGCTGAAGGCGCTCCTCGACGAAGGCATTCCTGCCTACACGTCGAACACCGCCGGAACCTACCTCTGCAACCAGACGCTCTACTGGACGCTCCACGCGGTGCGCGACCTGCCCCGGCCGCCGCGGGTCGGCTTCGTCCACTTCCCGCTGCTCCCGGCGATGGTCGCGGCCACGGGACTCGAGCAGCCGAGCATGGACTTCCCGCTCATGCTCCGCGCGGTCGAGACCATCCTGGGCGTGATCGCGCGCGGCAATGGCCAAGCGGGCCGCCCCTAGCAAGACCAAGTACCTCTACTTGACGACGACGGGTCGACGTACGGGCCGGCCGCGTGAGATCGAGATCTGGTTCACGCAACGCGCCGGCCGCTACTACCTCGTGGCCGAGCACCGCGAGCGGGCCCAGTGGGTGCAGAACCTCATGGTCACGCCGCGCGTCGCCGTGCGGATGGGCCGTCGCTCGTTCGCGGCCCACGCGCGGGCCGTCGACGCGAAGGCCGAGCCCGATCTGGCCCGGGCGGTGAGGAGGCTCTCGGAGAAGAAGTACGGCTGGGGCTACGGCCTCGTCGTGGAGCTCGATCCGGCGTGAACGTGAAGGCACTGCTGTTCGACCTGGACGACACCCTGCTCGATTATTCTGGCGGCGTCGATCGCAGCTGGACCGAGGCGTGCGGCGCGTGCTGCGCCCCGGCCGGGATCGACGCCGCGGCGCTCGTCGTGGCGCTCGCCGAGACGCGGCGCTGGTTCTGGGACGATCCGGCGCGCCATCGCCGCGAGCGCGTGAACATGCTCGGAGCGTGGCAGCACATCGTCGAGTTCGCGCTCGAGCGGCTCGGCCGACCCGCGCCGGAGCTCGCGGCCGCGATCGCGCTCGACTACGCCGAGCGGCGCCGGGCGGTCATGCGCCTGTTTCCGGACTCGCTCGCCTGCCTGACGGAGCTCCGACGGCGCAGCATCCCGCTGGCGCTGGTGACGAACGGCGACGCCAGCCAGCAGCGCTACAAGATCGAGCGCCACGACCTCGCCCGCTTCTTCGACGCGATCGTGATCGAGGGAGAATTCGGGGCGGGCAAGCCGGACGAAGTGGTGTACCGGCACGCCCTGGGGGCGCTCGGCATGTCGCCGGGCGAGGCGCTGATGGTCGGCGATCACCTCGAATGGGACGTGGGAGCGCCTCAGCGGCTCGGGCTCACCGGCGTGTGGATGGACCGGGGTGGGCTTGGCCTGCCGCATGACAGCGGCGTCCAGCCGCACCGGATCATCCGCTCGCTCGACGAGCTAACGGCGCCCGGGAGCTAGGCGGAAGCTAGCGGCGGCCGTGAAGGATGTCGCACCAGCGCCGGTTGTCGTCGCCGCCCGCCTCGGCGCTTCCCGAGAGGTACGCGGACGCGGTCACCACTTCGTCATCGGCCCCGTCTCGGGCCGGCGAGTGGGATTCGCACCAGCGCACGTCGAGAATTTCCAGGCTGGGGTCGGCATCGGGCTCACAACCGGGACAGTAGGCGCGGGCGACACACGGGGTGTCCGGAAGGTAGTCCGTCACCGGAGGTTTATGGCGAGAATCTGCATCGCCATTCCTTTCTCATAATAGAGTCACCGGTAGCCCTTCCTTGCAAAAATTAAACCGCAGGCAGGCGCGGGAGGGCGCAGGCGACAATTGTTCTCGCGCCAGTGATTTCAAGCTGATGCACCAGGGCAAGAAGCCCTGGAAAAGTCCTGACCGCCATGAAGGCCTTACATAGTGGCGGCAATTCGGGCCTCGGGAGGGTGGCATCTGACGGAAATGTCAGCAGTCCTGAGACTGCCTGACATTGTTTAGGTTTTGCCGCATCCTTTAACGTAGACTCCTCCTTGGCGACCCCTTCTATGGATTCGACGGCGGCAGACCGCTTTGTAATCGAGGGCGGCCACCCTATCGGGGGCGACGTCACCCCGAGCGGGAACAAGAACGAGGCGCTGCCCCTTCTTGCCGCTTCCCTGCTCGCTCCGGGCAACGTGGTGATCGACAACGTGCCACGTATTCGAGATGTGACCACGCTGATCGAGCTGGTCCGAGCCCTGGGCGTGGCCGTGGAGTGGTCGGGGGAGCACACGGTCACGGTGGACGCCGGTAGCCTGCGGGAGTCGCGGCCCGACGCCGGGCTGGCGGCCGAGATCCGGGCGTCGTTCCTGCTCGCGGCGCCTCTCCTGGCTCGAACCGGGCTGGCGGTGCTTCCCCGCCCGGGTGGCGACAAGATCGGCCGCCGCCGGCTGGACACCCATCTCCTGGCCCTCCGCGAGCTCGGCGCGCGGATCACGCTCGACGACGCCTACTACCGCCTCGAGCTGGCCGGCCGTTTCCGCGGCGCCGAGGTCTTCCTCGACGAGGCCAGCGTGACCGGCACCGAGACGGCGGTCATGGCGGCCGCGATGGCCGACGGGAGCACGCGTCTGCTGAACGCGGCCTCGGAGCCGCACGTGCAGGGGCTCTGTCACGCGCTGAACGCGATGGGCGCGCGGATCCGCGGCATCGGCAGCAACGTGCTCGAGATCGAGGGGGTCCGCGCGCTGCGGCCGGCGCGCCACCACGTCGGTCCCGATCACATCGAGATCGGCTCTTTCGTCGCGGTGGCCGCGATGACCGGCGGGGCGCTCCGCGTGCGCGAGGTGGCCCCCGACCACCTCCGGATGATCCGGCTGGTCTTCGCGCGGCTCGGCATCGAGACCCACGTGGACGGCACCATCCTGATGGTGCCGGCGACGCAGAAGCGGATCATCACGCCCGACGTCGACGGCGGCATCGCCAAGGTCGACGACGCGCCGTGGCCGGGCTTTCCGGCCGACCTCACGCCGCTGGCGCTGGTGCTCGCCACGCAGTGCGAGGGCACGATGCTCATCCACGAGAAGCTCTTCGAGAGCCGGCTCTTCTTCGTCGACAGCCTGATCGCGATGGGCGCGCGCATATTGTTGAGCGACCCGCACCGGGCGCTCGTGATCGGCCCGAGCCGCCTGCACGGCGCGACCATCGTTTCGCCCGACATCCGCGCCGGCATGGCGCTGATCGCGGCCGCGCTCGCGGCACAGGGCCGCTCGGTGATTCGCAACGTGCAGCAGGTCGACCGCGGCTACGAGCGGATCGACGCGCGTCTAAAGGCCCTCGGCGCCCGCATCACCCGCGAGTAAGCCCCCGAACAGTCGTCACCCCGAAACCCACAAGGAGGCCATGCATGCATGGCAATCGAGTCTTCGCAGCGTGCACCGGCGTGATCGCCGGTCTCGTCACGCTCGCCGGAGCGGCCGCGCTCCCGGCCGCCGCGGACGAGACGTGCAACTCGCCCTACATGGGCAATCTGATCAAGGGGCAGGAAGACTACCTCTACGTGTGGGCGCTCGGGGTCAAGGGCATGGGCGATGGCTCCGACAAGCTCGTCACCATCGACGTCAATCCCGCGTCGAGCAGGTACGGCAAGGTGATCAACAAGGTCTCGGTCCGGGGCCAGGGCGAGGCACACCACATGGGCTTCACCGACGACCGGCGCTTCCTCTGGGCCGGCGGTCTCGACAACAGCCGGATCTCGATCTTCGACGTCGGCACCGATCCGTCGCGTCCCAAGCTCGTGCGGACGATCGCGGACATGCCGGCCAAGACCGGCTACGTCGGCCCGCACACTTTCTACGCGATGCCCGGCCGGATGGTCGTCCAGGGCCTGTCGAACACGAAGGACGGCGGCGGCGTGACGGGCATGGCGCTCTATAGCAACAAGGGCGAGCTCGTCGCGACGTATCCGATGCCGACGACCGACGGCGGAGACGGCTACGGCTACGACGTCGCGATCAATCCGCAGAAGAACGTGATGCTCACGTCGAGCTTCACCGGCCGCAAGAACTACACGCGCGCGCTCGGCGATCTCGTGAAGGACGCCGAGGCGATGAAGAAGTTCGGCAACACGATGGTGGTGTGGGATCTCAAGGCCATGAAACCGAAGAAGGTCCTGAGCGTGCCCGGCGCGCCGCTCGAGATCCGTTGGTCGCTCAAGGACGGCGACAGCTGGGCGATCACCGCGTCGGCGCTCACGTCGAAGCTCTGGCTCGTCAAGCCGGACGCCTCGGGCGAGTGGCAGGCCAAGGAGGTCGGCGTCATCGGCGACCCGGCGAAGATCCCGCTGCCGGTCGATATCAGCATCAACAAGGACGGCACGGGGCTCTGGGTCAATACGTTCATGGACGGCAAGACCCGCTACTTCGACCTCTCGAACCCCGAGCAGCCCAAGCAGACCTACGAGCGGGTCACCGGCAAGCAGGTCAACATGATCTCGCAGAGCTGGGACGGCACGCGCGTCTACATCGCCTCGTCGCTGCTCGCGAACTGGGACAAGGGCGGCGCCGACGACGAGCAGTTCGTGCGCGGCTTTGCCTGGGACGGCAAGGAGCTCAAGCCGGCCTTCGAGGTCGATTTCTACAAGGAGAAGCTCGGCCGGGCGCACCACATGAAGCTGGGCTCGAAGGCGATGAAGACCGCGTATGGCGGCGAGCGCACGGCGGCGCTGCGCTGAGTCACGCCGCCTCGTGACGGCGATGCTCCTGGCGGCGGCGACGGCCGCCGGGGGCGGCGTCGCGGCGCTGGCCGTCGACGCGCACGAGCCCGACGACACCGCGCCGGCGGCGGTCACGATGGATTTCGTGCCGCCGCCGGCCGGCAGCTACGCGCTGCACGCGATCATGCCGGCGCCCGACGGGCCGGTGCTCGACGCGGAGGGCCGCCGGCGGCCGCTCTCGCGCTTCACCGCCGGGAAGATCACGCTCCTCGGCTTCATCTACACCTCGTGCGCCGACCGGAGGGGCTGTCCCCTCGCCTACCAGATCTTTCACACCGTGCACCACCGCGTCGCCGAGGATGCCGAGCTGCGGAGCCACGTGCGGCTCGTCTCGCTGAGCTTCGATCCCGCGCGCGATACGCCCGAGGTGATGCGCCACTATGCCGCCGGCGCGCCGTCGAACGGCGTCGAGTGGGCGTTCCTCACGACGGAGCGGCCCAGGACTCTCGCGCCGCTCCTCGACGGCTTCGGTCAGGACGTGCGGATCGAGACCGACGCGCACGGCCGTCCGGCCGGGCCGCTGGCCCACGTGCTGAAGGTGTTTCTGCTCGACGAGAGCGCGACCGTCCGCGAGATCTACACGACCGCGTATCTCTTTCCCGAGGTCATCATGAACGACATCAAGACGCTCCGGCTCGAGGATCGGCCCCAGCGGAAGATCGCGCGGTGAGCCCCGCCGCGCG
>Ga0306921_10006452_pt1 | contig 12229 bp, 11 predicted proteins | sample sta12Cox44000080_FD_203760 | JGI IMG/M metagenome (GOLD analysis project Ga0306921, IMG submission 203760) | Lab enrichment of tropical soil microbial communities from Luquillo Experimental Forest, Puerto Rico - statoxic.12C.oxic.44.000.080 (v2)... | ecosystem: Environmental > Terrestrial >... | reverse complement strand
AATCGCGATGGGAGTGGAGGGCGAGGGCGTTCATACGCGCTCGATGATTTTTTCGCCGAAGAGTCCCTGCGGGCGGGCGAGCAGGAACGCGAGGGCGACGACGTAGGCGAACCAGTTCTCGATGGCACCGCCGACGAGCGGGCCCCAGTAGACTTCGCCCAGCTTCTCGCCGACGCCGATGATGAGCCCGCCCACGATGGCGCCCGGCACGGACTCGAAGCCGCCGAGGATCAGCACCGGCAGCGCCTTGAGCGCGATCAACGAGAGGCTGAACTGCACGCCGCTCTTGGCGCCCCACATCAGGCCGGCCACGATCGCCACGACGCCGGCCACCGACCAGACCACGATCCAGATTGTCTTGAGCGGGATGCCGATCGAGAGCGCCGCCTCGTGGTCGTCGGCGACCGCGCGGAGCGCGCGGCCGATGCGCGTGCGCTGGAAGAATACCGCCAGCACGGTGACGAGGATCGCGGCGGTCGCCGCCGCGGTCAGCTCGAGCTGGTTGATCTGCACGCCGCGCACCATGAACGAGCGGTCCGGGATGCCGATGTCGAGCTTCTTGACGTTGGCGCCCCAGAGCATCTCGCCGAAGCCCTCGAAGAAGAAGTTCAGTCCGATCGTCGCCATGAAAAGGATGATGTGCGCCTGGTTGACGAGCGGGCGCAGCACGACCCGCTCGATCGCGAAGGCCAGCGCCACCATGACGACCGTCGTCAGGCCGAGCGCCACCAGGACCGGCGCGCCGCGCTCGAGCAGCCCGACCAGGGTCAGCGCGGCGAACAGCACCATCACGCCCTGGGCGAAGTTGAAGACGCCCGAGGCCTTGAAGATGAGCACGAACCCGAGCGCCACCAGCGAGTACATGAGCCCGGCGAAGACGCCGCCGATCAGTACCTCGACCAGGAACGCCGGCGCCCCGGCCATGTCCCTGAACGGCGCCACCGCCACCGCGTACAGAAGCTCGAGCATCAGGCTTGCTCGCGTTCGAGCGCCGGCTTTGCCGGCGCAATCTGGTCTTGGGGGAGGCTCGGAGGGGGCCGTCGAGGCCCCCGTCGATGATCAAGCGCCGGCTTTGCCGGCGCAATCTGGTCTTGGGGGAGGCTCGGAGGGGGCCGTCGAGGCCCCCGTCGATGACTATGCATGAGCCACACCCAGATACGCGTCGAGGACTGCCTGGTCGCCGCGGACCTCGGCCGGCGGACCGTCGGCGATCTTGCGGCCGTAGTCGAGCACCACCACGCGATCCGAGATGTCCATCACCACGCCCATGTCGTGCTCGATCAGCGCGATCGTCGTGCCGAACTCCTGGTTGACGTCGAGGATGAAGCGACACATGTCTTCCTTCTCCTCGACGTTCATGCCGGCCATCGGCTCGTCGAGCAGGAGGAGCCTGGGCTCGGCGGCCAGCGCGCGGGCGAGCTCGACGCGCTTCTGCAGGCCGTACGGCAGGCGGCCGGCCGGCGTCTTGCGGATCGCCTGGATCTCGAGGAAGTCGATGATCCGCTCGACGACGGCGCGGTGCTCGAGCTCCTGGCGCCGGGCCGGGCCCCAGTAGAGCGCCTCGAGCAGGAAGCTGCCGCCCATCTTCAGGAGGCGGCCCGTCATGATGTTGTCGAGCACGCTCATGCCCTTGAAGAGGGCGACGTTCTGGAACGTGCGCGCGATGCCGAGGGCCGCCACGTCGGGCGGCGACAGGTGCGTGCGGTCCCGTCCCTCGAACGCGATCGTGCCTTCGAACGGGTGATAGAAGCCGCTGACCGCGTTGAGCAAGGTGGTCTTGCCCGCGCCGTTGGGGCCGATGATCGCGACGATCTCGCGGCGCCCGATGGTCAGGCTGACCTGATTGACCGCGATGAGCGCGCCGAACCGGACGCTCACCCCGACGATCTCGAGCAGCGGCCCGGCGGCCTGGCTCATCGAGCCGCCTGGACGGCGACGTCGCGGATGGCCACGTCGGCGCGCATGGTGCCGGTGCGGCCGTCCTCGTAGGTCACCTTCGCCTCGACCTGGACGCGGTCCTGGCCGGAATAGAGCGCGTCGATGAGCGCCGCGTACTTCTGGGCGATGTAGCCGCGGCGCACCTTGCGCGTGCGCGTGATCTCTTCGTCGTCCGGGTCGAGCTCCTTGTGGAGGATCAGAAAGCGCCGGACCTGCGCCCCGCGCAGCACGTCGTCCTCGGCGAGGCTCGCGTTCACGCGCTCGACCTCGCTGCGGATCAGCTCGTAGACCGCGGGCTTCTGCGCGAGATCGCCGTAGCTCGTGTAGGCGATGTTGCGGCGCTCGGCCCAGCTGCCGACGGCCGCGAGGTCGATGTTGATGAACGCCGTCACGCACGGCCGCCCCTGGCCGATGCAGACCGCCTCGCGCACGTAGGGCGAGAACTTGAGCTTGTTCTCGATGAACTTGGGCGCGAACATCGTGCCGTCGGCCAGGCGGCTCACGTCCTTCGCCCGATCGATGATCACCAGGTGGCCGTCGCGGTCGAGGAACCCGGCGTCGCCCGAGTGGATCCAGCCGTCCTCGAGCGTCTGCTGCGTCGCTTCCGGGTTCTTGGCGTAGCCCCTAAAGACGCCCGGGCTCCTGAACATCACCTCGCCCGCCTCGGAGATGCGGATCTCGACGCCGGGAATCGGCGTGCCGACCGTGTCCAGCCGGACGTCGCCGTCACGCTGGATCGTCACGAACACGCTGGCCTCGGTCATGCCGTAGAGCTGCTTGACGTTGATCCCGAGCCCGCGGAAGAAGAGGAAGATGTCCGGGCCGATCGCCTCGCCCGCGGTGTAGGCGCGGCGGACACGCGAGAAGCCGAGGTTGTCCTTGAGCGGGCCGTACACGAGCAGGCGGCCCAGCGGGTACGCGAGGCGCTGCCAAAGGGACACCGCCTGGCGGCCCAGGCGCGTGCGCTCGATGTCCTGGGCCAGCCGCAGGAAGAAGTGGACGAGCGCGCGCTTCGGCGCCGCGGCGTCCTCGACCCGCAGCATCACGCTGGTCAGGATGCTCTCCCAGATACGCGGCGGGCCGAAGAAGTAGGTCGGCGCGATCTCCCTGAGATCCGCCAGCACCGTCGCCGCGCTCTCCGGACAGTTGATGGTGAACCCGGTGACGATCGCCTGCGCGTAGGAGAAGACGTGGTCGCCCACCCACGCCATCGGCAGATACGACAGGACCTCCTCGTCCTCGCGGAGCCCCTCGAAACGCGCCGCGCTGCGCGCGGTCGCGATCAGGTTGCGATGCGACAGCATGGCGCCCTTGGGGGCGCCGGTCGTCCCGGACGTATAGCAGATGATGGCGACGTCGTCCGCGGCGCCTCGCGCCAGCTCCGCGTCGAAGTAGCCGGGGTGATCGACCTCGAACTTCCCGCCGAGCTCGACGAGCTCGGCGAGGCTCGAGAGCCCCGGCTCGCTGTAGCCGCGCATCCCGCGCGGATCCTCGTAGACCACGTGCTGCAGGTGCCGGCAGCGCGCGCGCACGCCGAGCAGCTTGTCGACCTGCTCCTGGTCCTCGACGACGGCGAACCGCGCCTCGGCGTGGTCGACGATGTACTCCATCTCGCGCTCGATGGAGTCCTGATAGATGGGCACCGGCACGCCGCCCAGTGCCTGCGCGGCCATCACCGCCCAGTAGAGCTGCGGCCGGTTGTCGCCGACGATCGCGATGCGGTCGCCGCGCGCGAAGCCGAGCGAGGCCAGGCCGAGCGCGATCAGTCGCGCCTGCTGGAAGTACTGCGACCACGTGTACGACTGCCAGATCCCCAGGTCCTTCTCGCGGATCGCCACCTTGTCGGCCAGGCGCCGAGCGTTGTCACGGACGAGCTTGGGAAACGTATCGCGCTCGGGATCGAGCGCCGACACGCTGGTGGTGTCCGCGACTTCCTTCAAATCGCCTCCGTGGCCCGTTGAGGTGACTGCCTCGAGGGAGGGCAGATCGGTGGCGCGAGTCTAGCCAAGCGAGCCAGACCTGTCAAGAAATTGCCGGAAATAACGAGCACTTACGCGACGCGTCTCGAATGGGAAGAACGCGGGGACGGCGCGGCTACTTGACTGCGCCCTCGATCAGCGGCAAGCAGAAGTAGACAACGAAGGCGGCGCACGCGACGTAGACCATCCAGTGGAGCTCCCCGCCACGGCCGCGGAGCAGCTTGATCGCGGCGTAGGTGACGAAGCCTGCGCCGATCCCGTTGGTGATCGACCAGGTGAACGGCATCACCAACATGGTCATGAACGCCGGGATGGCCTCCTCGTAGTCGTCCCAGGGAATCTCGCGCGCGATCCCCATCATGAAGAAGCCGACGATGATCAGCGCCGGCGCCGTCGCCTGAGCCGGGATGACGCTCGCCAGCGGCGAGAAGAACATCGCAACCAGGAAGAGCAGTCCCGTCACGACCGACGCGAGCCCGGTTCGCGCGCCCTCGGTCACTCCGGCGGCCGACTCGATGTAGGTGGTGTTGCTGCTGCTGTTTGCGAGGCCGCCGAACAGCGCGCCGAGCGAATCCACGAGGAGCACGCGGTTGGCACACGGCAGCTGGCCGCGGCCGTCGAGGAAGCCGCCGCGGCCGCCGACGCCGATGATCGTGCCCATCGTGTCGAAGAAGTCGCTGAGCATGATCGAGAAGATCACGAGCCCCGCGCTCAGGACTCCGAGCTTCCCGAAGAGTGCGAAATCGAGCCGGCCGAACGTCGACAGGTCCGGCGCCTGGACGATGCCCGCCGGCAGGCGCGCGGCGCCCGGCGTCGCGAATCCCTGGCCGGCGGCGAAGCCCTCGTTGAGCACGATCGCGATCGCGGTCGTCGCGAGAATGCCGATCAGCAAGCCGCCGCGCGTGCGCCGGGCCATCAGCCACGCCGTCAGGACGAAGCCGATGAGGAAGATCGTCATCGGCAGGCCCCGGAACGCCCCGATCCCGACGGGCAGCGGTCCGGCGGCCGGCTTGATCACGAGCCCGGAGGTGAAGAAGCCGATGAACGCGATGAAGAGGCCGATGCCGACGCTGATCGCGCGCTTGAGCCCGATCGGGACCGCCTCCATGAGCGCCTGACGGAAGCGCGTGAGCACCAGCACCGTGATGATCGCGCCCTCGAGGAACACGACCGTCATCGCCTGCGGCCACGTGAGGCCGCGGCCGGCGACCAGGTCGAACGCGACGACCGCGTTGAGCCCCATCCCCGCGGCGAGCGCGAAGGGGTAGTTGCTGGCGAGCCCCATCGCGATCGAGAGCAGCCCGGCGGCGAGACACGTGACGCTGAGCGTCGCCGCGAACGGCAGCCCCTTGCCGTCGAGCCCGGGCACGCCGGTGAACCCGAGCACGATCGGGTTCACGAAGATGATGTAGGCCATCACCATGAAGGTCGTGAATCCCGCGCGGACCTCGGTCGCGAGATTGGTCGAACGCTCTTTGAAGCCGAAGTAGCGGGAGAGGAGCCCGGCCATGTGCCGGGCGGCAGTCTACATCGAGCGCGGCGTTATCGGTAGTCGGACGGGATCGGCGGCGGCTGGGAGTCGAAGGCGGTCCCGAGGCTCACCTCGTGAGGATCGGTCCGCTCTGCGGCGTCCTTGCCTTCCTGGAAGATCCGCAGCAGATCGTCGCCGATCAGCACCGTCGGGCGGACCGGCTGGGGGCTCTCGCCGCTCGACCCAGCCGAGGCCAGCGCCAGGGCTACCGCCAGTGCGAGCCCGGCGGGCGCCAGCACGAGGGATCCGACCGCTCGCCACGTCATGTCCCCGGTAGGGGCAAACCCCCTGCCAGGTCGGCCGGACCCCCGTAGATTATTGAAAAACGCCCACAATCGAGGCCGCGGCGCCGCAGGCGGGGTGTCAGCGTGATGACACCTATGCGGGGCCGCAGTGCTTTTTGTCACGCGCTCGCAGTCACTTGCGGAATTTCTTGAAGTCGACCGCCCGCTTCTCGACGAAGGCGTTGCGCCCCTCCATGGCCTCGTCGGTCCGGTAGTAGAGCCCGAGCGCGGTATTCGCGAATTGCGCCACGCCGGCGCGCGGCTCGGAGTCGATATTGAACGACTGCTTGGCGAGCGCCAGCGCGGTCGGGCTCTTCTCGAGCAGCTCCGCGCACCATTTTTCGACCTCGGCGCGCAGGTCCTTGAAGGGCACCACCGTGTTGACGAGACCCATCGCCAGCGCATCGGCGGCCGAGTACTGCCGGCAGAGATACCAGATCTCGCGCGCCTTCTTCTCGCCGACGACCCGGGCGAGAAAGCCGGTGCCGTGGCCCGCGTCGACGCTGCCCACGCGCGGCCCGGTCTGGCCGAAGATGGCGTGCTCGGCCGCGATCGAGAGATCGCAGAGCACGTGCAGCACGTGGCCGCCGCCGACCGCGAAGCCGTTCACCATCGCGATGACGGGCTTGGGGATGTGGCGGATCGCGCTGTGCAGCGCCTCCACGTCCATCGGGCGACTGCCGGGCGCGTAGCCGCCCTGCCCTCGCTCCTTCTGATCGCCGCCCGAGCAGAACGCCTTGTCACCAGCGCCGGTGAGCACGGCGACCCCGATCGCCGGGTCCCACCGCGCGTCGAGGAACGCGTCGGTCAGCTCGGCGACGGTGATCGTCCGGAACGCGTTGCGGACCTCGGGCCGGTTGATCGTGATCCAGGCGACGCCGTTCTTCTTCTCGTAGAGGATGTCTGTGTACGCCATGGGGCCTCCGACCGATCTCAGAGCGATTTGCGCAGGAGGTTGCCGAGCTCGCCGATAACACCGCGCCGGAACGTCAGCACGCAGACGACGAAGATCACGCCCTGGACGACGGTGACCCACGAGCCCAGCTGCGCCAGGTAGTTCTCGAGCGTCACCACGATGAAGGCGCCGACCACCGGGCCGAACACCGTGCTGAGGCCGCCGAGCAGGGTCATCAGGACCACCTCGCCGGACATCGTCCAGTGCACGTCGGTCAGCGACGCCAGCTGGAACACCAGCGCCTTGGTCGCGCCGGCGAGGCCCGCGAACGTGGCCGACAGGACGAACGCCAGGAGCTTGTACCGCTCGGCGCGGTAGCCGAGCGAGATCGCGCGCGGCTCGTTCTCGCGGATCGCCTTGAGGACCTGGCCGAACGGCGAGTGGATCGCGCGAAAGATCAGGAGGAATCCGACCAGAAAGATCGCGAGCACGACGAAGTAGAGCGTAAGCGTGTCAGCGAGGTTGAGGACGCCGAGCACGGTGCCGCGCGGCACCGACTGGATCCCGTCCTCGCCGCCGGTGAAGGCGGCCTGCAGGCTGAAGAAGTAGACCATCTGCGCGAACGCGAGCGTGATGTTGGCGAAGTAGATGCCCTTGCTGCGGATCGCCAGCGCGCCGATGGCGATGCCGAGGGCTGTCGCCGCGGCGGTGCCGAAGAGGATCGCCAGCTCCGGCGGAAAACCCCAGACCTTTGCGGAGTGCGCCGCGCCGTAGCCCGCCGAGCCAAGAAACACCGCATGGCCGAACGACAGGAGACCGACGTACCCGATGAGCAGATTGAAGGCGCAGGCGAAGAGCGCAAAGCACAACGCCTTCATGAGGAAGACCGGATAGACGAAGAACGGCGCCGCCACCAGGGCCGTCGTCATGACCAGGAAGGCGATCACGTGTGGTGGCGACACACCCGCCACGGCGGGCAGCGTCGTGTCGACGTACCGATCGGTCGTCGCCGTCACGAGGCGCGCCCGAAGAGACCCGCGGGGCGCAGCAGCAGCACGACCGCCATGATCACGAAGATCACCGTGTTGGACGCCTCGGGATAGAAGACCTTCGTGAAGCCCTCCACCACACCGAGCCCGAAGCCGGTGACGATCGAGCCCATGATCGAGCCGAGGCCGCCGATCACGACCACCGCGAACACGACGATGATCAGGTCGGCGCCCATGAGCGGATTCACCTGGTAGATCGGCGCCGCCAGCACGCCGGCCAGCGCGGCCAGGCCGACGCCGAAGCCGTAGGTCAGGGTGATCATCCGGGGCACGTTGATGCCGAAGGCCTGGACGAGCGCCGGGTTCTCGGTCGCCGCGCGCAGGTAGGAGCCGAGCCGTGTCCGCTCGATCACGTACCAGGTCGTCAGGCAGACCGCCAGCGAGAACACGATGACCCACGCGCGGTAGTTGGGCAGGAACATGAAGCCGAGGTTCCGGCCGCCGGCGAGCTCGGCGGGCATCGCGTACGGCAGTCCGGACGAGCCGTACTGATTGCGGAACAGCCCCTGGATGATCAGCGCGAAGCCGAACGTCAGCAGGAGCCCGTAGAGATGGTCGAGCTGGTAGAGCCGCTTGAGCGTCGTGCGCTCGAGCACCACGCCGGTGATCGCCACGGCGATCGGCGCGACGAGGAGCGCCCACCAGTACCCGAGCCCGGCCCAGTTCAGGAGGAAGTACGCCGCGAAGGCGCCCATCATGTACTGCGCGCCGTGCGTGAAGTTGATGATGTTGAGCAACCCGAAGATGACCGACAGCCCGAGACTCAAGAGCGCGTAGAACGCCCCGTTGATCAGCCCGATCAGCAGCTGCCCGAACAACGCCTGCGTCGGCACCCCCAAAATCGTCATGCTACGCCGCCGCGTTCAACGGACTTTTTCGAGGGACCCGGAGAGCCCGATGCGCACCCAGAGCCGCGCTCGCCCCGTCGAGGGACGTTCCGCTTCCGTGCGACGACGCGGGCGGCGTGCGAGACGCGCCGATGAAGCCGAGGGGAGTCGGGGTCTGAGGTGAGCTGGGGGAGGGCGAGGGGTGCGCCGACCGGTTCCCTCCCAGCGAGCGTCGGAAGACCAGCGCCCGGATGGAGCCCAGCCGCAACGGGCACTGCGCAAGCGTGCCGCGTGGTCGCCGCACCCCTCGCCCTCCCCCAGCCCACCTCTGACCCCGACTCACGCGACTACTTTTTCACGAGCTCGCATCCTCCCTGGTCGAGCGGACGAAACGCCTGCTCCGCGGGAATGGTCGCGCGGATCTTGTAGTAGTCCCACGGGTACTTCGACTCGGAAGGCTTCTTGACCTCGACCAGGTACGCGGGATGAATCTTGCGACCGTCAACGCGAATGGTTCCCTTGCCGAAGAGCGGATCGTCCGTCGGCATCTCCTTCATCTTGGCGATGACCTTGGCTCCGTCGTCGCTCTTGAGCGCCTCGACCGCCTTCAGGTAGTGCAAGGTCCCCGCGTAGACCCCGGCGTGGATCATGGTGGGATGGATCTGCCGGTTGCGCTCCGCGAAGCGCTTGGCGAAGGCGCGCGTCTTGTCGTTCAGGTCCCAGTAGAAGGTCTCGGTGAAGGTCAGCCCCTGCGCCTTCTCCAGGCCGAGCGCGTGGACGTCGGTGAGGAACACGAGGAGCCCGGCGAAGCTCTGGCCGCCCTTCGCGATGCCGAACTCGGCGCCCTGCTTGATCGCGTTCGTCGTGTCGCCGCCGGCGTTGGCCAGGCCGATGACCTTGGCCTTCGACGCCTGCGCCTGCAGCAGGAACGAGGAGAAGTCCTGCGTGTTGAGCGGGTGGCGGACCTTGCCGAGTACCTTGCCCCCGTTCTTGAGCACGACCGCCTCGACGTCGCGCTCGAGCGCGTGGCCGAAGGCGTAGTCGGCGGTGATGAAGAACCAGGTATCGCCGCCGGTCTTCACGACCGCCGTGCCGGTGCCGTTGGCCAGCGCCCACGTGTCGTAGGTCCAGTGGATGGTGTTGGACGAGCACGCCTTGCCGGTGAGGTCCGACGTCGCCGCCGACGACACGATGAAGGCCTTGCCCTTGTCGCGCGTGATCTGATTCACGGCGAGCGCGACGCCGGAGTTGGGCACGTCCAGGATCATGTCGACCTTCTCGGCGTCGTACCACTGGCGGGCGATCTGTGAGCCGACGTCGGCCTTGTTCTGGTGGTCGGCGGAGATGACCTCCACCTTCAGCCCCTTGGCGGCTGCCCCGAAATCCTCCACCGCCATGCGCGCCGCGACGACCGAGCCCTGACCCGCCAGGTCCGCGTAGAGGCTGGACTGGTCGTTGAGTACCCCGATCTTGACGACGCCGTCCGAGATCTGTGCAAGCGCCGGGCTCGCGCTCAGCGCCAGGACGGCGAGGAATACCACGCTACGTGCGATGGTCATGCGCTTGGCTCCTTTGGGTCAACGTGGGTCAGCGGGACTATACCCCGAGGTAGTCGTGCAGCTTGGTCATGTTGGCCTCGAGCGCGGCGTTGGGAATCATGTCCACCACCCGGCCGTGCTCCATCACGTAGTGGCGGTCGGCGACCGTGGCGGCGAACCGGAAGTTCTGCTCCACCAGCAGCACCGTGAATCCCTCGTGCTTGAGGCGGCGCAACGTGGCGCCGATCTGCTGGACGATGACCGGCGCGAGGCCCTCGGTCGGCTCGTCGAGGAGCAGGAGCCGGGCGCCGGTTCTCAAGATCCGCCCGATCGCCAGCATCTGCTGCTCGCCGCCCGACAGGGTGGTCCCGCCGGCCCGGAGCCGCTCCTTGAGATTCGGGAACAGCTCGAAGATCTTGTCGACACCGAGCCCGCCGGCGCGGACGGCCGGCGGCAGCAGAAGATTTTCCTCGACGGTGAGGCCCGCGAAGATCCCGCGCTCCTCTGGGCAGAACGCCAGGCCGAGCCGCGCGATCTGGTTCGAGGGCAGCCCGATCAACTCGCGGCCCTCCAGACGCGCCGAGCCGCGGCGCCGGCCCACGATCCCCATGATCGACTTGAGCGTCGTCGTCTTGCCGGCGCCGTTGCGGCCCAGCAGGGTCACCGTCTCGCCGGCACGAATCTCGAAATCGACGCCGTGAAGCACGTGCGACTCGCCGTACCAGGCGTGGAGATCGCGGACCTCGAGCAGGGGCTCAGGCATGGCCCGACCCCATGTAGGCCTGGATCACCTCGGGACTCCGCGCCACCGTGCGGTAGTCGCCTTCCGCCAGGACCTCGCCGCGCGCCAGGACGGTGATCGTGTCCGAGAGATTCTCGACGACGCCGAGGTTGTGCTCGACCATCAGGACCGTGCGGTTCGCGGCCACGCGCTTGATCAGCGCCGAGATGCGCTCCACGTCCTCGTGCGCCATGCCGGCGGTCGGCTCGTCGAGCAGCATCATCTCCGGGTCGAGCGCCAGGGTCGTGGCGATCTCGAGGGCGCGCTTGCGGCCGTACGGGAGCTCCACCGCCGGCGTGCGCGCGAACGGCGCGAGGCCGACGGCGTCGATCAGAGCGAGCGCGCGGCCGCTCAGGGCCTCGAGCACTCGCTCGGACTTCCAGAAGTCGAACGAGCCACCGCGCTTGCGCTGCAGCGCCACCCGCACGTTCTCGAGGACCGACAGGTGCGGGAACACCGCCGAGATCTGGAACGAGCGCACGAGCCCCAGGCGCGCGATGTCGGCCGGTCGCGAGCCGGTGATCTCGCGCCCATTGAAGCGGATGCGCCCAGCAGTCGGCGTCAGGAAGTGGGTCAGGAGGTTGAAGCAGGTCGTCTTGCCGGCGCCGTTGGGGCCGATGAGCGCGTGGATCGTCCCGCGGCGCACGCGCAGGCTTACGTTCTTGACCGCGACGAACCCGTGGAACTCCTTGGAGAGGCCCTCGGTCTCGAGGATGATGTCGTCAGCCATCGCGGGACGGCCGGCCCGGCGGCGGGTCGAAGCGCGCCTCGCGCTTCTCACGCCACGCCCGGCTGGCCTCGTCCATCTCCCACGATCGCGCGCACTCGTCCTGCGCGCGCAGCACCTCTTCGAGGATCGCCCGTGGGTCGGTGTGGAAGGAGGCGTGCAGCAATCGCTTCGTGTGGGCGGTGGCGGTGGGCGCCGCGCTGCGCGCCCGCTCGATGATCGACGCGAGCGTTCGCTCGAGGTCGGCCGGCGCGCACACCCAGTTGACGAGGCCCATCGCGCGCGCCTCGGCCGGGCTCACGTGGTCGTTCAGGAGCGCCAGCTCCTTCGCGCGTCCGACGCCGATCACGCGCGCCAGCCGCAGCACCGCGCCGTCGGGGACGAGCGCATGCCGGGTGGCGCCCAGGCCGAGGACAGCGTCGTCGGTGGCCAGGCGCAGATCGCAGCCGAGCGCCAGCTGCAGGCCGCCGCCGATCGAGTAGCCGTGCAGGACGGCCACCGTGATCTTGGGCATGTCCTCCAGGCAGTCGAGCGCACGGTTCCAGTGCCGGTAGAACGCCTCGCCGATCGTGCCCGCGGCGAGCGCGGTGCGATCCATGCCCGAGCAGAACGCCCGCCCCGCGCCGCGCACGACGACCTGTCTGGCGCGTGGATCGGCGGCGGCGGTCTCGGCGTGATCG
>Ga0306921_10006451_pt1 | contig 12229 bp, 9 predicted proteins | sample sta12Cox44000080_FD_203760 | JGI IMG/M metagenome (GOLD analysis project Ga0306921, IMG submission 203760) | Lab enrichment of tropical soil microbial communities from Luquillo Experimental Forest, Puerto Rico - statoxic.12C.oxic.44.000.080 (v2)... | ecosystem: Environmental > Terrestrial > Soil... | reverse complement strand
AAGTCAGCGGGACCGCCGCGCCTGTCTTGCGAAAATACTAAGGTCATCATCCCAGGCGCGGCTTTGGCGGCTGATTGGGGAATGGCGATAATCGTTACGGGAGTCGCCACACCGTCCGGGACTTGCACAATACCGGTGAGCTCGGCGCTGTCGTTGCGCAAGGTGATACGCATCTCTTGCGCCGGAGCGCCCGCGGTGATGACGAGATCATCCATAAGTAAATTGGTCTGGCCATATTCGACCGAAGCCACATACCACTGCCCGCTTGGATCGATGCGGGCCAAATAGCGTCCGGGATCGACGTTACGGAAGATAAGCGTCTGCTCGCCCGGCTGGCCCTCAACGTTCGGGAATGCGTCGGTCGCAGGTGGCCCGCTGGCGATCAAGCGCATCGAAACTCGTGGACCGGCAAGGAACGACTGGGAATTCCCTCTCCTTGTGCGCCCGACGGAGGGCTGCGACTCTGTGGTCACAACAACGGGGATCGTAATTCCAGGCGACAGCCCGACATGCAGGCTGTGGAGATCCTGGGTGAGGCTGAACGGGAGTTCGGCCCGCACATTCTGGTTGGGGGCAAGCTGCGAAAACGCCTTCAAGACATAATTCCCTGCAGGAAGTCCGCGTACGTCGAAGCGGCCGTTTTCCGCATTGAACTCCACCCCGACAGGAACCTGCACACCAGACTGATCGAGGACCTCGAGACCCACACCCTGGTTGGGTGTGTAACCAGTGATAATCCCCGAAACGCGGTAGACGGGAACTTCACTTAACGAAAAGCTAGCCTCCGATTGCTGGCCCGCGCTCAATTGAATAGGGGACGCCGAGGCACGGTCTGGGGTGCCCGGGTAATACACTCCGCGATATCCGGTGGTTGGAGGGTCATCGATAGCTAGGAGATTGTCGGGCTGCGGGGCATACGATGCGGCGCCTACGTAATACGTTCCCGGACGCAAGTTGGCGAAGCGGTAGTGGCCGTCCTCATCGGTATTGGTGCTTCCCTGGTTGTCCCAGTGGCGCTGACCATCGCGAATGTTGGCACGGGTCAGCGTGATCGTCACGTGTTCCAGCGGAGTGGCGTCGGAAGTGATGACCTTGCCGTAGATCACCGACTCGGGAAAAAGCCTTACCACGGCGGGCGCGGTATTCGGACCGACATCGAGCGGCGGCACGCCCACACTTGAGACCTCTTGTTCACTGAAGTATCCCGGCTTTTGCGCGCTGACGGCGACCAGACCTGCCAACACGCCCTCAAACTGAAAGCGGCCACTGCTGTCGGTAAATGCGGTGCGGCGGGGCACCACGTTCAGCTGGACCAAGGCTTTGCGGACAGGCTCGCCTGAAACGGCGTCAATCACGGTACCCGTGATAGTGAATTTCTCGGCGGGAGGTTGGGTGGCGGGCTGGTTGGAAGGCGAGTAGAAACTACCTGACATCTGGGCTGGCGTAGTTACAGACACTGCGCAGGAGCAAGCGGCGACGAGTAACACCCATACACGCAGACGGTCGAGACGAAGAATTTCGCGCCGCTCACCGGTGGGTTGGATGGGCATCGAAGGCATTCGGGCAATCGCACTGCCAGACACTATAGACACCAATTGCGGCTTGGGAGTTGCGAGTTGGCGTCACTTGCCGGAGCGTTTGCTGGCACGAGTGATGAACGTCTCCTGACTGTTCAATGCGTTCTTTCTGCCGGCGTTGGGATCGCGCACATACTTACCATCAGGCATCATGTGCCGGGCCTTGGCCTGGTCTTTCATATACGTGCCAAGGATGTCGTCTTTGAGTACGCGAATGAGGTTCTTGTCGCCGACGGGAAACAACACTTCGACACGGCGGTTAAGATTGCGCGGCATCAGGTCCGCGCTTCCCAGATAGATCTCCTCATCGCCTCCATTACGGAAATAGTAGATGCGGCTGTGCTCGAGGAACCGGCCGACGATGCTGGTGACCTTAATGTTGTCGCTCACACCGGGTAAGCCGGGACGCAGGCAGCAAATGCCGCGGACCAGCAGGTCGACTTTCACACCCGCTTGCGATGCCTGATAGAGCAGCTGAATCATCTTGCGGTCGACGAGCGAGTTCATCTTGAGAATCAGATGCCCTTCGCGTCCGGCTTTCTGGTGGTCGATTTCGCGTTCGAGGAGTTCCTCGAAGCGGTCGCGCAGCGAACTTGGCGCAACCAGCAGCTTGCGATACTTCGACTTGGCGGAGTAGCCGGTGAGAAAGTTAAACAGGTCGCTGCAGTCCGCGCCGATGTCGTAGTCGCACGTGAGCATGCCGATATCGGTATAGAGCTGTGCCGTCACACTGTTGTAATTGCCGGTGGACAGATGGGCATAACGGCGAATTACGTCGCCTTCCTTGCGGACGATCAGCATAGCCTTGCAATGCACTTTCAGTCCGAGCAGGCCATACACGACGTGCACGCCGTATTCTTCCAGCTTGCGCGCCCATCCGATATTGCTCTCTTCGTCGAAGCGCGCTTTTAGCTCGAGCAGGACCGCGATCTGTTTGCCGTTTTCGGCGGCTTCGAGCAGAGCGTCGACCACCGGGGCATTCCGGCCGACGCGGTAGAGTGTGATCTTGATCGCCAGGACGTTGGGGTCTTTTGCGGCCCTCTGCAACATCCCGACGATGGGCTGGAAGGAATCGAAAGGATGATGAAACAGGACGTCGCCGCGACGGATGGTCGCGAAGATGTCCTCGTCCTCGTCTTTGAGCAGAGGCGACGGCAAAGCCGGAACGAACGTGGGGTACTTCAGGTCGGGCCGATCAATCTTCGCCAGTCCGCGAACCCGGACCAGGGAGAGCGGACCGGAAATTTTGTAAATGTCGTCGCGATCGAGTTCCAGGTTGGTCACCAGGATTTCGAGCACTGATGGCGGCATCGCCTCGTTAATCTCGACGCGCACGACGTCGGCGAAGCGCCGCTGAAAAACACCTTCTTCGACCGACTCCATCAGGTCGCCGGCCTCGAGGTCTTGAATGTCAGAATCGGCGTCGCGCGTAATGTGGAACGGGTGCGCCTGGACGATCTCCATGCCCGGGAAAAGCGCGCTAAGGTTGGCGGTTATGACCTGCTCGATCCACACGAACACCTGTTCTTTCACAATGATTTTCGTGCGGCTCTTTACCTTGGGCGTCGCAGTGACCGGTATCAATTGCGGCAGCGTGTCGGGAATTTTGACGCGCGCAAAATGCTCGACTCCGAGCCCATCGCGCAGCACGACGGCGAGGTTCAAGCTGAGATTTGAAATATGCGGAAATGGACGCCCAGGGTCGAAGGCAAGGGGGGTCAGCGTGGGAAAGATTGTGTCCTGAAAATATGCGTTGGCGATCGTCCGTTGCTCGTCGGCGAGTTCGGAGAAATTTTCGATACGTAGTCCAGACTTGCGCAACGCGGGGACAAGCTCTCTGGCCCAGCATTCGTGGGCCGCGCGGTTCAGGCGGATGACCGAGGCGCGAATGGCGCGTAGTTGCTCAGCAGGGGTCATCGCGTCGGGACCGCTCTCCATCACGCCCTTTTCGATCTGGCGCTTCAGGCCGGCGACGCGCACCATGAAGAACTCGTCTACGTTCGATCCGACGAAAGAAAGAAACATGACGCGATCGAGTATGGGATTGGTGGCGTCTTGCGCCTCCTCCAGCACCCGACGCTGAAAGTCCAGCAGGCTCAGCTCGCGGTTGATAAAAAGGCTGGGATCGTCAAGCGAAACCACGGCATGTGGATGCTGAGCTGGCTTCTCTGCCGGAGCGGCCGAAGTTGGTCGGCGCGGAGTGCTGCGTACTTTGACCGGTGCTGATTTCACGGAAGTTGCCATACGTTTACCGAAGGTAGAACTGGAGGATTTGGCCCAGCGCACATTGTAATGGCCAGCAGGCAAGATTGCCCACCGACCTGGAGTTTTAGGCTGTTCCCGGCTACGGAATTCACCCGCCGATAACAATGTCCAAGGGTCGGCCTGTTGGCAGCAAGCAACAGGTAGACAATGCCGGCCGTTAATATCCCACAGTGTAGGATTCTATTCGTAAGCCTGCAGCTCGCACCCCCGGGTCTCCGGCAACAGCAGCGTGGCGACCACCATCGTGAGATATGCGATTACAGCAAACGTCGAGATGGCATGACCAAGCCCCATGCGTACGCTCAGATAGCCCACAAGAGTCGGGAATAATGCGCCGATGCCGCGTCCTGCGTTATAGGAGAAACCCTGACCGGACCCGCGTACCCGGCTGGGAAACAACTCGGTGAAGAACGCACCGATCGGACTGAAGACGCCGGAGGCAAAAAAGCCCAGCGGGAAACCAAGCACGAGCATCACGGAATTACGAATCGGCAGATACGTGTAAGCCACGACGGTAAGGAATGAGCAAACGGCGTACAACACGAGAGTTTGTTTGCGACCCAGGCGATCGGCCGACCAGGCGCTGATCAGGTATCCGAGGAATGAGCCGACGATCACCACGAAAAGGTACGCGCCGGTGTTAAGCACCGAGAGGCCGCGACTAGTCTTCAAGAAGGTCGGCAGCCAGGTGGTAATGGCGTAATAGCCCCCTTGGGCGCCGACGGCGAGTAGCGCCGTCAATAACGTGGTGCGCAGGACAGCTGGGCTGAAGATTGCGAGGAAGTTGCTACCTTCGCCGAGGCTCGCCTCGCGGGCCCTTGTCCGCCGAAACACTTCGGGCTCGGGCACGCAACGCCGGATGTAGAAGATCAACAGCGCCGGCACAATGCCGATCCAGAACATCGCCCGCCAAGCGATTGCCGCAGGCAACAGCGAAAACAGGACGGTGTAGCTGATCACAGTGACGCCCCAGCCGATTGCCCATCCGCCTTGCACTGTGCCTACGGCCTTGCCGCGATATTGCGCGCGGATGGCCTCTCCCATGAGTACGGAACCCACAGCCCACTCCCCGCCAAAGCCGAGTCCCTCGAACCCACGCACCACGAGCAATTGCCAGAATGAGTTGGTGAAGCCGCTAAGAAAGGTGAAGACAGCAAACCAGACGATGGTGAGTTGGAGGATGCGGGTGCGGCCGAAGCGGTCGGCCAGAAGCCCCGCGAGCCAGCCCCCAACCGCCGAAATCAGCAGCGCGACGGTGCTCAACATTCCGGCTTGTCCTTTGCTCATATGCCAGGCAGCAATCAGCGCAGGAATCACGAAGCTGTAGACCATCACGTCCATACCGTCGAGCGCCCACCCGCCAAACGTGGCGATGAGGGTGGCACGCTCGTCGCTGGTGAGATCAAAGATCCACGGGCGGGCCGCGGTTTGGGTAATGCCGGCAGTGGACATTGGGCGTAACCGATTTCGCATCATACCGGACTCGCTGGGGTGCGGCACTAGAGAATTTGAACGAATCAAGATTTATGTGAGGCGTCCGTTGACACTCGCCCTTGCTTCGACTATTCATCGGGAGATGCCGCATGGTGCGCTAAGCACTGGAGCAATTCAATGAAGATCGTTCCTGCCAGCGACTCATCGATGCTGGTGGAGTTCGGCGACAGGATTGATCCAGAGATTCAGGACCACGTTCTGGGCCTGTTTCATGCGTTGCGCGCGCTCGACGATCCGCGGATTCGCAACCTTCACCCGGGATACGTATCGCTTCTGGTTGACTTCGATCCATTAGCCCTGAGTCCCCAGGACGTCCTGGCGCTGATCGAATCGCTTCGAAGCAATAGGGGTCCGGCAGCCGGTAACGGCTCGGCAATCGTCGCCATTCCGGTGTGCTATGACGTAGAGTTCGGACCCGACCTCGCGGACGTTTCGGCATACACAGGTCTTAGTGCTGAGGAGGTGATTCGGTTGCATTCGAGCGCAACCTATAGGGTGTGCTTTCTCGGCTTCACGGGAGGTTTCGCCTATCTTGGAGGCATGCCGAAAGTTTTACATACACCACGGCTGGCGACGCCGCGTCGCGCCGTGGCGGCTGGCAGCGTAGGGATTGCCGGCGGACAGACCGGAATCTATCCCACGGACACGCCGGGTGGTTGGCGGGTGATTGGCCGGACACCGGTACAGATGTTTAATCCGCTGGCGCAGCCGCCGACCCGCGTACAGTCCGGCGACATCGTACGGTTTGATCCCATCAATCGCGTTGAGTTCGAGCAGCTATGCCGGGAGGGGGCGTGAGCATTCGCGTGGTCAAACCCGGCCTGTTCACAAGCGTGCAGGACCGTGGCCGCTTTGGCTACGCTCACCTGGGCATATCGCCCTGCGGAGCGGCCGATGCGGTGTCGCTACGCATCGCCAACCTGCTGGTTGGCAATGATGAGTACGCTCCGGCACTGGAAATGACGCTGCTCGGTGCGACCGTTGAGTTCGATGAGCCGACGTTGGTCGCAATCAGTGGTGCGAACTGCGAGTGTAAAGTTGGCTCGAATCGCATCGAGCCAAACTGCCCAGTCGAGATCCCTGCCGGTTCGATGCTCGAATGCGGGAGTACCACGGACGGTGCACGCTGCTATCTTGCAGTCCAAGGCGCCATCGACGTTCCAGCGGTGATGGGCAGTGCCTCCACTGACAGCCGGGGACGGTTCGGCGGCCACGAGGGACGCAGGTTGCAAGCTGGCGACATCCTGCGTGTCAGACATGTGAATCAACGGCGAATTCGTCCGCTCCGCGCCGGCGCTTGGGAAGAAGAAATGAGAGGGCGAGGCGCTATTCGCGTGACCGGTGGCGCGCAGCGAGACTGGTTTCGTGACGATACTTTCGCGAATTTGCTCGCTCATTCGTACGCGGTCACTGAGCAGTCGGACCGCGCGGGGCTTCGGCTCAAAGGTGATACGGTTTCAGCCCGCGAAACCCGACAGTTACTGACCGACGGCATCCCGCTCGGGGCCATCCAGGTGCCGCAGGATGGCCAGCCGATTATCTTGTTCGTCGACCAGCAGACTACGGGAGGCTATCCTAAGATCGCGAATGTTATCGCCGCAGACATGCATCGTATTGGCCAATTGCGCCCGCGAGACGAAGTGCGCTTTGCCGAAGTCTCGATCCCGGAAGCGATCGACGCGCTGCGGGCGCAGGAGCACTGGCTGAAAGCGATTTGTCAGGACTGAGGATACAGCCGTGAGCAACTTAACCATCGATATCAACTCCGACCTGGGGGAATCGGAAGAATCCCTGGCCAACGGCACGGACTACGAGCTGATGCGCTACATTACGTCGGCGAACGTCGCCTGCGGGGCTCATGCGGGCAGCGCGCACACCATGCGCGAGACAGTGCGCATCGCCAAGGGGTTGAACGTTGCGGTCGGCGCGCATCCCGGCTATCCCGATCGCGCTAATTTCGGCCGGATCGAGATGTCCATGGCTGCGGCTGAAATTGAAGCCACGGTGCGCGACCAGATTGCTGCGCTCGCCGAGATCGCCGAGTCGCTTGGTGTGCAGCTGGTGCATTGTAAGCCTCATGGAGCGCTGTATCACGCCGCAAACAAGAGCACCGAAGTCGCCGCAGCAATCGGCCGAGCCGTGCTGGAGAGCAACCAGCAACTCGTCATGGTGGGCCAGGCCGGATCATCGACTCTGACATTGTGGGGGTCGATGGGCCTCACCTGCGCTGCTGAAGCCTTCGCCGACCGGGCGTACGAGCCGGACGGCGTCCTGCGCAAACGCACGCTGCCGGGCGCCCTGCTCGAAGATCCGTCTAAGGCTGGACAGCAGGCACTGGACATCGCGACCCGTCATTTCGCGGTGGCAACGGATGGTTCAGAGCTGAAGATTACGGCGGAGACTATTTGCATCCACTCCGACACGCCTGGCAGCCTCGCCATAGCGCGCAGGGTAAACGAGGCTCTCAAGCGCGCAGGCGTACAACTACAGCCGTTGTCGGTGGAGTGAGCTGGGCAACTATTCTTCTCCCAGCAACTCGCCTAGCGTCGGCTTGTGCCGGGGTTGTTTTAGCTTGCGCTTTTTGGTGGCAGGTTCGGCCCGGGTCGGCGGAGGCGTGCCGATCTTCTCTCGCGCTCGAGCCTTCACCGCAGACGCAGCTTTGAAAGGCTTGGGTTTCGGTCGCTTCACAGCCGTCTCTGTTGGGAGTGCCGTCCGCATTTTATCAGCACTTCTCCAGGATTCCGTGCACGCTTGGTCAACTCACGCGATTTATGCCATGCTCTACTGACTGCGCCTCGCGAGGTGGAGATGTCGATCCAAACCGAAGAAGAACTGCGCCAACTACGCATCGTCGGAATGATCGTGCGAAAGGCGCTCAACGCAATGACAGGAGCGGTGGAGCCGGGCATCACGACTGCTGAACTCGATGCGATCTGCGCGCGTGTCTTGGCGGAGCATGGCGCCACGTCGGCCCCACGCAAGGTTTACAACTTTCCGGGCACCTGCTGCATTAGCGTAAACGATGAAGCGATTCACGGAGTACCTGGAAGCCGCACGTTGATTGAAGGCGACCTGATGAAGCTCGACGTGACGGCTGAGAAAGGCGGCTATTATGCCGACGCCGCGGTCACGGTTCGAGTAGGCGCAGTAAGCGAGACCGCCTCGGCGCTGGCAGATTGTGCGAAGAGTGCCTTCCAGGCGGCGATGCGCGCCGCGAAAGCCGGCTCGCGTGTTTTCGAGATTGGCCGCGCGGTGCAGCGCGAAGTGCGTCGTCACGGATTCAGCGTCCTGCCCGAATACGGCGGCCACGGTATCGGCCGCACGATTCATGAGCTTCCTCACGTTGCGAATTACCCCGACCTTACACAACGAATGCGGCTTAGTGCGGGACTGGTGCTCGCCGTCGAGCCGATCATCACTACCGGTTCGGGACGTAGTTATGTCGATCGCGACGGTTGGACGGTGCGGACGTCCGACCATAGCCTGGCAGCGCACTATGAGCATACGGTGGTGATCACCAAAGGTGCGCCGTATCTGATAACAGCCTAGAGGGCGGTACCGTGGGCACTGCAGAAGAAGAGCTCGAAGACGCTGCCTCGCGGACTAAAGTCCGCTCGGCGAAGCAAGAATGCAGGGCTGAGGTCATGGCCTGACGAAAATCCGTCGGCGACGCGACTTTTTCTGGCCGTTCGAACCGGAAGTGCTCGGACCCTGCTCCAAGATCTGCGCAACCATCAGCCGGAATAGCCGTCAGGCTGCGATACGGCTCCGACTGCAATGGTGGTGTCGATGTAGTCGCGCCCGGCGACAAGGGCACGCTTGTCGAGTTCGAGCAGCTTGGGGTTCTGGACTGTGCTTTCGAGTACGGAGATTGCCGTATCCGTGGGCAGGCAGCCAGTCTCTTCCAGCAGCGCACCCAGCATGACAACATTTGCCACCTTGGCGGTGCCGATCTGGTCGGCCATCTGCGATACCGGAATCCAGACCGCCCGTGCATGGGTGACGGTGAAATCTGCCGGCAAGTTCCCGGCGTTGTACAGAATCAGCCCGCCCGGCGTGACGCTCGCGGCAAACTTGCGCAGCGAGATTTCGTTCATCGCGACTAGGACCTCGGGGCGCGAGATGAGCGGCGATCCGATACGTTCATGTGACAGGGTGACGTAGCAGTGCGCGCTGCCTGACCGCATCTCCGGTCCATACGACGGCAACCAGCTCACATCCATCTGCTCGCGGAGTCCCATCTCGGCCAGTAGCTGGCCCATCAGCAGGACGCCTTGTCCGCCGAATCCTGCGAAGTTTACGGTGATCTCGCGGGTGTGGTGGCGGCGTTGTGGAATGACTTCCGGGTCGGACTCAGTCACTGCAAGCGCCTCGGCCACCGTCTTGTGTGGGACCTTGGCCGACTCTGGCAGGTCCGGCTTGCGATCACGAAATACACCCAGCGGGAAGGTCTTCACCAGGGTCTCACCCACCCACTTACGCGCGGCCAGCGGATCCATCTTCAGGATGGTCGGGCACGGCGACAGAATTTCGACCAGCGAAAAGCCGCCGCCATTCTTCTGGATCTCCAAGGCCTTGCGAACGGCTTTCCTGGCCTTCATGATGTTCTTCATATCGTTTAGGGCGACGCGCTCGAGGTAGGTCGGGGTCTCAAGCGAGGCGAGAAGCTCGGCGACGCGAATGGGCAGGCCGTCGTTGTTGGGCCGGCGTCCCCAGGGAGAAGTAGTGCTGTACTGCCCGACGAGGGTCGTCGGCGCCAGCTGACCGCCCGTCATGCCGTAAATCGAGTTGTTGACGAAAAACACGCAAATGTTTTCACCGCGATTAGCCGCGTGCACGATCTCGGCTGTGCCGATCGCCGCCAGGTCGCCATCGCCCTGGTAAGAGATGACGATGGATTCAGGGTGTGCGCGCTTCAGCGCCGTTGCAACGGCCGAGGCGCGGCCGTGCGCAGCCTGCACATTGCCGACGTCGAAATAATAGTACGCAAAGACTGAGCATCCCACCGGACTGACCAGCACGGTGCGGTCCTTGAGTCCGAGCTCGGTTAGCCCTTCGGCGATGAGCTTGTGAACAACACCGTGGCCGCATCCCGCGCAGTAATGGGTCTGTTGTTGCAGTTCTCCCTTGCGTTCGTACCGATCGTAGAACGCCGGCGACTTCTCGTGGGCAACTTCGTATTCGGTCACAGAATTCCTCCCCGCCGTCTAAACCGCAGCCGCCATGCCCGACATCACCTGCGCGGCAATCTCTTCCGGCGTGGGAACATTGCCCCCTGCCCGGCCATAGAATTCCACGGGCACGCTCCCGTTCAGCGCCAACTTCACGTCTTCGACCATCATTCCGGTGCTCAACTCGACGGCCATCACCGACTTCACGTGCTTTGCCGTCTCGCGTAGCTCGCGCGAGGGGAACGGCCATAGCGTGATCGGGCGGAACAGTCCAACCTTGATGCCCTGCGCGCGCAACCGATCGATTGTCGACCGCAGAACGCGTGACACGATGCCAAAGCCGATCAGCAGGAACTCCGCGTCGTCGGTCAGGTAGTTTTCGCTACGGCTCTCGAGTTCCTGTGCCAACGCGTATTTCGATTCGAGCTTGCGGATATGCGCCTCCAGCACATCCGGCTCAAGGTAGATCGAGCTGATCAGGTTCTTGCGTGACTCGCGCGTGCCCTTTACCGCCCAGTCTTTGTCGGGCGGATTCACGTCATGCAGCTTGATTTCCAGCGGCTCCTGCATCTGGCCGACGTAGCCGTCGGTCATGACGATCACCGGATTGCGATAGCGGTCCGCCAGCTCGAAGGCCAGCACCGTGAGGTCAAACATTTCCGGCACCGAAGCTGGGGCGAGCACGAGATTGCGGTAGCAACCATGACCGCCACCCTTGACGATCGAGTTGTAGTCGCTCTGCTCGGGAGCAATGTTGCCCAGGCCCGGACCGCCACGCACCACGTCCACGATCACGCAGGGCAGTTCGGCTCCCGCGATGTAGGAGATGCCTTCCTGCATCAGGCTCAGGCCCGGTCCTGACGACGCCGACATGACTCGTACACCTGCCGATGCGGCCCCATAGACCATGTTGATCGCCGAGACTTCGCTTTCTGCCTGCAAAAAAGTGCCGCCCACTTCCGGAATCAGGAGAGCGGCGTATTCTGCTATCTCGCTTGCCGGGGTGATTGGGTATCCGTAATAGGCTCGGCAGCCCGCCAAGACGGCGGCCTTCACGACCGCGACATTTCCCTTACACAATCGCCGCATGGACCGCCTCCTTGCCTCCGGCAATCACTGCGGCACCCATTTTGGGTGGCGGCACCAACCGGTAAACGGTGATGGCTCCTGGCTCGGGGCAACAATAGAAGCATGCACCGCAGCCTGTGCAGCCTTCACCGGTATAAGTCGCGGGGTGTACTCCGTACCTGCTCAACTCCGGAGCCAGCACCAGGCATTTGGGCGGGCAGGATTCCACGCACAAACCACACCCTTTACATTCTTCGACATCGATCGTGACATCACCGCGCGCCTCTGATGGCATGTTCTCCTCGCATTTCAAAAGCTTCGAATTCATTTTTCTGAAACCAGCGTTGCTTCTCGCAGTACGCGAGCAACTCGTTTCTGAATTGGGGATGGGCAATCTGAATCAGTGCTTCGGCGCGCTGCCGGATGGTCCTTCCGTGCAAATAGGCGACGCCGAATTCCGTGACGACGTAATGTACGTCGGCGCGTCCTGTAAGCACGCCCGCGCCATGCGCCAGCCGGGGCACGATACGCGACACCGTTCCGTCTTTGGCGGTTGACGGCAGCGCGATGATCGGCTTGCCCGATTTCGACCGGGCTGCGCCGCGGATAAAGTCGAGCTGTCCGCCGAAGCCGCTGTAGAACCAGGAGCCAATC
>Ga0306921_10006449_pt1 | contig 12232 bp, 12 predicted proteins | sample sta12Cox44000080_FD_203760 | JGI IMG/M metagenome (GOLD analysis project Ga0306921, IMG submission 203760) | Lab enrichment of tropical soil microbial communities from Luquillo Experimental Forest, Puerto Rico - statoxic.12C.oxic.44.000.080 (v2)... | ecosystem: Environmental > Terrestrial >... | reverse complement strand
ATCGATTTTCCTGCGAGTGGCCGAGGCTTTCGGAAGGCCTCCACGACCTGAAGAAACTGTTCAGCTCGCAGCCAAGCCGGACCAAGCGCGCCGACGGCGGCTAACTGGCTTGATCAATCCGTGATCACCATCGCCCAGAATTTGCGGTAAGGCGAAGCGGGATTGGCGACGGAGGCGACGCCGATGCGACGGGCGCCGACCATCAACAGATTCTCACGGTGGCCGCGCGAGTCTTCCCACTGCTTCAGCATCTCCGGGAAGGTCTGGAATCCAGCGCCGATATTTTCGGCGGCGAGACGCTTGCGCAACGATGCCACGCGCGTTGAAAAGCTACCGCCGACCGAGTGGCTGACATTGCCGGATTGCGCCATCGCCTGCGCCTGGCTCAAGGCGACGGCGGCGAGCCTTAAGTCCGACTCGACCGCCGGCAGGCCATGGGCGCGACGGTAGGCACTGATTGCGCTGGCATAGTCGGGCAAATGAGGCGGTTTCTGAGCCGACGCGGTGGGTGCCGCGGCGACAGGTGCCCTCGGGGCGGGAGCGGTGGCCGAGGGCAAGGCCGCTTTCTGTCCGTGCTGGGCGGGTGCATCAGAACCAGCTATTGGCGTCACCATCGGTGATGCGGCATGCACCTGAGCGATCGCAAGCAGTGCTGCGACCGCAGCTTGCATAAGTCGTCGGATCATCCTGCCCTCCGGCAGCGCCGCTGATCGCGCTGCTGCCGGAAGCATCGAACCTAAATGATAGCCGTTTCAAGGCGGCGGCGGCCGCCGGATCGCAATCTCACTGGGTCAGATGTGCGGTCATGATTGCGTGGTTGAACATCGCCTTCAGCGCGTTCGTGATGGCTTGCGGTGTGTTTGCGGTGTAGAAGTAGCTGCCCGATGAGTCGGGCGGCGACGCGCAAGCCTGCAGACTCGGCGGAATGTTGGGGATGTTGTTGTTGGCGTAGTCGTCCTCATCCGAAGCAAACGAAGCATTCGCCGGATTGATCGGCACATAGGGAATATAGAGCACCGAAATCACGATACCGCGGTTCTTCAACGGACTACACACCGTGCTCGGATTGATCACGGTGGCGTGGTTGCTACCGGACCAGCCGCCATTGGGAACGCCCTTGACCTGGTTGTCCTGTGCCCCGTCGGTGATGAGGAAGACATACGGCAAGGTGCTGCTTGTGGAGCTACCGTCGCCCACGCTGGTGATGAGGCTATTGATGCTGCCAAGTGCGGTATCGATGTGCGTACCGCCCGAGCCGAGACTGGCATTCATGTTGGTGTCGAGCAATGTGGCGAGATTTGCGGCAGCATAGTTGATCGTTCCGGCGGTCTGCGGATTGCCGTTGATGCTGCCGGTCAGTGGAGAATAGCTTGAATAGAGATAGCGGATGAACGGGTAGAGGCCGATCCGGAACTGACTTGAGACGACCTCCATCTGGTTGGCCATAACGAACAACTGGTTCACCGCATAGCCGACCGCATCGAGGCGCAGCTGGATGCAGGCGTCGGTGCCGTCGGTCGGGCAGTTCGCAACCGCCGGCAGGCCCCAGTTGGGATCGGTGTTGAGCGACGCCGGCAGACCGGGAACCATGGCATTCGGCAAGCCGGGAACCGGCTTTGGCACGCTTGCGGTCGACCTCATGTTGATGAGGGCGCTCAGCGCGCTTTGGCTGACGCGCGAATACGCATAGCCCATGCAATAATTGTTGGTGGAATATTGCTGAGTTCCGCTATCCGTGCATGCGCTGTTTTGCGGGGCAAAATGGCAGGCCAGGGTACAGCCGGTGGGATATTGCTTGTAGTTATCGGGATTTATGCTCTGCATCCGCACGGCTTCGTTGGTGGTGGAGGGTAGGCCCATCGATCCCGAGACGTCCAGCGTGAGGTAGAAATCGAGGTATTTTGGCAGTGTAGAGCTTGCGATGGATGTTCCGGTGATGGTCATAAATTGCCAGCCCAACACCTTCATGAACACGACCGGCACCTGCGCAGACCATTGCACGCTGGAATTGAGCGTTCCGCCGGTCTTGGTCACGGTCGAACTCACCGACAGGTTCAGGTAGCCAGTGGTTGTCGCCGCATTGCCATTGAAGATGTCGTTGGCCTCGGACTCGCCATTCGGCACCGGGCCGTTGGTCGTCATCGACATGGCCTGGGTCCAGCCGGCTGAAAACTGAGAGATCGACGCAACCGCGGCAGAGTCTGCGCCCGACGACAGCTTGGCTTTCATCCGCGTGGCGAGCGAGTAGTCGGTCGCGGCACCGACCATGCCAAGCACCGGGATGGCTGCGATGGCGAACATGACGGCGACATTCGCCTCGCGGTCACGACGAAGGCGAGAGACCAGCGCTGTTACACGGCCTGGGATGTGACGCACGGTCATGGCAGAACATCCTTTCCGGGGCAGGAAAATATCTGCAATCTGGCATGGTCCCGCTTGCCGGATTCTGTGCAAAATCCTTGCAATTCTATTGATTTTTCCGGCCGCGTGCGGTTCCGCGCGATCGCCATGCAAGAGCTTTACGTGGCTTGAGGCGCAAGGCCCGCGGCTCGCCTTGCCTTGTAACCGTCATGAGCGGCCGTTATGGTTTCGCTCTGTGGGGCACTAGCAGAGCAGCAGGACAAAACCATGGGTTTACTCGACGTACTCAACGGCATGGCGCAAGGCCCGCGCGGCCCCTCCACCCCGAGCAGCAGCCAGAGCAGCGGCGGCATGTCGCCCATGACGATGGCGATTCTCGGTCTGTTAGCCTGGAAGGCGATCAAGCACATGACCGCTGGCAAGCCAGGCGCGCCTGCGCCTGCCCCGACCAGCACCGCAGCTGGCACGGTCGGCGGCGGCGGTCTTGGCGACATTCTGAAAGGACCGCTGGGTGGCGTCCTCGGCGGCGCGGCAGCGGGCAGCGTGCTGTCGGGCGGGCTTGGCGATTTGATGAAGCAGCTGCAACAGGGTGGCCATGGCGAGACCGTCAATTCGTGGGTCGGCAGCGGCCCGAACAAGGTTATTTCGCCCGGCGATCTCGCCAGCGCCTTGGGCGCCGACCAGATCGACCAGCTCTCAGCGCATAGCGGAATGTCGCGCGACGACCTGCTCAATGGCCTCAGTCAGCTTCTGCCGAAGGTGGTCGACCATCTGACCCCTGATGGGCGGCTGCCAACTGAGAACGAACTGTCCGGCCGGCTCTGATACCGGCTGCGTGCTTTGTGATGTCGTGAGGGAGGAAGATCATGGTGGGCGCCATCATCTGGATCGTCATTGTCGGCTTTGTCGCTGGCATTATCGCGCGGGTTTTGTCTCCGGGTCCGAACAATCCATCCGGCTTTATTCTGACCACAGTGCTCGGCATTGCCGGAGCGTTTCTGGCGACCTGGATTGGCCAGGTCATCGGCCACTACGGCCCGGAGCAGGGCGCAGGCTTCATCACCGCGACCATTGGCGCGCTGGTTGTGCTGTTTATCTGGAACCGGCTGGTCGCCAGCGGCGTCATCCGCGACTATAACAGTTAGCGACGACACTCTCCATTTTTGCCAGCAATGAAGCGGCCCCGCGCGGCGTTGGCGGTGCATTGCTTCGCCTCCTTCCTTGACATGACGGCGGGGGAGGCTCACGCTTGCAATTGGGCGCCATTATGTCCGGAGATGGCGAGCCGTCGCACCGCGCCTGGCGCTTCACCCCAGACGGCCACCGGCAGATAATGTTCGGTGCGCCCCAGCCTGTCGCTCTCGATCAGCACGTCGCGCGTCGCGCCGACCTCAGCGGCAAGCCGTTTTTGCAATGCCGCTTCGCCGGCGGCGCGCAGCTGCTTGGCGCGCCTCTTGATCGCGGAGCTTGCAACCTGCGGCATCCGTGCCGCCGGGGTGCCCGGCCGCGGCGAGTAGGGAAACACGTGCAGAAATGTGAGGCCGCATTCCTCGACCAAATCGAGCGAGCGGGCAAACATTTCTTCGGTCTCAGTCGGGAAGCCCGCAATGATGTCGGCGCCGAGCGCAATATCCGGACGGAGCCGTTTCAGTTGCTGGCAAAACGCGATTGCGTGGCCACGCGCATGCCGCCGCTTCATGCGCTTGAGGATCAAATCGTCGCCGGACTGTAGCGACAGATGCAGGTGCGGCATCAGACGTGCCTCGCCCGCGATCGCATCGAGCAAATCGGAATCCGCCTCGATCGAATCGATCGATGATAGCCGCAGGCGTTTCAGCTCGGGCACGTGGCGCAGGATCTGCTTGACCAACCCGCCGAGTCCAGGCGCGCCCGGCAGGTCGGCGCCATAGCTTGTGAGATCAACGCCGGTCAGCACGATTTCGGCATGACCGCGCTCGGCAAGTGTGCGGACCTGATCGACCACGGGCCCCATCGGCACCGAGCGCGAATTGCCGCGGCCGAACGGAATGATGCAGAAGCTGCAGCGGTGATCGCAGCCGTTCTGCACCTGCACGAAGACGCGCGGCAGGCCGTGTCGAAAGCCATCGACGAGATGCGGCGCCATCTCCCGCACTGCCATGATGTCGCCGACGGCAATCTTCTGCTCTGAGGCGACGTCGAACGCCTTGCGCGTCGCGCGCCAGGCCTCGTTGCGCATCTTGTCGTCGTTGCCGATCACGCGATCGACCTCGCGCATGGCGGCGAACATCTCAGCTTGCGTCTGTGCGGCGCAGCCGGTGACGACAATGCGCGCGTCGGGCCGCTCGCGCTTCAGCCGGCGGATCGATTGCCGCGCCTGCGCCACCGCCTCGTTGGTCACCGCGCAGCTATTGATGACGATGGTCTGTTCGAGCCCGGCCGCCCCGGCCTTGCGCGCGATCACCTCCGACTCGAAGGCATTGAGCCGGCAGCCGAAGGTGATGACCTCTACGGCCATCACCTAAGCCGCAAACAGCGCGGGATCGAACTCGCCTTCATACTCGAAGTCGGCCGTTCCCGTCATCAGCACATGATCGTCGCGCTGGCGCCACTCGATTGCGAGTTTGCCGCCGGGCAGTGTGATCTCCACGACGCGGTTGGCCCGCTTCAGCCGCGCGGCCGCCACCGCGGTGGCGCAGGCCGCCGAGCCGCAGGCCTTGGTGAGCCCCGCACCACGTTCCCAGGTACGGATCGTGACGTGGTCGCGATCGACGATATGGGCGAGGGTGATGTTGGCTCGTTCCGGGAAGATCGGATGATTTTCAAGCAGCGGTCCGAAGCGCGCCAGATCATAGACACAGACGTCGTCGACCCAGAAGATCGCGTGCGGGTTGCCCATGCTGACCGCCGATGGCGAATGCAGAATCGGCGCATCGATCGGGCCGATCTGCAACTCGATATAGCGCGTGTCGCGAAATTGTTCGGCGAGCGGAATATCCTGCCAGCCCAATTTCGGCGCGCCCATATCGACGGTGTAGAGGTTCGGCGACGGGCCTTGCCAGCAGTTGAGAAGCCCAGCTGCGGTCTCGAAGGTCACCGCGGTCTGGCCGGTCTTTTCCAACTGGCGGCGCATCACGCAGCGCATGCCATTGCCACAGGCGCCGGCCTCCGAACCGTCCCTGTTGAAGATCTTGATGAACGCTGCGGTGCCGGCGAGCCGCGCCGGCTGCAGCACCATCAGCTGGTCATAGGGCACTTGCGCGGCGACCGCGCGCGCATGTGCAGGCGTCACAGCGCTTGGCCGATCGCGCAGGTCGACCACGACAATTTCATTGCCGATGCCGTTCATCTTGGCGAAGGCGTGGTTGGCGAGCGCGCTCATCAAAATATCCAATTCCGACCGTCTTATATGACGAGGCATCGCCCTTTGACCAGCCCGCAAGGCAGATGACCGATCTGTCATGAGACGAAAAAGCGCCTGGCGTGTTAACTTTCTGCCCAGCGGGATTCGAAGTGCCTGATACGACCATGGAGCCTAGTTGAATGAATCTCTCCTGCTTTCGCCGCCTCGCCCTGGCCGCTCTGATTGCTGCAGCCGGCTTTGCGCTTTCCGGCGGCGCGGCGCTGGCCCAGCCGGCGGCGGCCCCGTCTGCGGAGGTCGCGGCGAGCCCGGCGCCGGCCGCGCCGGCCGCAAGCCCCTCTCCGGCTCCTGCCAACTCACCCTCGCCGCAGGCGTCGCAGACGCCGGCGCCCGCACCTTCAGCGACGGTCCAGACCGCCGATCCCTTCGGCGAGCCGATCACGTTAGAAGCGAAGAAAGTCGTAATCGCCAAGGGCAACGCCAACTGGGATTCGGCGTTCGATACACTGCTCGATTCCTTCAAGGCGCTGAATGCGCTGCTCGACAAGCAGGGCATCAAGCGGTCGGGCAATCTGATGATTGTCTACACCTCAACCGACGACACCGGCTTCAGCTATCTTGCGGAGATCCCCGTCGATCAGGAGCCGAAGACTCTCGCCAAGAGCATGAGTGTGGGCCAATCGCCGGACGGCAAGGCTCTCAAATTCGTCCATCGTGGCTCCTACGACAACATGGACAACACCTATGAGGCGATCACCAACCATCTCGATGACAAGAAGCTTGAGGCCAAAGACACTTTCATCGAGGAATACATCACCGATCCTCTGAAGACCGCGGAGGACAAGCTTGTAATCAACGTTTATGTGCCGCTGAAATGAAAACAATATCCCTCGTTGCTGCACTCTTTCTCCTGAGTGCGCCGGCAATGGCCGAGCGGCCCTTCGACATTCCCTCGGCGATCTCCGTCACTGGTGATGCGCAAATCTCGGTGCCGCCGGACCGCGCCCAGATCGACGCGGGCGTCACCTCGGACGCCAAGGCCGCGCGCGAAGCCTCGGACGCCAACACCGCCGCGATGGGCAAAGTGCTGGCTGCACTGAAGGGCGCCGGCATCGACGAGAAGGATGTTCAGACCTCGCGCCTGTCGCTGCAGCCGCAATACGCAGCAAACCGCAACGGACCTTCGCCGATCGTCGGCTACCGCGCCTCCAACCGCGTCATGGTCAGGATTCGCGACGTCGGCAAAGTAGCTGGCGTGATCGACACCCTCGTCGGCGCGGGCGCCAACGACATCGGCAACATCTCGTTCTCGGTATCGCATGCCTCACAGCTACTCGACGACGCGCGCGAAAGGGCGGTTGCCGACGCCCGCCGCAAGGCCGAGATCTATGCCAAGGCGGCTGGCGTCACGCTGGGCGCACCCTTGAACATTTCCGAAGTGGGCGCGGCCGCGCCGCTGTTCCGCGCCAAGGTGGCAACTGCGATGGGTGAAGCGGCGACCCCGATCGCACAGGGCGAAGAGACGCTGTCAATCTCGGTCAACGTGACGTTTGCGATCAAGCCGGGGCCGTAAGCGCCCGATCTGTGCGCACGCCGTTGCCGCCCTTCCAGAGGGAAAGCGTGAGCAGGATTGCTGTTAACGGCTGACGTCAAATCTGCCACACCTCGCCCGGCTTCAGCACCGCAAATTTTTCGCGCGGCAACTTCGCCGCATCCAGCGCCTCGCCAAGCGCATTTGCCGGTGCGTCGATCGCCTCGTCGGTGAGTTGGAATGTGCCGTGGTGATGCGCGAGCGCCTGTTCGGCGCCACAATCAGCCAAAGCCTTCACCGCATCCTCAGGGTTCATATGCTGGTCGCGCATGAACCAACGCGGCTCATAGGCGCCGATCGGCAGGATCGCGAGTTTGAGCGGCCCGTGCGCTGCCGCGACGCGGCGAAAATGCTTGCCATCGCCATAACCAGAGTCGCAAACGATATAGAGTTTCCCGGAGGGCGTCTCCAAGACAAAGCTCGCCCACAGCGTCTTGTTGCGATCGAATAGCCCGCGCGCCGACCAGTGTCGCGTCGGCACCAGCGTCACCGCAATGTTGTTGCCGAGCTCAACGCGATCGTGCCAGTCGAAGGCCTGGGCTTTGATCGCAGAATCCGCCTCCCGCATGGTTACGTCATTGCCGAGCGGAGTGATGACGCGAGGTGCGAATGTCTTGGCGAGGCGCGACAGGGTCGTCATGTCGAGGTGGTCGTAGTGGCCGTGCGACACCAGCACGACGTCGATTTGAGGCAGCGCGGCGAAATCGATGCCGGGATCGTTGTGCCGTCTCGGCCCGGCGAAGGAGAACGGCGAGACCCGCGTTGACCAGACCGGATCGACCAGGATGTTGAGACCAGCGGTCTGGATCAGCCAACTCGCATGGCCGACAAAGGCGAACCGCACCTTGCCGCCATCGACGCGCGGCGGTGGTCTGTCCGAAAATGGGCTCGGTGCCCAATCAGGCCAGGCGGCGCGCTGCCGGCCGCGGCCGAACTGCCATCGCAAGATGTCGCCGAGCGATTTCGGCGGCACGCCGTCGGGGTCGAAGAAGCGCTCGCCGTCGAAATGATCGGAGGCTTGGCCGGAGTAGGTCTTCATGCGCGACAACCAAACGGAGGGCACACCGATCGGCACGCCCAATCCGGCAAAAAAACCAAAAAGGTGACGGCGGGTGATTTTCATGGGGCCATTGGCTCCGAAAAGGCCGATTTCGGCAAGTGATCGCCTGTTCAAGAAGCCGCGAAGAGCAGCCTTTGCAGCAAGTTTCCTTGACTTTAGGGGGTCATCGGGTATTTAACCGCGCCACTTCTCGGAAAGAATTTCTTTTCGACCCGCCGACCGGTCCGCGAGGCCGGAGGTCAACGCCCGACAGCGCGATGCGCCCTCGGGCGCGAAGGTGTTTGGAACGCAGGACATAAGGCCTTGTTCGACAATCTGTCAGAAAAGCTTGGTGGCATTCTCGATCGGCTGACGGGGCGCGGGTCGCTGTCGGAGACCGACGTCGAGGCGGCGATGCGCGAGGTGCGCCGCGCGCTGCTGGAGGCCGACGTCGCGCTCGACGTCGTGCGCAGCTTTACCGAACGCGTGCGCGAGCAGGCGGTCGGCGCAACCGTGGTCAAATCGGTCACCCCCGGCCAGATGGTGGTGAAGATTGTTCATGACGAGCTGATCGCGACGCTCGGCGCCGACGGCCAGACGATCGATCTCAACGCCGTGCCTCCCGTCGCGATCATGATGGTCGGCCTGCAGGGCTCCGGCAAAACGACGACGACTGCAAAGCTCGCGCGCCGCCTGCGCGAGCGCGAGAAGCGCAAGGTGCTGATGGCTTCGCTCGACGTCTACCGTCCGGCGGCGATGGAGCAGCTCGCTGTGCTCGGGCGCGACCTCGACATCCCGACGTTGCCGATCGTCGCGGGCCAAATGCCGCCGCAGATCGCGCGTCGGGCGCTGGAAGCCGGAAGACTCGGTGGTTACGATGTGGTGCTGCTTGACACCGCCGGCCGCACCACGCTCGATGAAGAGATGATGGCGGAGGCGGCCAGCATCAAGTCAGCAGCCAATCCGCACGAGGTGCTGTTGGTTGCCGACGCGCTGACCGGCCAGGACGCGGTCAATCTCGCGCGCTCCTTCGACCAGCGCGTGGGTTTGACCGGCATTGTGCTGACGCGAGTCGATGGCGACGGCCGTGGGGGCGCAGCGCTATCAATGCGCGCGGTCACGGGCAAACCGATCAAGCTGATCGGCACGGGGGAAAAGACCGATGCGCTGGAGGATTTTTACCCTGCGCGCATCGCCGGCCGTATCCTCGGCATGGGCGACATCGTCTCGCTCGTCGAGAAGGCCGCCGCCAATATCGATGCCGAAAAAGCCGCGCGCGCCGCGGAGAAGATGCGCAAGGGCCAGTTCGACCTGGCTGACATGCGCGAGCAGCTTCTGCAGATGGCGAATATGGGCGGCATCAGCGGCCTGATGGGTATGATGCCCGGCATCGCCAAGGTGAAGAACCAGATCGCCGCGGCCGGAATCGACGACAAGATCATCAAGCGGCAGGTCGCGATCATCGATTCGATGACGCGTGAGGAGCGCCGCCATCCCGATATCTTGAAAGCCAGCCGCAAGAAGCGCATCGCCGCCGGCGCCGGCCAGACCGTTGAGCAGGTCAATAAGCTCTTAAAGATGCATCGCAACATGGCCGACATGATGAAGGCAATGGGCTCAGGCAAGCGCGGCCCGCTTGCTGGCATCGCGCAGGCGATGGGATTTGGCGGCGGAATGCCGACACCAACGCCGGAGCAGCTGAAGGCGGCGGCGGAGAAGATACAAGGCGGCAGCCTTGCAGGCGGGCTGCCGAATTTGCCGAAAGATCTTCCGGTCGGCCTGCGTCAGGGCCTGCCGAATCTTCCGGGGCTTACGGGGCTCAGCAACAAGCCGACGTTGCCCGGCCTCGGCGGCCCCATGAAGAAGAAATAGCCCACGTCTCGAGTTGATCGACAAATTAGACTTTTTAGGAGAACTCAATGCCAGTCGTCATCCGCCTCGCTCGCGCGGGCACCAAAAAGCGTCCGGTCTATCACGTCGTGGCCGCCGACTCGCGCTTTCCGCGCGACGGCCGCTTCATCGAGCGCCTCGGCCATTTCAATCCGCTGCTGCCGAAGGACCATGAAGCGCGCCTGAAGCTCGACATGGACAAGGTCAAGGCCTGGATCACCAAGGGCGCGCAGCCGTCCGATCGCGTGATGCGCTTCCTCGATGCCGCGGGCGTCAAGCAGCGGCAGGCCCGCAACAATCCGGAAAAGGCCGTGCCGCGCAAGGAACGCAAGGCCAAGGCCGAAGCCGCCGCCAAGCCGGCGTAAGGTTTTGCGATGATGGGGGCCTCGCGCTTCGAGACGCGTGGCGTGCGCCGTGCTCCTCAGCATGAGGGCCTACTCCCTCCTCCTGAAGCGCCGCGAAGCGGCGTCTCAAAGGATGAGGCTCGATAGTGCCGGCGCAAGTCTGCGTCGCCCGGATCGGCGCCGCGCATGGCATGCGCGGGCAGGTGAGGCTGTGGACCTTCACCCAAGACCCGCTCGCGGTCACCCGCTACGGGACGCTCTCGACCAAGGACGGCGCGCGGCAGTTCGAGGTGACGCAAGCGCGCGAGGCCAAGGGCTTTCTGGTCGCGACGTTGAAGGGCATCACCGACCGCAATGAGGCCGAGCGCGTCAACGGCGTCGAGCTTTATGTGTCGCGTGACAGATTGCCCGCGACCGAGACGGACGAATATTATCACACCGACCTAATCGGGCTTGCCGCGGTGACCACGAGCGGCGACACACTTGGCCGTATCGCGGCCATCCACAATTTCGGCGCCGGCGACATCATCGAGATCGCACCGCCCAGCGGCCCAACGCGGCTGCTGCCGTTTTCCAACGCGGTGGTGCCGACGGTCGATATCGCAAGCGGGCGGGTCGTGATCGAATTGCCGCGGGAGATCGACGGTGAGGAGGACGCTTCGCAGTCATGACACAATGACGATGGACTGCGGATCGCCTTCGCGAAATTGACTTGTGTTTGGTATCCGGCTCGTTCAGTTCCGGGTTGCGCCCTCCCTGTGGCGTTCCTAAACATCCGGAGACATAGATGTTGCGCCGCGCTGTTCTGGCGACCTTCGACCTTTGGCTTGCTCGCGTTAGCGGCTCCGATAACGGCCCAGACGCTACAGAGTGACACCCCTGCCGCGTCATCGACCGATTCCACCACCAATCAGGGGTCGATGGAGGAACCTCAAACGGGTGAGCATTGGCGCTTGCGAAATTCGGAATCCGATCACCAGCGAACTCAGGGCGACGATCACCAACACTGTGACGGATGCCTCGCCCAAGGGGGTCGGAATGAGGCTTGCCTTTCTCGGCAAGCCAAATTTCGGGTACCAGACTTTCGATCGCCCCTGCGACTTCATTTGAAAATGGTGATTGGCGATTTGCACCGAATGATGGCCTGGCATTCAGGTGCCGCTTGCGGTTGGCAAGACGTGGTCGATCCGAGCCACCGACGTCAACAGGGCTGGCGGCTTTAGCTGGAAGACGGGTTGAGTGTCTATGACCGCTCCTGGAACGTAAAAGCGCGCGAGCCCCTGGCACTATCGGCCGAACGATGGCTCAGGAATCAAATCGCAGCTGAAAGCCGGTGCAAGCTGGAGCTTTAGCGGCGAGAACATCAATGACCACCGGCATTGTCTAAAAGCAGACCGGCAACGCGCAGGGTAGCAGCGAACCGAAATGCCATCGGACCTGAACACGTGAATTGATGGCCGGATTGCGTTTCGCGCGATTTGGACTAGGTAGGTAGGGCCACACCCGATCGGGAGCATGGCGATGACAAGCACCCACAAGGCCTGGCGGCTGCATGCCTATAACGATCTGCGCTTCGAGGACGTCGAAACGCCACAGCCTGCGCCCGATGGCGTGCTCATCCGCATCGAGGCGGGCATGGTGCTCTCCTATATGGGCCGGGTGCTGTC
>Ga0306921_10006446_pt1 | contig 12238 bp, 16 predicted proteins | sample sta12Cox44000080_FD_203760 | JGI IMG/M metagenome (GOLD analysis project Ga0306921, IMG submission 203760) | Lab enrichment of tropical soil microbial communities from Luquillo Experimental Forest, Puerto Rico - statoxic.12C.oxic.44.000.080 (v2)... | ecosystem: Environmental > Terrestrial >... | reverse complement strand
ACGACTCAGGGCGATTGGGGGCAGAGCAGAGTTGTCGGGATCATCATTGATGCGCTCTCGATTGGAGCGCGATCTAGCTCGCGGTGATCTGCGAGCTTTGAGCAATATCGCAGTCGGCAGGAGCTTTGACGGCCCCGACCTCGGTCAGGTTGAGCGACTGTGCGAGCGTGGATTTTTAGCGATGACCCGGAAAGGGCGCTCACGCATGACCCTGAAGGGTTGGATCGCAATCCTACTTCGGCACACTATTGCTCGCCGAGAGCACCACGCTGATCGAGGAAAACGCTTAAGCATTGCGCTTTCACAGTGCGTGCGTCATGGACAAATGCACGATGCGTGCATGTTTCGTTACGTTGATTTGGTCCCTATGCAACAGCGCGGTTGAGTCGTCATAAACTCCACGCCAGCATCCACAGCTGGGCCCCTATAAGCCAACAAGCCACGCAAGACGCAATGACCACGGCCATGGTGATCATGTCGATGGTGTATTGGCTCATGCCCCAAAGTTGCGGACGGATTTTTCCGTCCGCCTTGCCGCCTGGCACCACTACTTGCGCTCTGATTTCAAATCGACGGATGCCGCGCCAACGCCTCGATCAAGTCGATCTTGCTGGTTAGTTCAGCGAGCTGTGAGTATTCCTTTGCCATGCTCTCGAAGTGAAACCGATTCCCCTGATTGGATTCACAGAGCGCCCTGGCCTGAAATTCGGCTGCTTTGGTCAGATACTGATCCCGCATGGTCATTGGCGAACACCCATTACGCACATCCACGACACACGCTGAATGCAAACCCTTTACAAATCGTTCAGGTTCGCAGCCTCGGCAGTTAGGCAGCGGCTTTGTTGTTAACGGAGACTAAACGAATGGAAATTGAATTGGGAGAAACAAAACCATTAAGTGGCTAGCTGTCGCGGTCGGCCATTAAATCCGCCTGCTGCTTTCATCCTCTAAGCGAAAGGCTGGTGTCCTGGTTGGCCTACAAGTGAGGCCCCGTAAATGACAGTCCTTGCGGGGCGTCTGAAGCAGCATTGCCCCAAAGACAGCCAGTTGGCAAGCGCGCCTTGAAATCCGCAATTTCTTCGCGTGGCGCAGCGGCTATCTTACCAGGAATAGGTTTGATGATTGCGGTTGAGCTACGACAAACGATTTGTAGTTCGCGGCTAGAGAAACGTGCTCACTCAAAGAACAGCCAATATGAAAAGGATCGCCATGGCTGTACCCGATAATGACAGCGGTTACACCGAATCCTAGCGAAATAATCCACGTTGCTACGTCACGTGCTCCGTCTTGCGAGAATGAATAAACTAAATGAATAAACTAAGAGGGCCAGGCAAAGCGCCGCGGAGGCGTAGCCGGCCCAAAGCGTCACACTGCCAAGAAGCGCTAAAATGCGAGGGATCATTTGCCGCAGCGCAGGTAAATTAGACCAGACAAAGCCACTTAGCGGCCTCAGCCCGAGCCTCGATCTTGCCGAATGGCGGGTGGTAGTCGCCTCGAAGCGTCAACTCGTTCCAGGGCCTGTGATGTTCTGAGACACGCCCTGCGATGGCAACCCGGCTGGTCTGGTTAATAAAGCTGTCCGACATGGGTGCCTCCAACCTCGAATCTATACACAAGCATAAGTTGGTGCTTTGCGTCCGACTGTGATGCGGATCACGAAAATTGCGATTCTTGTGATGCGGATCACCAAAATTGCGCTTCTAGTGGTCCAAGAATGACGGGAGCGGCTCAAGTGTTCTTCCCGGCTCTTGTCGCATCCATGTTGTATGGAGTTGCCGGGAGTGATTGGGACTCGTTGGAATTAAAGGGTTGCAACACGTGCAACGTGAATAAAAACGACCGTATTGCCCTAAGTCGCTGATTTTATTGGTGCGGACGGAGGGACTCGAACCCTCACGGGAAATCTCCCAAGGGATTTTAAGTCCCTTGCGTCTACCATTCCGCCACGTCCGCGCAGCAAACCTCACTCGCCCGCCGGCGCGCGGCGGGTAAGCCCACGCGGCGGCGATTCAAACTAGTTCGATAACACGTGCCCCCAGGACGACTGCCAGTCCTTGCCACCGGCATCGGTCACCTTGCCGTTCTTCTCGAAGAATTTGTTAGGCACCTGGAAGACCGCGATCATCTTGCCGCCATTCGGACACCAGGCGACGTGCCGGCTGCCCGCGGGACGCCAGACGAATTCGCCGGCCTTCACCTCGAGGCCGGTGTCGGGGCCTTCCTTGTCCACCAGCGATCCTTCAAGCACGTAAGTCTGCTCGATCAGGACATGCTCGTGATCTGGCAGCGTCGCGCCCGGCTCCATCTCGATCAGCACGGTTGCAAGGCCGCTCTTGGCATCAAACAGCAGCGTTTTGGTCTTGCAGCCCGGAAACCGCATCTTCTCCCATGGCATCTCGTGCGGACGCACATGGTGTGAGCGCTTGTCGTCAACCGGCTTCGCGTTCTGGGTATTCGGCTTGACGTTCATAGGGTCCTCCCTTGCGGGGGCGTTTCTCCGGACGGATGATACACCCGATCCAGATCAGTTGCTCAATGTGCAAGGCGCTTTCGCTAATGGGTTGATTGGCCTAACGAATAGCACTGTGCGGAAGGTCGGTTCTAGTTGTAGTAACTCCGTAGTAAACGGTGCCCGCGACGCGGATCGTCGTCATTTAGATCGTTGTCGTTTCGATCACTGCATCGTTGCCATTGATCGCTGCCAACTCGTCGGGGTTTCTACGATCCTGATATGCCGCGACGCATTCTCGGCGCTAGTGTTTATTTCAGTAGTTCTTCTGATTATCACCAACATACTGTGAAGTCCTCCCTGTGATGATCAACAAACAACAAAGGAGAGACCACCGCTTCAAGAGAGGCGCCGCTGCATTAGCTGATCACTGGTTGGGGAGTAGCGAAACAAATCAACTCTCCATGTGCCGTCAAAGGTTTGATGGGCCACTGGCCTAACGCTATCGCTCCGGGATTTCATCAACCGCACCCCTTCAGCAAAAGCTCGATTGAGTTCACTGCGGGTTATTCGAAGCTTCTTAAGCTCCGCTTCGGTAATCGATGACAAATCCTCCTCAAGGATTTCAACGTCACCATAATCGGTAGCAAGCGCTAACATCCGGCTCTTCAATCGAAGTCCTCTTCTCGTGCTCACATAAGCGACCCCCAGGTAGGCAAAGCCCTCCCCTAGGTAAGAGGTCCGTCACCGCCCCTTTTTTGACACCGACGTTAAAGACCTGTGCACGACTCCGCCAAAGTGCAGGTACCTGTCTTATTTCCTAAGACAGAAAACCAAAGCAGGGAGGCGCGCCATCAGAAGGTGTCATTGGACCAAGGTCCAACGCCTCAGCCATTGTTCCTGTAGTTGCTACAGGTTGAAAGTTGATCGCGTAGCTGTGTGGGTCTTGGGTGACACATGGACACGCATGGTACGAGCGGCGCAGTGCTTGGTTTGGTCGTAATTATTTTGGCGTGCATCGCAATCGTCGCCGGTTCATATGTTTGGTGGTGAGCGGTCTAAAACATGGATGCACAGACCAACCGATGGTTCATTGCGATGTGCTTCGGCATTGCATTGTTCGTGGTCGGCATGGCGCTCCATTACGTGCCGTAAGTGGCGGCGCAATCAAAAAGCTAAAATAGTCAGTTGCGCATTTGCGGAATGTCACTCAATTCGCAACTAATTCCAGCTTCACGCAAACTTGGACTACATTCACAGCGAGACGCCACCGTTCAAAATCCCGTTCGTGCGCCAATAGCGATTGGTCGTCCGTTGTGGTCCGACCGCGCTTCACATGGTTCGCCGTGTAGCGTTTGATAGCACTCAAGAGTGACATTGGCCGTCCCTGGCTGCGCTAATGAAAGCTAACAAGCAATCAGCGCAATTTTAGCCTTCGCAGATGCAGGCGTAGAGGAAGACAAGAAGGGCGGCAGCCGCCGCGCCATATAATGTCAATGGGCTGTCAATAAAGTTATAGCGTCTGCGTCCAACGACCGATGTTGTCATGTCAGGCCCCTTGTCCCAGAGACCCGTCCCACGTTTCGGAATTTATCACCACAAAGATGACAGGTGCAATACATCACCGTTACGCGCCCTTTAAGATTGAGACAGGGCTATCGCCTCAATCGCCAATCCGAGTTAGCACAAGGTCCAATGCTGCAACGAGTTACCTTCACATAGGTTGGGGCTATGGACAAAGCTGGCGTAGCAGTTGGCTTAGCAACCATAGCGTTGTGTTGGCTGCAGCCGTTTTGCAGCCGAGAATGCCCTCACCCGACCGATGCAATTTATTGAACGTCACTTAGGCTTTTCGCCAGATGGTGGCGACGGTTGGAAGTTCTAGTCGCTGTAGTGCTGGTGGCGATTATCACCTTGGGAGGGGTGCGGCTGGCGACGAAGTGATCGGCCTCACATGGCGTACAAGGGCCGCGCAAGCAAGAAATCGAGCGCCACGCAGTGGTGACCATTTCTTTTCACACTTTGACCACCCGCTGGCGGCACTGCTGACATTATTTCTTGGCACTGTCTGACCAACGATAAGCGTTCCCTTTCGCCCCGCCAGGGCAAGGGCATTCTGTGCTACCATCCCTAGGCCCAGCGTCCTTGCCAAACTTTAAAGGCTGCCCCCATCGAGGCAACGAGGGCAGCCTTTTCTCAAGTTATCCGCAGTTGACTGCGCTATTGCTAAGGCCGATGACCGTTCTAGCGCTGTCATGATCTATGACGCTGAATTGCGGCGGAAAGAAATGGTCACCTTCGGATTGCCCGCCCGGCAAAGATGATGATGCATGCTCCGATGAAGCCAGCGATCAAATAGCCTATCCAACCACCCCCGAGCGAGACACCGAACTGGCCGAATAGCCAGCTAGCAACTGCGGCCCCTATGATGCCAAGGACGATGTTCATCACGAGGCCGGTTTCGCTTTTCATGAACTTCTCGGCAAGCCAGCCTGCAAATCCGCCGATGATGATGGCTGCAATCCAGCCTACTTGTGCGTCGTCCATTGCCGATCTCCTTAAATATGAGAGTTGACGCAACTACTGTACGAAGGTCCAGGCGAAAATCAGAAGCACGATTGTCGCCGCTATCGCTAGAGTTAGTAAACTGGGATGATGGTCCAGACTGTTCTGTATCAAGAGTGCCCCCCTAATCGACACCCGTCCGGAAGACCTAATCCTATCATTTGACCATGACGACCGCATGTCCGCTTTACCCCCGCGAAAGCGGACATGTGCAGTGCAACAGCCAATGTCCGCTTTAGGCCAATAGCAAACATCACGGATCTTGGATGCCACAGAAGTAATCTCTTTGAGGTCGAAAGTAATTTCTTCTCAGCGTCCCTGTGAATTTCAGCGGGCATAATGAAGCAATTGGGAGGATCAACATGTTTCGTATCGTTTTGGTTACGACGTTGTTGGTCGCCGGTTTGGCGTCGATACCTGCAATCGCCGCCGAAGACCATGTTGCCGTTTCTGCGGACCACTTGAAGTGGGGACCTGCTTCGCCAGCATTACCAAAGGGCGCACAAACCGCCGTATTGGCTAGCGATCCATCCAAGGATGGTCTGTATGTGTACCGCGTCAAAGTTCCGGCACGGTACAAAGTGCCGCCGCACATTCATCCCAATGATGAAAACGTCACAGTTATATCCGGGACGTTAAACATCGGGATGGGAGGCGCATTCGATGAAAAAAATGGGCAAGCACTGAAGGTCGGCGGGTTTTTTACATTTGCCCAAGGGCATGCAGCACTTTGCCTGGTTTACGAAGGTACGACTATTCAGGTGCACGGATGGGCCCTCAAGCCATCACTTATGTGAATCCGGCCGACGATCCTCGAAAGAGCAATTAGGTCAAGCAGAGCAAGACCTGCCTGTGCGGGTCTTGCTCTCACTTATGACCACTGATGTCACTTTGGGTCATAAGCGGAAATGTGCATTGCAAAAGGCCATGTCCGCTTAACCCCCAATAACGACATCGATTGCGTTGAGCTACGTTATGGGTCAAACGATTGAAGGGCTCGAACTCGTGGACCCATCCGATTGAGGGTGATGAGCTGCGAGCAATCCGGCGATACCTGGGAGCGAGGCAAGACAACTTGCCTTGGCTCTTTCTTTCAGAACGTCAAGGACGGCTAACTCGGTTCGCAGTTAATTACCTCGTCAATCGAACCGCCGAAGGGTTCACTAATCTTCATCCGCACTGCCTCAGACATTCATGTGGTTATGCGCTGGCTGATCGAGGCGTTGACTTGCGAACAATTCGGGAATGGCTTGGGCACAGAGCGATTGAAATGACTGTGAGGTATACGAGGATTTCGCAGCGAAGGTTCAATGGACTTTGGCGAGGCTAGATCGCCGCCACACTAAAAGCCCGCATGAGCAAGTCCCCTACCCCTAGATCGCACTAAGTCAGAAGCGGATGGACGTGACCTCACTGCAACAATCCTAGAAATTCGAAATCCCGACCAACCTAGACGCTATGAATTACGGGTAGGATGTTAACTCCGGCCTCATCGATTGGGCGCACCTCATCGGTTGGGGACGGGAGGGATCGGGGCTCCCACCGCCACCCATATTGGTAGCGGCCCCCGATTTCTAAACTGCATAAGATGGTGGCCCCGACCTCTGGGGGGTTCAGGGGGGATGAGATCGGGGCCGTGCTCTCTTGGGGATCGAGAGCGGCCTCGATTTTATTCCTTCGCTCAGTCACTCCATATCAATACTGCATAAAAAGCAGCGCAGCGTTTTAACTAAGCTGGGGAATTGGAACTCCCAATATACGCCTACGCCTTCTCCGTTTCGTTTTTCGCTTCTTGGTTTTCTTCGCCTTACGTTTCTTGGCCATGTGATTGCCCCCTGATTTCTCTCAACCCAATCAGAGTAAAGCCAACAAACAAACGTTGGCAATTTCAGAATGGAGATCCAGCGTACTTTGGACCGAGCAGGAAAACTGCCACGATACCAAAGGCAGCAATCGCCACGCTGATTAAGATGCGATCGAAATGATCCAATTCCATAACGCACCCCTTACAACGCTTAACGCTAATGGCCCCGACCTCGGGGGCAGTTGTGTGAGATCGGGGCCCGGGCGATGGTGAACGGCCTCGATTTTATCAGTTTGCATGTCAGTGAAATATATTGGCCGTGTGTTACTGCGCTAACTGATGACTGTTAGTGGCTTCCCACCATTCGGTACTGCCATCATGGGCCTTAGTGGCGGCCTTTATCCAGCGCGGTAAAAATACGATTGGCTCGGCGCACGCCCTCAGCGAACTGTTCTGCTTCTTCTAACGAGTTAAAGCGGCGTGGGTCACGCTCCTCTTCTACTACGCCTCTCGGGAAGTGGTGTTGGTAGTAGACGTGGAAGCGTCCACCCTCTTGTTGGATACGTACATGCCAGGCGTAGTGTCTTTTGAACATGGTGGGTCAGCACGAACAGATAGTCCGAGCCATCATCCGGTGAAACTTCTCAATGATGGCTCGGACTATTTCGGGATCAGTCACTGAATGCTTTGGTAAAGCCCGTCTTGAGTGGCTCAACAGCCGCGAGGGTTGCCTGCTGGGCAAGCTCCCCAAGTTCCTTGGTCTGCTCGGTCAGCGTCGTAAGCTGCCGTTGTGCATTCGTGGTCGAAAGTTCGATGAACTCCGAAGGCGACTTCGCCCCAGATAACTTCTGATAAAACTCGATCGCGGCTTGTGTGTTGGCTTGAGCAAATTCCATCCACTTCTTGTTGTAATCTTGGACCCCTTTAAGGCCCACCACATAGCTATGCTGCATACCATTGGCCGCTTCAGTGGTGGCCGCACTCATTCTTTCAACAGCGTCCTTCGTAGAGACCTTTTCAGCCATGACGCACTCCTCTTTCTTAAAGGGCGTTTCTGTTGAACATTGCGGTAGCGACGCCCTGAGCGCTGGCCGATGTCTCTGCAGCACAGTTGGTGCACAAGGCGCCAACACGAATTAATCGACTACATGTAGTTGCGAAATGATGCGGGGCAATGACAGCGTGATAGGAAAGGTAGCGAAGTAATCACTGGGTCTGGGAAAGGAAAGTCTACTAGTGCCCCATCAGCACAGAGAATATTTCCCATAGGGCTGAGCACACCCCCACCACAACCACCATTAAGAGCATTGGTAAAAGACAACCCTCTTTGAATTTCATGACACGGGCTTTGCTGAGAGGTTGCCTCGCTAGTAAGTCAACGCTGCAAGCGAAGCCAGCGGCCTCGACATTCCGACCCTTCGTAAAGCTCCGGTTCGATGGCCTTGGGCTGTTCGATGGCTTTCGCTGATCTTCTCGTCGCACGTTCCATTGCAGCGGCACACGTCTCGGAGTTCAGCTGCGCTGCAACTGCAAGCTTTGGAAAGAGCTTCTATTGCAGCCCGCATCCTCAACGATTTCGCCTCCGATGGATCGTTGTAGATGCTCTGTAAAAACGTAAGCGAGTTAAATCGCTTCTGTCCTTCGTTGCAGTATGGGTCGCTCATTTCCATCCTCGGGCTTTCGACTTTTGTCACTTTATTAGGAGGGTGTACCCCGTGGCTGAGGGTACTCCCCCCTTTGGCAGTGCCAAAAGCCCCATTCGTAACCAAAATCCTGTCGTGTCCTGTCGGGCCTTGGCGGTCCCTGACAGGGAGGAAGTGGCGGCTGAGGCAGAAGGGGAAGTGAGGCGTTATGATTGCGACGTTGGAAAGGACGAAATGCCTATATATCAGTTGCTCAATGCGCAGCTTGCTAACACTAAAGAATTGATTGATCGAATGAATAGTGCTGCGAAGCAAGTTGATTTTAGCTGTAATAACTACGTAGTAAACGGCTCGACGATCAGACCCTTCGTTACCTCGTTGCCATTGATCGCTGCCATGAGTGGTCCAGAGAAATCCTCCTCTGTGTGGGGAGTGAGGAGCGACTATCTGTGTTATGCTGCCGTATGTGGCGGACGAATTAAGTCCGCACATAGCATCATTTTAAGATGGTCGATCCCGACAGAGCCTGGGCGCTCTTTATGAGTGACCCACTTGATTTTATCGCCATGTTTGTCGGCATAGCGCTCACTGTGGTGGGCTTTGCATGCTATCTGCGAAGTTACAGAGATTAACTGCGTATGCGACCCGGCTGCATTTAGCCCTAATGCACGGCTCGCCAAAGCAGCCATGCACCTATCACCCAACATGACCCCCAGAATGTCGTCGTCAGAATGAAGAGAGGCAGTAGAGCTGGAGATCAATCATGCATATACGAAACGTTTTGTGTTGTGTGCTGCTAAGCTTGGTCCCCGCCGCACCATTTGCGTTCGCAGAGGAACAAGCGTCGATTTCACGGCTTCCTCCGCTGCCGCAGCCGCTTGATCCAATTTTGCAGGACATGTTTGACAAGAGTCGGGCAATGGGAGGCGCGATCATCAATCTGCAACTCGCCACCAGGCATGCTCCGAAATTCACTAGAGCATCGAGAGCCATGGCGTTTACGATCCGCTTTGAGACAAGTACGCCTCGGCCGCTGATAGAGTTAGTGATCTTCCGAACGGCGCAGATCGTGGGGTCTGACTATGAGCTAAACCAGCACACACCCTTCATGAAAATGTGCCATTACAACAACGAACAGATTGCTGAAGTGTCGGACTGGCGGCGATCAAAGTTGTTCGATGACAAGCAACGAGCATTGCTTGGCTACGTCGAGCAAATGGCCAACGGCGGCAACGTCGATGATCCGACTTTCGCTGAGCTTAGTCACTTCTTCACGCCGCAACAGATCGTCGAGATCAGCTACACGGTTGGCACTTATTACAGCACTGGCCTTTTGACGAAGGCCCTCAAAATCCAACCGGAGACAGACGGACGCCTTACCGTGGCCGGGCAATGCTAAAACCGTCAATGTCCGCTTTGGGTCAAAAGCAGACATGTGCAGTGCAACAGCTCATGTCCGCTATGGGCCGATAGTAGACATCACGGTTATTCGATCATCCTTGTGACGATCTTGGATGCCACAGAAGTAATCTATTTGAGGTCGAAAGTAATTTCTTCTTAGCGTCCCTGTGCGGTAATTTCACCGGACACAATGAAGCAAATGGGAGGATCAACATGTTTCGTCTTGCTTTGCTAACAACGTTGTTGGTCACCGGTTTGGCGTCGATACCTGCAATTGCCGCCGACGACCATGTTGCCGTTTCTGCGGACCAGTTGAAATGGGGACCTGCTCCGCCAGCAGTCCCAAAGGGCGCACAAATCGCCATATTGGCTGGCGATCCATCCAAGGATGGTCTGTATGTGTACCGCGTCAAAGTTCCGGCCGGCTACAAAGTGCCGCCGCACATTCATCCCAATGATGAAAACGTCACAGTTATATCCGGGACGTTTAACGTCGGGATGGGAGGCACTTTCGATGAAAAAAATGGGCAAGCACTGAAGGCCGGCGGTTTTATGCATATGCCCAAGGGCATGCAGCACTTTGCCTGGTATCCTGAAGAAACGATTATTCAGGTGCACGGGATGGGCCCTCAAACCATCACTTATGTGAACCCGGCCGACGATCCTCGAAAGAGCAATTAGGTCAAGCAGAGCAAGACCTGCCTGGGTGGGTCTTGCTCTCCCTTTAAGACTGCTGACGATAACAGCGCTACGGCATTGCTAGGCCGATGACCGTTCTGGCGCTGTCATGATGCTGGATTGCGCTAGTTCTAAAGAGACGTTCTCGGGTAAGGGGCCTACCCGAGAACGTCTGCGCACGGTGAAAAAGCAGCTAAGGTACGCCAACCCCGTATAAATCTTTTCCACCGCTCAGAAGAAAGGAGACTGTGATCTTCCTTTGCTGCAATGTAAAGGGTCAGCTCTCGATGATGCTGTGATTACGCTACGGTCGCTATCGCTGCGCTAACACTGCCTGATGACCTAGCCGCTGCCGAATGTTTAATAGAGGCATCAAGCCTTATCTTCTTTGTACCAACCTTCGCGTTTAAGTTTGAGGTATTCCTCATATGTTGGATTGTTGGGAGGCCATTGACGAAGTGGCGCAGGTACTGACCCCGGCGACTTCATGCGATGAGTTGCATCAGACCGTTTCTTCGGTTCTGCCATAGCCGTACTTGAGGCGGCTACCAACGCCATAGCAGCAGCAATAATGCAGAGCAGTTTCTTTATTGCACCTCGCAGCACGACATTAGCTCCGCTGAAAGGAGGGGAAGATCATACCTTGGTTGTCATCACCTTCAGTGTGGGCGAGAGGTGGCATCTGGGACCGTGAACGTCACCGTCCGCCTGCACTCCGTGCACCCAGCGAATACGTGGTGGTTAGCGTCGACCAACTCGACAAGCATCTTGTGCTGACCGGGCGGCAGACCCGCCACGCTGATTGTATTGTTGTCACCCGTCGCTTCCACCCAACCCCAAGGCAGGTCGTCGATGTGAACGTGCAGATGCCCGATCCGTGGAGATGAGTTGAGCGCGCCTGCCCCGAACACTGGTACGATACGCACGTTCTCCGCCTGATATTGGATCCAGACGATGTCGTGGGTCAGTCCTGCGGCTAGCGGCGTGGGGTCCACAATCAGTTTGGGTGGGGGCTCGTTCTCGATGGCGACGTACGGCGAGACGTTGCGGACCTCCCTTGTGCTCTGAGCGAAGGAGTTCGTGGCGAGCACGGTACCAGCGGCGACTGCGGCAACCGTCTTGATAAGCATGATCATTTGCGCGACCTCCTAGATTGACTTTGCAGGAGCGAGCCGCCTGGCGCCTCAGACTAAACTTACGGCAGTCCGTAACGCAGAAAGTTTGGATAAAAAAGTCAATGTCCGCAGTGCAACAGCTAATGTCCGCTATCAATGACCGGTCGATTGACAGTAGGTTTAGCGCTCCAATTCGCCCACGACAACGAGGCAAGCAGCACCGATCATTAAAAGTCGTGTCGCTGTCGAACGTCCGCGCATTGATCTGTGGAAACGTTAGTTCCGTTTTGATCTATCGCAAAACGCCATTGCCGGTCACGCATACGGTTCAGGCAGCGCGGGCCTTGGAACCGGAACCTGCGCCTTCACTGGCTCCGGGTGACGACGATGGCAGACGGTCGCCCGGAGCATCTTCAATATGGGTCATGAAATGGAAGCGCCGCGCCTTGGTTCCCCGGTTGCGGCGCGGCGCTAGGGACGCGACTTAGTGAAGGGTAAGTCGCGCATGAAAACTAACCCGCTCCAACATGGCCGCAAACAACACCGCAACACCACCCAGCGACATGACTAACAGGTTGTGAAC
>Ga0306921_10006445_pt1 | contig 12238 bp, 13 predicted proteins | sample sta12Cox44000080_FD_203760 | JGI IMG/M metagenome (GOLD analysis project Ga0306921, IMG submission 203760) | Lab enrichment of tropical soil microbial communities from Luquillo Experimental Forest, Puerto Rico - statoxic.12C.oxic.44.000.080 (v2)... | ecosystem: Environmental > Terrestrial >... | reverse complement strand
CCGTTTCTTGCAGCAGGAGGCAGTGGCGACGACTTCCGCACCGGGATCGAGCGCGCCATCGCACTCGGCTGGTTATGGCTGCACGAGAGCGGCACCTACGTGAAGTTTACCGACAGCGGTGTGGCCTTGTTTGCCTGATACGCCGATGAAGCAGATCGCTTCAACAATGCGAATGTCGCGCGTCGCTTAGCGCTTTGAGCGCTTCGGCGCACACTACGCTGCTACGCAGCGATTGCCTTCAAACTTGGATATTGACGACGCTGGGTCGTTGCTCTTAGCACTCCTTGACGTCTCTTCTTCTTTGTTCATGTCTTCTTCAGCCCAGCAAGGTCTCGGCGCTCGCGACGTAGCCGCGTTTCGTATCGAATGACAAAAGGGCCACTTCTCTTGAACCAGCGCGAATCGAGTCCGCACCGATCAGCAACTGCATTCACGCGGGTTGGATAAGTTCTCAAATCAATCTACCTACCGGGTTCGGGGCAAAGCCCCGCGCTGCACCTCCCAAACCGTGCGCCACGGGCGATTTGATCTGCGACGCTGCTCCCCCGAACGCTCCCCCGAAGCCTTCCAGCGATTTCCCCGCCTGGACGCTTCAGCGCAAGCTATTCAATCGTTGAGGAAATCTGGAGCGGGCGAAGGGGCTCGAACCCTCGACCCCGACCTTGGCAAGGTCGTGCTCTACCACTGAGCTACACCCGCATCCGAAAATGTTGAACGGCGACGTGCGCGCGCCAACGGCAGTCCTATGCCAAATGCGCACTGCGAATGCAACAGTCGGAAGACGGTCCGGAACCAGCCAAATCGCCGATATCAGGGCCAAAGTCGCCGAATCGGTCCCGAACCGTGCAGAGACGGCCGCCATTCGCCCGCGACCGCCGCGTCGCGGTCCATTCCGTCGCCGAGGGAGGCCCGCAGCGATTCCAGCCATCCGGCAAACCAGGCGCGGAGCGTGCCGGCCAGCTCGTTACGCCGCGCAGGCTCGCAATCGAAACTGGCCCACCTTTCGACAAAGGCGCCATCGCCGTCGACGATCTCTCTGATCCGCAGCGTGGCCCTGAAATCCGTGACCGGCAGCGAGGGCGCGCCGCAGAACTCGTAGACCTGCGAGCGCTCGACGTCCGATAACGCCAGCAGCCGCTGCCGGATTTCGCGACCCTGATAGTGCACGTTCCGGACCGCGCTGACGGTATCGCCGGATTTGCCGTCCTCGATCCGGCTCTCGCCGCTGCCCTCGACCCAGACCGGGTAATTATTGAAATCACGAACGATTTTCCAGATCTCGGGCGCACTCTGACGGAAGATCGTGCTGTAATAGACGGTGGTCATAGCGAGTTCCCTGGCTTATTGCTGTTTGTCGCCAAGATGGCTCCGCGCGGCCGCCACCTGCCACCCGATCTCCGACAGGCCCGCCAAGCGATTGAAATTTCGCGTTCAGCCGCCACCTAAGGCAAGAACTTGGTAGAGAGAGGCCGCCACGGGCTGTGCTAGAACGGCCCGGCACCATGACATCCGGACGAGGATCCCCGTGACGATAGTAGAGCAGGGCAGTGGGGCGACGCCGCCTCCCGATTTGATCAAGGAGACGACCACCCAGACCTTCATGAAGGACGTCATCGAGGAATCGCGGCGCCAGCCGGTCCTGATCGACTTCTGGGCGGAGTGGTGCGGCCCGTGCCGCCAGCTCACGCCGGTGCTGGAAAAGGCGGTCCGCGCCGCCAAGGGCAAGGTCAAGCTGGTGAAGATGAATATCGACCAGCACCCGGCGATCCCGGGCCAGATGGGGATCCAGTCCATCCCCGCGGTGATCGCCTTCGTCAACGGCCAGCCGGCCGACGGTTTCATGGGCGCGATCCCCGAGAGCCAGGTCAACGCGTTCATCGAGAAGCTGACCCGTGGCGTGCCGGCCGCAGGCGAACCGAGCATTGCGGAAATCCTCAAAGAGGCCGACGCATTGCTCGCCGAAGGCGATCCGGCGGGCGCAGCGCAGGTCTATGCCGAAGCGCTGTCGCTCGATGCCACCAACATCGCGGCCCTGGCTGGCCTTGCGAAATGCTATGTGACGACGGGCGCGGTCGACCAGGCCAAGAACACGCTCGCCATGGTGCCGGAATCCAAGCGCAACGACCCGGCGGTCAAGGCGGTGCAGGCGGCGATCGATCTCGCCGAGCAGGCCAAATCGGTCGGCCCGATCGGGGAATTGGAGCAGAAAGTTGCCGCAAACCCGCTCGACCATCAGGCGCGCTTCGATCTCGCCACCGCGCTGAACGCAACGGGCAAGCGCTCCGATGCGACCACGCAACTGCTCGAGATCGTCAAGCGCGATCGCAAGTGGAACGATGACGCCGCGCGCAAGCAGTTGGTGCAGTTTTTCGAGGCGTGGGGCGGGGCCGATGAGGCGACCATCGAGGGGCGCAAGCGGCTGTCGACGATCCTGTTTTCATGATTGCGGCGCGGCTTCCGCGACGCGCTCGAGCGGTTCGCGGGATACCACGCTGAAACTCGAGGCCGCGCGCTGATGCCGATCAATATCGAATATCGCGGACCGGCCGACCTTCCGGAGGTGATCCCGGTATTTCCGCTGCCCGGCGCGCTGTTGTTGCCGCGCGGGCAGATGCCGCTCAACATTTTCGAGCCGCGTTATCTCTCGATGGTCGACGACGCGCTGCGCGACGGCCACCGCCTGATCGGGATGATCCAGCCCGATATCACGCACTCGCAGAGCGAGGAAAAGCCGGTGCTGTTCCATGTCGGCTGCGTCGGGCGCATCACCCAGCTCGCCGAATCCGGCGACGGCCGCTACATCCTGGAGCTGACAGGAGTCTCCCGCTTCAGGGTGGTCGAGGAGATGACCGTGCTGACCGCGTACCGTCAGTGCCGGGTCGACTACTTTCCCTTCATCGACGATTTCACCGCGCGCAAGGGCGAGGACGCGGTCAACCGCGCGGCGCTGCTGCGGGTGCTGACGGATTTCCTGAAGGCCAACAATCTCAAGGTCGATTGGGCCGATGTCGAGAGCGCCCCCAACGAGGCGCTGGTCAATGCGCTGGCGATGATGTCGCCCTACGGTCCCGCGGAGAAACAGGCGATGCTGGAGGCGCCGGACCTGAAGACGCGCGCTGAGATTTTGATCGCCGTCACCGAGATGGACCTCGCCAAGAAACGCACCAGCGGCGACCCGCCGCTGCAGTGACGCCCGGCAGACGCTCTAGTAGCCCGCGACCGCGAGCACCGTCACCGCGCTCAGCATCATCCATCCGAAGTGCTTGCCTCGCGTGCCCACCGCATTGCCGAACGCGCTGAAAGCAAACACGACCGCAAACATCACGACCATCCAGTGGCGCGCCACATCCGACGCCATCGAGGGCGCCGCGATCAACAGCACGCCGCAGGCGATCCAGGCCACCGTCGGAATCTGCCAGACCAGGCGAAACAGCGTCCGCAGGCGCTGCGGTTCGATGGTCACCCGCGGGAACACCTTGGTTTCCGTCAGCACGCCGTGGATGAGTGCGACCAGGATCGCGAGGGCCCCCGAACTTTGCAGCAGGATATCGCGCATAACGAACCTCCATACAGTGCTGTATGGTAGCATACGCCGATACTGGCTCCCGTCAATACACTCCTGTATGGTGCGCGACATCATGTCCGATCAACTCTCAGCCCGTGACTGGCTCGACCAGGGCCTCAAAACGCTGGCCGCGAACGGTTTTTCCGCCCTGAAGGCCGAGCCGCTGGCCAAGGCGATGGGCGTGTCGCGCGGCAGCTTTTACTGGCACTTTGCCGATGTCGGCGCGTTCCGCACCGCGATCCTGAAACATTGGCGGGAAGTCGCAGCCGAGCGGGTCATTGCCGACCTCGAGACCGCCGCGGCCCAGGAAAATCCCCTGCTGCTGCTGCTGCGCCGGACCTTTTCCAGCCGCCTGGCGCTGGAAAAGGCAGTGCGGAGCTGGGCGTCGTTCGATGCCGAGGCGCGCGCCGCCGTGCAGGCGATCGACCGGCGGCGGGTCGACTATGTCGCGCAGCTTCTGCGATCGAACGGACTTGCAACCGGGATCGCCGATGCGCGCGCCCAAATCCTCTATTGGACTTTCGTGGGCTACGCGCTCTCGGACAAGCCGCTGGCGAAGGCGAAGCAGGAGGCGCTGCTCGACGAGCTCGTGCGTATCGCAATGCGCTAGAGGCGCTTTCAAGCGAGGCGGGCACCGATCCTCGTGGAGAAAGCACAATGACCAAAAGAGGTATCTCCACCGGCGGCGAATATGCTAAGGGGCGTGCGTGAAGCCGGAGACTGCGCGTATGACCAGTTCGCCCGAACGCCTCGAAAACACCGTCGATCCAAAGCTCCTTGAAATCCTGGTCTGCCCGATCACCAAGGGTCCGCTGGAATACGATGCGGCGAGGCAGGAACTGATCTCGCGCTCGGCCAAGCTCGCCTATCCGATCCGCGACGGCATCCCGATCATGCTGCCGGAAGAGGCGCGCAAGATCGAATAAGATGCGGGCGATCGCGACTGCGGTTACATACCTGGTTCTTGTTCTTGCTTTCGCCGCGACCGCGCGCGCCGGGGAAAGCAAAATCAGGGTCGGCCCGACGGATGCCTATCTCACCGTTCCGCCCGAAATTGAGCGGCCGCCCGTTGCGCTTCTCATCGCGGGCTCCGGCTCCATCGACCACGACGGCAACGGCCCCAAGGTCAAACCGGCCACGCTGAAAAAGCTCGCCGAACAACTGGCCGCACGCGGCGTCGCGACGCTCCGCTATGACAAGCGCGGCGCGGGCGGATGGAAAACGGAGTTCGGCGACCCCAAAGACTTCCGCTTCAAGGATTACGTCGACGATGCGGCGGCGATGGTCGGCTACCTTCGCGACAGCAAGAAGTTTTCGAAGATTATCCTGGCCGGCCACAGCGAGGGCGGACTCGTCGCGATCCTCACCGCCCATCGCGTTCCCGTCGACGGCCTGGTGCTGCTTGCGACCGCTGCGCGGCGGGAAGGCGACGTGGTGAAGGCCCAACTCGAGAAGAAGCTTCCGCCCGAAACGTTCGCGCCGATGGCGAAAGCGATCGACGCCATCATGGCCGGCCAGATCGTCGATCCCTTGCCGCCGGGTCTCGCGATCCCGCCGGCGCTGCAGCCCTCCATCGCCTCGGTCTTCACCGAAGATCCGATCGATCCCTTGAGCAAACTCGACACGTCGACATTCATCGTCGCGGGCGGCCGCGATAGCCAACTGGCGCGGCTCGATTTTCTGGCGCTCGGCACTGCGGCGCCCGCCGCGAAAACGCTGTGGCTGCCGGAGATGAATCACGTTCTGGTCGATGTCACCGACGAGACGGACGATCTCGCCGCCTACGACCAGCCGGAGCGGCCGCTCGACCCCGCGCTGATCGATGCGGTGGCGGCGTTCATCCTCTCAGGCGCCGCGCGTTAGCATGTTTACAGCGCTTCGCCCTTCAACAGGCGCGGGATTTCGCCGGAAAGTCCGGCGGCCTGGCGGATGAACATTTCCTTCAGCGGCGGAGTGCGATCGACGAGGCCGAGCCCAATGTCGCGCACCGTGCGCAACAGCGTCGACTTGTTGGAGAACAGGAAGTTCAGCGAATTGGTGGCAAGCCCCATCGCCATGGTGTCGAACCGCCGCCAGCGCTGGTAGCGCTCGAGCACATCCGACTGCCCGAAGTCGATGCCGAGCCGCGCCGCATCGACCACGACTTCGGCGAGCGCCGCGACATCCTTCAGGCCCAGGTTGAGGCCCTGACCCGCGATCGGGTGAATCACATGCGCGGCATCGCCGACCAGTGCCATGCGCTCGGCGATGAAGGAGCGTGCGACAAAATAGGACAGCGGGAAGGCGCGCGGCTTGTCGAGCGCTTTCACCTCGCCGAGATGCAGGCCGAAGCGCCGCTCGAGCTCGCCATGAAATTCGTCGTCGCTCAGGCCGACGATGCGCGCCGCCTCCTTGCGCTGCTCGGTCCATACCAGCGAGGAACGCTTTCCCGTGAGCGGCAGGATCGCAAAGGGACCGGCGGGAAGGAAATGCTCCTCCGCGCGGCCGTGATGCTCGCGCTCATGGCCGACCGTGACGACAATGCCGGACTGATCGTAATCCCAGCCGTTGGTCGCAATGCCCGCCCGCTCCCTGAGCTTCGAGCGGGCGCCGTCGGCTGCGATCAGCAGACTCGCTTCGATCGCACCGCCATCGGCAAGGCGCACATCGACGGCATCGCCATGCGACTCGTAGGATGCGACCGCGGTAGCCTTGAGTTCGACACCGTTGGCCTCGGCATGCTTGGCGAGCGCATCGATCAGATAGCGGTTCTCGACCATGTGCGCGAACGGCTCGCCCGGCTCGACATTGCCGGCGAAGGTCAAAAACACCGGACGGGTTGCGTCCTCAAGCCTTGAGTCGGTGATGACCATGTCGAGGATCGGCTGCGCATTATCCGCAACCTCGCCCCACACGCCCAACGTCTCGAACAGCCGCCGGCACGCGGCGACGATGGCGGTTGCGCGCGGATCGCGGCTCGGCCGCGACGCAAGCGCCGGGTCGGCCACGATGACGGCAACATCGGCGCCCAGGCCCTGACGCAGGGCCAGTGCCAACGCCAGCCCGGCGAATGCGCCGCCGCCAATGACTATGCTTCGCCGTGCTGACATGAGAGCCTGCTTACTCGTACACTTCGTATATTATAGCTGGGGGAAGCAGGTTCACCAAACAAGACCGACGACGGTAGTTCCGTCCTTGGCCGGTTCGAAAGGTGCGCTATGTCCAAAAGCCTGATCGACCTGATCTCGATCCTCGATCTCGAGCCGATCGAGGTGAATTTGTTCCGCGGCAACAGCCCGAAGACGAGCTGGCAGCGGGTGTTCGGCGGCCAGGTGATCGGGCAGGCGATGGTCGCGGCCTGCCGCACCGTCGAGGGGCGCCTGCCGCATTCCATTCATTGCTATTTCATTCTGCCCGGAGATCCGCAGATCCCGATCATCTACGAGGTCGAGCGCCTGCGCGACGGCAGGAGCTACAGCACGCGGCGGGTCACCGCCATCCAGCACGGCAACGCGATCTTTTCGATCATGGTGTCGTTTCACGCCGAGGAAAAAGCTTCGTTCGATCATCAGGACAAGATGCCCGACGTGCCGCCGCCGGAAAAGCTTACGGCCGAAGAGGTGGCCAAGCAGCCGATGTTTCGCGAGATGCCGGATTTCATCCGCCGCTATTATGAATCCGACCGCCCGATCGAATTGCGACCCGTGGAGCTCGGCCGTTATTTCGGCCAGAAAATCGACGACGGCCGTATCCATATCTGGATCCGCACCGCCGCAAAACTGCCCGATGACCCGGCCTTGCATATGTGCGCACTCGCCTATGCGTCGGATTTTTCGCTGCTCGATGCCGTGACGGCGCGCTACGGCCGCACATTGTTCGACAAGCGGATGATGCCGGCGAGCCTTGACCATGCGATGTGGTTTCATCGCCCGTTCCGCGCCGACGAATGGCTGCTCTATGCGCAGGATTCCCCGAGCGCGCAGGCCGGCCGAGGACTGACGCGAGGCCTGATCTTCAAGCCTGACGGCACGCTGATCGCCTCCGTCGCGCAGGAAGGCTCTGTGCGCGAAAGGCGGTAAATCCGTTCACGCGTTTGCATAAGCGTGCCGCTCCACCAGCGCGGTTTGCGACAGTTGCCAGTTCAGCAGCCAGCGCGCCACCCAGGGGATCGGAATGATCAGCGAGCCCAAGAGCAGGGCGACGATGACGCGCCAGAGATATTCCAGGCCGGCGCCATGGAAGACGACCTGCCGGCGCGTGCCTTGGATGTTGCGGCAGATCCAGCGCATCTGCGCGGTGTAAACCCATGCCCAGCCGATGATGGTGATGACGGAAAAAACCATCAACAGCGACCATCCGAGATAGGCCCACAACGACCCTGAGAAGCTTAAGCCCAGCGGCTGCCCGTTCGAGGCGAGGTTCGCTATGAACCATCGGAGGAAGAGCCAGTAGAGAGCAATTTGCACGATGCTCAAGAGATCGCCGAGCGTCTGGCTTTCGATCATGGCCACGATGATCGCAAGCACGATAAATCCGAAATACCACGCTGCGATGGTGAGCGCGCTTCCGGTGAACGAGAGATTCGGCCGCCCCGGAACCTGGACGCGGGACACCAGCCATTTCGCGTACCAGACGATGGCCCAGGGCGCTGCGATCACGGTGATGAGGCCGAGGAAGCACACAAGGCACCGCCAGACGAACTCCCAGATTTCGAGATCGATCGACAGCGAACCGCCGCCGTGATCGCCACCGCTCATCACAGCGCCGGTTGATCCCGGCAGCGTGGGCGGCGAACCGGCGCTGGCGATCAGGCCCGGAACGTCACCGGCTTTTTGCCAGCCGGACATGCCCTCGGTCCAGACCAGCGTCTCCGCCTGCACCATGCGGCGCGCGATGAAGCCGCGAAACTGCGCGTCCGGGTAGGGGCCTTGCTGCTTGCCTTCGGCCGCAAAGAACCAGGATCGTTCCGGCATCTCGTTTCCCCATGACTCGCCTTCGCGACTCGCCGAAACCATTGTGGTGGACCCCTCGTCGGCCTGTACAGGCCCGGTGGGAGGCGGCCGGCCAAGAATCCCCAGCCGTGCTGCAAATTCTTTGTGCCATTTGCCCAGAAAGATGTCAGAGTTGGCTGCCTCCGACCGAGAATCCACTCAATCGGCAACCAGGTAAGGAACCGCCCGACCATGAAGCTCGTCGTCGCGATCATCAAACCGTTCAAACTTGACGAGGTGCGCCAAGCCCTCACCGCGATCGGCGTGCATGGGATGACGGTGACGGAGGTCAAGGGCTATGGCCGCCAGAAGGGTCACACCGAGATCTACCGCGGCGCCGAATATGTCGTGAATTTCCTGCCCAAATTGCGCATCGAGATCGCCGTGCCGTCCGATCTCGCGGAGAAGGCGATCGACGTCATCACCTCCAATGCGCGCACCGGCCAGATCGGCGACGGCAAGATCTTCGTCACGCCGCTCGATCACGCGCTGCGCATCCGGACCGGGGAAACCGACAGCGACGCGCTTTGACCGCTCTCGCCTTCGCATCCGGCGGACGTCGGCACTCTCCAGCGCGGCCAAGCGCCTCAGCAATCAACTGAATTTGGAAAAAATCCTGCCAACGTCGTGAGCAGGATTATGTCGATATCGCGACTAGCACAGGATTTAATCAGGCCTGTCCAGATTTTAGGCGCGACCGAATAGCGCAGGTTCCAGCCCGTTTCGTCAACCGCAAAAACATCCGCAATTGTAGTCCGTTAGGGCCTGCGGCCGATCTGGCACGGCATTTGATTCTAAGGGGCCGGCTGTGGCCGCGTAGTGATCTTCTCTCTCCGCGTGGCAAACCTCAGTCGAGAACACGCCCGGTCAGTTTCTCTGGCCGGGCCCAAGCGGGGACAGGACCCATGAAAATTGTTATGGCGATCATCAAGCCATTCAAGCTGGAAGAAGTCCGAGACGCCCTGACCGCCATTGGCGTTCACGGGCTCACGGTGACGGAAGTCAAAGGATATGGCCGCCAGAAAGGCCACACGGAAATCTATCGCGGCGCCGAATATGCCGTGAGTTTCCTGCCGAAAATCAAGATCGAGGTGGCCATCGCCTCCGATCAAGTCGACAAGACGATCGACGCCATCACGTCCGCCGCCAAGACCGGACAGATCGGCGACGGCAAGATCTTTGTCATGAACCTCGACCACGCGGTGCGCATCCGCACCGGAGAAGCCGACGCTGCGGCCCTCTGATCTCGCGCTCACACTTATCATCCAGGAGTAATACAAAATGACGTTCAAGCGTCCCTACGGCGCGGGATTGGCGGCCCTCGCAATCGGTCTGTTCGCCGCGACCGCTGCCTATGCGGAGCCTACCGTCAACAAGGGCGACAATGCGTGGATGCTGACATCCACGGTGCTCGTGCTGTTGATGACCATACCCGGCCTCGCGCTGTTCTATGGCGGCCTGGTTCGGTCCAAGAACATGCTGTCGGTCTTGATGCAGGTGTTTTACACGGTCTGCATCGTCGTCGTGATCTGGGCTCTCTACGGCTACAGCCTTGCCTTCACCGGCGGCTCCGATTTCATCGGCGGCTTCTCGAAAGCGTTCCTGATGGGCGTGACGCCGGACTCCAAGGCTGCCACCTTCAGCGTCGACGCCAACATCTCCGAGCTCGTCTATGTCTGCTTCCAGATGACCTTCGCGGCGATCACGCCCTGCCTGATCGTCGGCTCGTTCGCCGAGCGCACGAAGTTCTCTGCGGTGGCCCTGTTCATCCCGCTTTGGGTGACCGTGATCTATTTCCCGATCGCGCACATGGTCTGGTACTGGGCCGGCCCGGACGCGATCTCGGATGCGGTGAAGGCGCTTGCAGCGGCGACTGACGATGCGGCCAAGGCGGCGGCCCAGGCCAAGCTCGACGAAGTCAATGCCGATGCCGGCTGGATCTTCAAGAAGGGCGCCATCGACTTCGCCGGCGGAACCGTGGTGCACATCAACTCCGGCATTGCCGGTCTGGTTGGCTGTCTGCTGGTCGGCAAGCGCACCGGCTACGGCAAGGACCTGATGGCTCCGCACTCGCTAACGATGACCATGATCGGCGCCTCGCTGCTCTGGGTCGGCTGGTTCGGCTTCAACGCCGGTTCAAACCTGGAGGCCACCGGCGGCGCAGCGCTTGCCATGACCAACTCCTTCGTCGCGACTGCAGCCGCGGCGCTGGCCTGGATGTTCGCGGAGTGGATCATCAAGGGCCATCCGTCCGTGCTCGGCGCATTGTCGGGTGCAGTCGCGGGCCTCGTCGCGGTGACGCCGGCGGCCGGCTATTCCGGTCCGATGGGCGCGATCGTGCTCGGTCTCGTGGTCGGCGTGGTCTGCCTGTTCTTCTGCACCGTGGTGAAGAATGCCCTTGGCTATGACGACGCCCTCGACGTGTTCGGCGTTCACTGCGTCGGCGGCATCGTCGGCGCGCTCGGCACCGGCATCCTGGTGAACCCGGCGCTCGGCGGCACCGGCATCATGGACTACACCACCGGCAAGATCGCCGACTACGACTTCGTCGCGCAGATGACCTCGCAAACCTGGGGCGTCTGCACCACGCTGGTGTGGTCCGGCGTCGGCTCGGCGATCCTTTACAAGATCGTCGACGTGATCGTCGGCCTGCGCGCCAATGTCGAGACCGAACGCGAAGGTCTCGACATCACCGAACACACGGAGCGCGCCTACAACATGTAAGGTTCCTCCCGGGACGCGATCCTGGCCGGTCGCGTCCTCAACTTCGGTTCGGGCACATACCCGGCAATGCCCCGACCGTTGAGGGGCTCCAGCGCAAGTTGGAGCCCCTTTTCTTTTTGCACGAATGGGGATTGCCAGGAGGCGTCGACGCGAATCATTCGTCTCGCGCGCTGCCCAAGCCCAATTACTGACCAGGGCTCGTGCGGCTCCTCTTCATTCTGCTTCGAAGCCTTTCGCCTTGAAGTTCGGAGTTGCCTCCGGTCCAGTGAGGAATTTGATCAGCCCCTTGGCCGCCTCGGCGGATCGGCTCTCCGCGCCGATGCCTCCGGTGAACAGGGTCATGCCGCCCAGGTCGCCCGGCAGCGGTCCAACCAACTGGACGCCCGCAAAGGGAACGATCTCCGAAGCCTGAGCTATACCCAGTTCCGCTTCGTCCTTCGCCACTAACTCCGCCGCCTGAGCACCGGGCAGAAGGATGGTCTTTGCTTTCATCTCCTCGGCGATGCCCAGCCGCTCGATGGCGCGCGCCGCAACAACCCCGCTGAGGCCACCCTTCGCCGGGTCCGCATAGACGATTGACCGGGCCGACAATAACACCTGCTTGAAAGCTTCGGCGTTACCGATGTCGGGCTTCTGCGCGCCCGCGCGAGTTGCGAGGGCTACGGGAGTGCCGGCCACGTTCACGAGGCCGTCCGCGGCCAACTTATTATTTTTTAGCAGGTCCTCCATCATCGAGCGCGTGAGTATGATCACATCGGCGCGCTCTCCATCGAGGATGCGCTTCTTCAAGTTCGCGGCCAAGTCATAGTCAATGACCAGCTTATCGCCCGTTTTCTTCTCGAAGGCCGGCGTAAGCTCGTTGAGGACGGAGGTCAGTGCCACGGAGGAAAGCACCTTCAACTCTCCAGCGTTGCCGCGAGGGCAGAGATTGCTCCAGCCGCTACCTTCATAAGCGATCGTCTGTCCATGAAACTCGAAG
>Ga0306921_10006443_pt1 | contig 12241 bp, 11 predicted proteins | sample sta12Cox44000080_FD_203760 | JGI IMG/M metagenome (GOLD analysis project Ga0306921, IMG submission 203760) | Lab enrichment of tropical soil microbial communities from Luquillo Experimental Forest, Puerto Rico - statoxic.12C.oxic.44.000.080 (v2)... | ecosystem: Environmental > Terrestrial >... | reverse complement strand
GCGCCGTCATCGATGTCGCCGATCCGGCGCTGCCGGACGGCGTCCGCGCGCTCGGCGATCATGTCAAGGCGCCGAAAGAGCTGGCGCGACGGCTGGCGCAAATCGGCGTGATCAAGCGCGACGAGGCCGCTCGCCTCGCGCCGATGCTCAAGCCCGGCCAACGCCTGGTGTCGCGCGAGGGCGATCTCTGGCGCTGGGATGGCTTCTCGGTCGCCGCCGATGCGCCGGCCGGCGCGGCGCGGCGTTTGGCCGGCAAGAACCGCCTCGCCGAGATCGAGGCCGAGCTCAAGGCGGCGCGGCACGAGGTTGAGGACAAGCAGAAAGCCGTGACGGCGGCCGAGGCCGAGGTCGCCTCCGCCGCCCAAGCCGAGGCCGCGGCGCGCGCACACTGGCGTACACTGCAGCACGAGGCGCAGGCCGCGCGCGAGCGGCACGCCGAGGCCGAGCGCGAGACGAGCCGCAACGCGGCGCGCCTGTCGGCGCTGCGCGAGGCGGCGGCGCGCTTGACGGCGAGCCGCGAGGAGGCGACCGCGGGGCGCAACGAGGCGCAACGCGCGCTCAAAGCACTACCGGCCGCCGCCAATATCGAGACGCAGCTTGCCGGCGCGCGCGGCGAGATCGAAGGCCAGCGCGCGCGCCTTGCCGAGGTGCGCGCGGAAGCGCAGGCGCTGGCGCGCGAAGCGGAGATTTCCGCCCGGCGGCTCGCCGCGATCGCCGCCGACCGCGAAGCCTGGAGCGCGCGCAACGACGGCGCGGCGGCGCAGATCACCACGCTCGAAGCACGCGTGGAAGAGGCCAAGAGCGAGCGGGCGGGCCTCGAGGATGCCCCGCGCACGTTCGAAGAGAAGCGGCGCGCGCTCATCGGCGAGATCGAAACGGCGCAGGCGGAGCGTCGCGCCGCCGCCGATCAGCTCGCCCAAGGCGAGAACGCGCTCGCCGAGGCCGACCGTGCCGCGCGCGCGGCGCTCGAAGCCATGGGCACCGCGCGCGAGGAGGCGGCGCGCGCGGAGGAGCGTTTCGAAGGTGGCAAGCGCCGACTCGGCGATGTCGCCCACGAGATTCGCGAGATGCTGGAAATCGAGCCGGCCGAGGTGGCGAACCTCGCCGGCATCGATCCCGGCAAGGCGTTGCCCGACGTCACCGAGGTGGAAGGCGATCTCGAACGGCTGCGCCGCGACCGCGAGCGGCTCGGCGCCGTCAATCTGCGCGCCGAGGAAGAGCTGCGCGAGGTCGAGACCCAACACGGCTCGCTCACCTCGGAGCGCGACGACCTGGTCGAAGCGATCAAGCGGCTGCGCCAGGGCATCCAGAACCTCAACCGCGAAGCGCGCGAGCGGCTGCTCGCTTCGTTCGAGATGGTGAGCAACCACTTCAAGCACTTGTTCACCGAGCTGTTCGGCGGCGGCACCGCCGAGCTGCAGTTGATCGAGCACGAGGACCCGTTAGAGGCGGGCCTCGAGATCATCGCCAAGCCGCCGGGCAAGAAGCCGGCGACGCTGTCGCTCCTCTCCGGCGGCGAGCAGGCGCTCACGGCGCTCGCGCTCATATTCGCGGTGTTTCTCACCAACCCGGCGCCGATCTGCGTGCTCGACGAGGTCGACGCGCCGCTCGACGATCACAATATCGAGCGCTTCTGCGACCTGCTCGACGAGATGACGCGCTCGACCGACACGCGCTTCGTGATCATTACCCACAATCCGATCACCATGGCGCGCATGAACCGGCTCTACGGTGTCACCATGGCGGAGCGCGGCGTCTCGCAGCTCGTCTCGGTCGACCTCGAAGGCGCGGTGAAGCTGCGCGAAGCGGTCTAATTCGCGCACCGGGCGCCAACTGCGCCCCAAACCTCCGCTCATTCCCGCGCATAGCGCGTCGAAGACGCGCGTAAACGCGCTTATGCTGGGAATCCAGTCTGCCGTTGAGAATCTGGGTCCCCGCTTTCGCGGGGACGAACGAGAATCATAGCCTCTCCGCCGCTCATTCCCACGCAAGCGGGAATCCACGGCTTCGTGCGGCGGTTTCGGGGTCAGCGGCGCGGAACCGGCACCCGTCGCCGTTCCAGGCTGCGGCTCACGGGATAAGGAATGTATTGCCCGGCGCGACTGCGCGGCCGTTCGCTCGACGCGCCTTGCTCGTCGACGCCGTCGAGGAACTCGTATCGATTGGCCACCGTGATCCAGGAGTCGCGCATCCTGACGTAAAACTCGCGCTCGTCTTTCTCGTCGGCGTTTTGCGCGAGCTTTGCGCATTGAGCAGCCATCCGCCATGCGTGGTCGGATTTCGATCGCATCGACCTGCCTTCTGTTGTCAGCATCCCCGAACCTTTATGATATGCCTCTCGCGGCTGGCGTCTGTTCGATCGACGACTCAGCGCAACCAATTTTAAGCTTGCGTGCCGACGTTCCATGGAACGAAATAAAGCCGTCCGTTTTCCTCATTAAACGGGAGAAGGGTCAATGCCGCTGTATTTCTTTCATCTCAGCTTCGGCGATCGCACGGTGCCGGACGAGGAAGGCGTCGAATTGCCGAACCGGTCCGCCGCCCGCGACGAGGTGTTGGCGGTCATCCGCGACCTCGCCGACCCCGAGGTTGCCGGCAATCCGCGGCGCTGGGCGGGCTGGTTCCTGCAGGTAGCAGACGAAGGGGGCGAATTCCTGCGCATGCCCATCGGCCATCCTGCGCTCGAGGTCGTCACATCGGAGGGACAAGCTGAATTGTCCGGGGTGAAGCCGGTCCGGCTGGCCGGGACGGTTGCCACCCCGCAAGGCCGCCGATCAGCGGCGCTTGTCCTACAGATGTCAGCGGTGAGGAAACAGACCCAACGATTGCTCCAACGCAATCTCCAGCTACGAGACGAGCTTTCGTCCATACGTCTCGCTAGCGAAAGCATAAGGGTTCGCACCCGGCGCCTGGTTTCGCTCGCCCGCCTTGCCGGTGTGTCGGCGGACGTCGTTTACCGCGTCGCAAACAGGCCGCCCCGCCGTTCTCCGCCGCATCTGGTGGTCCTTCCGGGCGGGTGATAGAATCTTGGTGCCGTCGCAGCGGCGGCTTTGGAACTTTTTTTGCACGCGGCTCATTGATCCAGCAGTTCGATACGCTGAACGCTGGGCGCTATCGTTAGAGGCAATTTTCGCCTGGTTTGATCGGCGAGGTGGCGAGGCGGGCCGCCGCCTCAGCGCAGGAGCGCATCGATGCCATACGGCACGCCTTTTGTTGCGCGGCAGCTCGAGCACGGAAAGTTCAACCGATTCCTGGCGGCGTTGCCGGCGCACGACTTTTCCCTCCTTGCGCCGCATCTGCGCACGATCACGCTCGAGCGCGGCGTAATGCTGCACGACGTGGGGGAAGACATCGAGCACGTCTATTTTCCCATTACCGGCATGGTGTCGCTGGTGGCGGTGATGCAGAGCGGAGCGACGGTCGAGACCGCGACCATCGGGCGCGGCGGCATCATCGGCGCGAGTGCCGCGCTGGGCGCGAGGTCGACCTTCGGCCGAGCGATCGTGCAGTTGTCGGGCTCGGCCGCGTGGCTCTCGGCCGCCCAGTTTCATGCGGCCGCCAACGAATGCCAGGCCATCCGCGACCTCGTCGTGCGCTACAACGATCTGCTGCTGGCGCAGGTCCAACAGTCGGTCGCGTGCAACGCGCTCCATGCGCTGGAATCGAGGCTTTGCCGCTGGCTGCTGCAAACGCACGATTGCGTCGACGGCGATGCGATCCCGCTGACGCAGGAATTTCTCGGGCAGATGCTCGGCGTGCGCCGCACCACGGTGACGATCGCGGCGCGCCTGCTGCAGAGCGCCGGCCTCATCCGCTACCGCCGCGGGCTCATCCACATCCTCGATCGCGCGGCGCTCGAAGAGGTCGCCTGCGAATGCTACGCCGTGGTCCGTGACAATCTCGATAAAGTGTTTCCGCTCCCCCCGCGTTAAATAATAAATTCGCAATCGCGGACGGAACTTAGCGTGCGCAGGCGAATTAGCATCGCCGGACCCTCAGCCGCGTCTCCTCGCCCGGAGTGGCTGCAGTCCCAGGACCCCGCCCCGGCCACTCGGCGGGGTTTTTGTTTGCCCCGTGGGCAAGGAGGCAGAGCAAGAGCTTGCCTCTCCAGACGCTCAAAGTAGCACTGGCGGCCGGCGTGACCGACCGGCTGCGGCAAACGGACCATGAGGTTGAGATGATCGAGGCGTTCGAGACCGTTCCAGCAACGAGCAGATGATGGGCGTCCTTCAACTCATCGAGCAACAGACGTGACTGCGCAATAACTTCTCGGCTCCTGAGTATCCTCTCTACGGATTCGCATTCCGAAGCCGCAAATCGGCTGTCGATGACGAAGAACTCCCGGCTCGCTTCCGCGGTTCGTGCGGCGCATGCCAAAACGGCGGGGTGAGGCATAGGGCGCTCCCTTCGCTGCAGGCGGGAGCGCAATCGGTCTCTCAGCCACCGACGCCTGACCAAGGGTCGCTGTCGGTGATAGTCGTCAACCTAGCAGATCGCCGATTGTTTCGGAAACATCCAGGGAAATGTCGGTTTCCAACCTGTTGTGCGGAAAATGCTTCTCGCTCTGTCTGCTTTATTCAAGCTGACCCACGACCGATCGCTTACCCCAAAGCGCCGGAGCCTACCTTCGACTGGCCTCGTGCGAAAAGCGGGTTCCATTCGGCATGACGTCCATGCATCAGGAACAGCCCGGTTGAGCGGCCGGTTATTCCGGTATGGAGGTTATTCCGGTATGGAAACGTCAACGGAATACCGCAGATTTGCGCAGGAATGCCGCCGGCTGGCGCGAGACGCCAAAACCGAGCGACACCGCAGTATAATGGAGGACATGGCCCGAGCCTGGGACCAGCTCGCCAAGGAGACCGACGACGAAGTCTCTCACGCCCCGCCGTGATCGACTTTTTCCTCTGTGTTGTGGCGAGTTCGCTGGCTTGCCAGGCGCAGCCATACCTGCGCCATCTGCAACAAGGCGGCCCGAGCCTTCGGGTCGTGGGTGACGCTCGCCATCTCCAAGCACTCCGCGGCGTAGCGTCGATACTGGTCTGACCGACCCATCGGGCTCCCTGCGCGTAATCTGTTGCAACGCGGGAGGGCGCCGTGGTGTTCCAATCGCCCAACAGCGCTTTTTACGCGGTTTTCATGCGCCGTAAGTCGGAGAGCGGGCAGACAGCGGGCATTTTGGCTGCCAACTGCAGCCGTGACACCGGCGGAGGGCCCTCGGCGACCGGACGTCGCCGCATTGCAGAAATCAGAAATTGATCTCGCAAGTCGCCGCGCGGCAAACCCAATCAGCTCGCTTCGGCCAACATTGGTTGCGGCGCACCGCCCACGCCCTTGCAGGCGCGCAGCAGCCGCATGGCCCTGATGACCTCCCGCCGCTCGAGAATGCCCACCAGCTTGGCGATCGTCAGTTCGGCGTTGCGGTCGGCGGATACAAGGTAGTCGGCGAGCTCGCCTTGCGCGGCGCGCATCGCTTCCAGAATTGTCGTGAGTTCTTCCTTCATACTGCGTACTCGATGCTCGTTTCCCTGGCGGTATAGAACGCTCGGCGGCGCGTTCGGTTTCCATCCCGCAAGCTGCGGATCGTCGAAAATTTCGTGGCCACGCGCCGAAAGAGCGTAGGGTGGGCAAAGGCGCGTCTTGCCCCGTGCCCACGCGCGTCTTTGCCGCATACCAATTGAGGCGTGGCACGCTTCGCTTTGCCCAGCCTACGCGCCGGAACTTAAGGCGCTCCTCGGGAGTTGAGACGATTGAGCCTTGGCCAAGCTCGGCTCCTGCCGAGGGAGATCGCGAGCGCAGCCGGCTCCAGGGCGGAAACCGTCATGCAGGAAAAGATCGGATATTGCAGGCAGAAAGCCGCGGAGTGCGCGGCACGCGCGCAAGAAGCCGCCGACAAGGACACGCGCGAGCTTTTTCTCAAATTTCGGAATTCGTGGCTGAACGCGGCGAAGCGATACGAATCCTCGTCCACCCCTGCTCCAGACGAGAGCCCGGAGCGGCGGCCGGCGTCATTTGCCCACGAGCTCAGCGCTCGCGACTGGCGTGAGCGCCCGAACGACGCGCGCACGGACACGACGGCGGAGCGGCTCGGAGCGGCCTGAGCACATCGGTTCAACGCCTGGCAATTCTTCGCGGGAACCTCTGGCACAGCCTGGTGTTTCCGCACCATGGCGATTGAGTTTTATTTCACGCCAGAGCTGCACCTCAAGGATGGGCGGATCATCCGCGATCTCGACGATGCCACGAGCTTTGCGCGCGAGCAGGAGGCTCGACCGGGAGTCGACCAGCGCGATGAAGTCTTGCACAAGATGGAGCACGCGAAGAGCCGAGAAGAGGCCCACGCTGCAGCACATTTCTTTGTGAGATGGCTGGAGGAATTGGAGATTCTCGAATAGGACGGCGACCCGAACCGCCTGATCATTCGCGGCGCTGCGGTGTCCACCTGCCCACGTCGTATCAGGCGATCCGCCGCCGAGCGGGCGGCGCACCGCGTACCACCTTGGGTTCAAGAGCGAATTTGCGGGCCCCGACAGGGCGAGCTTTGAGATGAGTGCCCCGGATGGTTAGGGCGGTGTAAGAGATGAAGGTCGAGTCGCCCTTTCTTCGGCTTCTTCCTCGGTCAGGGCCGCGTCCATCCAGACCCGGGCAAGCTCGATGAGCTTGTCGCGCAACTCCGGCGTTTCCGCCCGCCCGGCCAGTCTGACGCATTCGCGCGCATAGCCGTGATATTTCTTCGCCTCCGACAGCATGGCCACCCGCCCGCAATCAACGCCCTCCTAGCGGCATTAGAAACCAACTTGCGGGCGGCGTCGGTTCGATCCGCGACTCATGGGTCACGTGAAAACTAAAATAAAATGAGAAAGGGGCGGGGCAGCCTTCAATCTAAGTCTGGACCCCATCGCCGCTTTCGTTCTGCAGCGATGGCGCGTTCGATCATCGCGCGACGCTCGTGCACGCGATCCAAGCTGTTCTGCATCGTAAGCAGCACGGCCCGCCAGCTTGGTGTCGTGGCCGTGGTGGCCCATGCGGTCGATCAGGTCGCGCTGTTCCATGACCATCTCTTCGGCTCGTGCAATGTGCCGCACCGCCTGGGCAAGATGGTCATGCTCGGTTGCCGCCGTTTCCTCGCTCGAGCGCGCCTTGGCCGGTTCGGCTAGCGCCTCCCCGCCCCACGACCTCCTGCAACAGCGCCAAGATCGCATCCGGCGTGAACGGCTTGGCGACATAGGCGCAATCGCGTAGGCGGGCGGCGTCTGTTTTCGGGTAAAGTCCGAGACGAAAATAAAGGGAATGCCGCATCCCACGGTCTGCTACTGTGAATCGAGCGGGATCCTCAAATTGACCCGCAGCCCAGTGTCTTCGAATTCGATCTTCGCCTTTCCGCCAAGACCATGGCTGACTTCGCGCTCGATCAAGGTCAGGCCGAAGCCATGCCGCGGCGACTTGTCGACCGACGGGCCGCCGCGCTCGATCCAGTCCAATACGAGAGTGTCCCCGCTGCGCCTCTCGACCGCCCAGGAGATGTCGAGCGATCCGCCGGCCACGGAGAGAGAACCGTATTTTGCCGAATTGGTCCCGAGCTCGTGGATGATCATGCCGAGCGGGAGCGCGAGCTTCGGATTGAGCGAAACGGCGGGTCCCTCGATGACCACGCGATCGTCGCGACCTGTTCGGTAGGGCTCCGTCTCCTGGCGCACCACATCGAGGAGAGACACGTCACCCCACTGGTCGCGCGAGACTAGCTCGTAGGAGCGCGCCATGGCGTGCAATCGGTCGAGGAAGGCTTCGCGGGCCGCTTCCACGTCGTCCGAACGCTTCAAAGTCTGGGTTGCGATGCTGGCGATCACGGTCAGCATATTCTTTACGCGGTGATTGAGTTCGGCCACCAGAACGCGCTGCTGCTCCTCGGCTTGCGCCAGGCCGGTCACGTCGCTGAAGGTCAAGACGGCGCCTTCGACCTTGCCGCTGCCGGTCCAGTAGGGCAATGCGCGCACGATGTAGTGCGCCGCGCCGTCGCGCCGGTTGACGCGCCGCTCGAACGGCTGGCGCACGCCGAAGATCTGCTGGATGTCCTGGGGAAGCTCGGCGTAATCGAGATGGTGGAAGATATCGGTCAGCGGCCGGCCGCGGTCGCCCGGTATGAGATTGAAGATGCGGGTCACGGCCGGCGTGAAGCTGCGGACGATGAGCTCGCGATCAAGAAAGACGGTGGCGATGTCGGTGCTTTCATACAGGTTCTTGAGGTCGGAGTTGGCGCGATCGAGCTCGTCGATCTTGACGGTCAGCTCGTGATTGACGGTCTGCAGCTCCTCATTGACCGCCTGCAACTCCTCCTTCGATGTCTCCAGCTCCTCGTTGGTCGACTGCAGCTCCTCGTTGACCGAGACCATCTCCTCGTTGCTGGATTTGAGCTCCTCGATGGCGGTCTCGTACTCCTCCGCCATCGATTGCAGCCGCTCGCGCGTCTCGCGCAGCTCGCGCTCGAGCTGCTCGAGATTGCCGTCGCGCGCTTTGCCCTTGCGGGGCCTGGCCGGACGCTCCTCAAGCGCCCGCAGGCGCAAATCGCCGAACACGACGAGATAGAGGGACTCGTTGCCGTCGCCGCGCAGCGGCTCGACCGTGATCCTCACACGCTCGCTTTTGCCGGCACTTTCCAGCTCAACGTTGTCACGCACCGCGGTGCGCTGCGATTCGACCGCCTCCTGCAGGGCGGAGCGCAGCGGCTGGCGCAGGCCCTTGCGCGCCACCGCCATCAGCGCCCGGCTCGGCCGCCCCGCCGGAGCTTCCAGGTATTTTCCAGTCCCGCCGGAATAATTGATCACGTCGCCCTCGCGGCTGACCACGACATGGGCCGGTGAATAATGTTCGAGCACCCGCGCTTCCATTGATTGGCGCACGGAGCGTCCGGTCGGCTCTTTGCTCTCGGCCAAGCCGCCGCCCGCGACGGCGGGCCGGCGAAACAACGCCGGCACGTGCGGCATCGCCGCGTCATCCCCCCGCCGCTGGAATATCCGGCTCTTCTTGTCGATCGAGCTAAACAGGTCGCCATGCTGGGTGACGTTCTCCGAGGTCCCCAGGAACAAGAAGCCGTTCGGCTTGAGCGCGTAGTGGAGGATCGGGATGACGTGTGTCTGCAGCTCGCTGTTGAGGTAAATGAGCAGGTTGCGGCAGGAGATCAGGTCCATGCGCGAGAACGGCGGATCGCGCAGCACGCTGTGGGACGAGAATACGCACACGTCGCGGATCGACTTGTTGACGACGTAGCTGGTGCCTTCGGAGGTGAAGAAGCGTTCGAGCCGATCTTTCGATACGCCTTGCAGCAGGGTATCGGGATAACGGCCGGCGCGAGCCACCGCCAGCGCCGCCTCGTCGATATCGGTGGCAAAGACTTGGATTTTCGCGCGCGAGCGGCTTTGTTCGGCCTGCTCGCGCAGCAGGATGGCAAGCGAATAGACCTCCTCGCCGGTGGCGCAGCCCGGCACCCAGACGCGGATCGTGTCGGAGGGGCCTTTGCCTTCGAACAAGCGCGGCATCACCAGTTGTTGCAGCGCCTCGAACGCCTTGGTGTCACGGAAGAAATTGGTGACGCCGATCAAGAGGTCGCGAAACAGCGTGTTGACCTCGCCGGGATCCTCGCGAAGGCGATCGACGTAAGCCGGGAGCGAGGGAATCTGCAGGATCTGCATGCGGCGTTCGATCCGACGATAGAACGTGCGGGTCTTGTACCCGCTGAAGTCATGGCCGGTGTGGTCGAGCAGAATCTCGCAAATGGCCTTGCGGCTCGTCTCCGCGCCGGCCTCCTTGTCCACCTCCTTGTCCAGGATGTCGAAACTGCGCAGATAGGCAGCGAGCTGTTCCGGCATGGTCTCGACCGGCACCGCCAAGTCGACGAGACCGGAGGCGATGGCGCTCTCGGGCATGCTGGCGTGCCGCGGGCCGGAGTGGTCGGCCGCCTGCGCCAATGTCAGCCCGCCGTGCTCCTTGATCGCTTTGATGCCGAGGGTGCCGTCGCTGCCGGCGCCGGAGAGCACGATGCCGATGGCATATTCGCCCTGATCCTCGGCCAGCGCCGCGAAGAAGGTATCGATCGGCGTGCGCTCGCGGTGCTCGGTGCCAGCGCGCACGCCCAGCCGTCCCTTCCTGATATCGAGGACGGCACCGGCCGGCGCCACATAGACGTGATTGGGATGAACCTCTTGATCGCGTTCCGCGATCAGCACCGGCATGCGCGTGTCACGCGCCAGAATTTCCGGCAGCAGGCTCTCCCGCTGCGGAGCGACATGGGTGATGATGACAAAGGCCACGCCGGGGTCGGGCGGCATGGCGTTGAACAGATATTCGAGCGCTTCGACGCCTCCCGCGGAGGCGCCGACACCAACAATGGGAAATGGCTTATCCATCGGCTCCCCAGCAGGGATCGAGAGGAAACGGGTCTGCCTGCGGTGGGCTGCTCACGCAAGGCTACGCCCCGGCACCGCAAATTCAAAGAGCTTTTGCCCGCCTTGCAACGCGATTGGTGGATGGTTCGGTACGCGACAGAGCCTGCTAACGAGCGAACGAGCGCTTGGTTCCTCGAGCTACCGGCCGCATATGGGCCGAGCGAACTCACCGCCCGCTATCGGCCGCCTTCTCGACCGTGAGCAGCATTCGAAACGCCACAAACCGACCGAGCGCCGGTTCGAGCGCGCGTTCGATGCGCAGCAGACGGCGGGCAATGCTTTCGCCGATGAGGCTCCACGGCTGGAAGCCGCCGCTCAGCGGATAGGCCGCGAGCGCGAACCATTGCACGCTCGCGACGCGCAGCGTGGGGCAGAGGCGATGAAAGCGGTCACGATCGCGGGTGGCGATGAGCGTCGGGATCGCCTGATTGGAGTCGTAAGGGTCGCGGCGCGGATCGGGGCTGCCATCCGCGAGGGAGTCGCCCGAGGTGCGAACGGGCTCGTGATGAAAGAGTCGGTAGAAGGCCGTGCTGCCCCAGGTGATCGCCGGCTCGACCATGAGCACGCGCCCGCCCGGCCGCAGCACCCGCGCCGCCTCGCGGAAGAAGACGAGCGGGAATTCGAGATGATGCAGCACGTCGACCATGACGATGTTGGCGGCGCAGGCATCTGCCAACGGAAGCCGCTGGGCATCGGCGACGCAGTCGAGCCACGGCGCGGATTGAATGTCGGTCGCGACCACATCGGTCAGCCGCCGCTTGAGGTTGCCGATGCCGCCGCCGATTTCGATGGTGCGGCCGCTCCTGCAGGCGGCGGCGATGCGGTCGTAAAAATCCTCGTAGACGAGGCGCAGGACCGGCTTACGCTCCCAGACACCGCGGTGGTCCGTGAGCTGACCGGATGCCGCGCGCTCCATCACATCGCCTTGATGCGCATGAACGCGAACAACACCATGCGCAGCAGCATGAAGCCATGACGGAAACGGGAGATCTGCGTCTCGCCGTAGGTGCGGCTGGCATAGCGGATGGGAATCTCGACGGCCTTGAGGCCGAGCTTGGAAGCGCCGAAGATCAGCTCGAAATCCCCGAACGGATCGAAATTGCCGAAATAACTGCGCGCGGCCTTGATCCGCGCATAGTCGGAGCGCCGCAGCGCCTTGGTGCCACACAGCGTGTCGGTGAAGCGCTGCGACAACAACCAAGTAAAGAGCAACGAAAAGGCCTTGTTGGCGATGAGATTGAGGACGCGCATCGCCTCCTGCTCCATCGGATAGATGAGACGGGAGCCGTTGACGAATTCGCCCTTGCCGGAGCGGATCGCGTCCCAGAACTTCGGCAATTGCTCCGGCGGCATGGTGAGATCGGCATCGAGAATCATCACGACGTCGCCGCGCGCGGCCTCGAACCCGGCAAACACGGCATCGCCCTTCCCCGTTCCCGGCTGGCGCATCGCCTTGATGTTGCAATCGGGATAAGCGGCGGCGACGCGCTCGATCTCCTCCCAGGTGCCGTCCCGGGAATTGCCCTCGACGAAGATGATTTCGAGCGCGTCCACGAAGCGGGGGATGCGCTTGACCGCCGCCTCGATATTGCCGCGCTCGTTGCGCGCGGGGATCACCACCGTCGCGGATCGCACCTCGGCGGATCGCCGCAGCGAGCGGCAGACGGTGAAATGCCGCAGGCATAGGCTGCCGATGAGCGGCAACGGTGCCAGGAAGCGGTTGACCAACCGCCCCAGCCCGAACAGGCGTACCGGAGAGAGCACGCGCGTTTCGTCCTTGACCGCCTCGAAATCGCCGAGCG
>Ga0306921_10006442_pt1 | contig 12242 bp, 9 predicted proteins | sample sta12Cox44000080_FD_203760 | JGI IMG/M metagenome (GOLD analysis project Ga0306921, IMG submission 203760) | Lab enrichment of tropical soil microbial communities from Luquillo Experimental Forest, Puerto Rico - statoxic.12C.oxic.44.000.080 (v2)... | ecosystem: Environmental > Terrestrial > Soil... | reverse complement strand
TCCGCAGATACTGCCCTGGATCTATTCGCGGCACACTGCGCAGCTCGCCCACGACGTGGCAAAATCCCGCTTGCGCGCCATTCGTATGTGGCTGATTTTCACTCTAAGCACATGGCTCATTTGGCTGCTGGTACGCGTCGCGGCGTATCCGTTCCGGCTGGGCGTGGCCATTTCCATCAGCGTGTTGCTAGCCGTGCTGTTTCTTGCCCCGGGGATCAGCGGCTGGGGTTTTAAGGTGAGTCGCGCGCGATGGTGCCAGGTCGGAGTTGGGGCCATGGTTGCCTATATCGCCGGCTGTGCTTGGGCTCACCACGCGGCGTTGGGTCGCGTCACGGCGTTCGCCAACGAAAACCGCGTCAGCGTCGAGCGCATCGCCGCGCTCCCGATTCCGCCTTCTTTTCTCGACTGGGGCGATGCGATCCGCACGCCCGCAGGTCTGTACGAAGCTCAGTTCGACCTACGCGAGAAGAATCAGTCGACCTTTTCGTGGGTGCCTGATTCACCGCCTGACGCATTCATTGCCCGCGCATGGGATCTCCCGAGTGTGCAGCTCTATTGGCGGTTCGCCCGTTTCCCGGTGATCCGCAGTTTCAAGCGGGATGGAGAGCACGTTGTTGATTTCGGCGAAAATCGTTTTTCCGACGGGCGCCGCCGCAGTCCTCAGCCTTTTACTTGGGAAGTGGTGTTTGATGATTCCGGCGACGTTCTCGATGAGGGCTGGCTCACCAATGGCATGTTGCGGCAGCGCATGAGACGCCTGGTCCCGCAGCCACCCGTGCCCAGGCCGCCGGCCAAGGCGAAATCATGAAAGTCCTGATCTTTAGCGACATTCATGGGGATCGTATGGCGCTCGAGCGCATACGTGCCGAACCTGCGGACATTTATATCGCGGCAGGCGATCTGGCCACCTTCGGCAAAGGTCTCGAGCGTGCTGGCGAAGTCTTGCGTGCACTTGGCTCGCGATTGTGGGTCCTGCCCGGCAATCACGAAACGCACAAAGATACCCGCGCGTTGTGCGACCGTTTCGGCTTTGTCGATTTCCATCGCCAGGTGAGGACGCTGGAAGGCGCGAAGGAGCGCACGATTTGGGCTGGCCTCGGCTACAGCAACATCACTCCCTTCCATACGCCGGGCGAGTATTCGGAAGAAGAAATTGCCCAGGCGCTCACAGCGTTTGATGGAATAAAGAACTTGTATCTGGTTGCGCATTGCCCGCCGCGCGATACCAGGCTCGACGAATTTGCTCCCGGTAGGCATGGCGGCAGTTCTTCGTTGCGCGCGTGGATTGACCGCACGCGCCCCTCCTACCTGTTCTGCGGACATATCCACGAAGCAGCCGGTTTCACCGAGCGGGTCGGCTCAACACAGTGTTTCAATGTGGGCAAGCAAGGCTACACGATCGACATCTAGGGCGGTCAGCCTGGCAGATCGCGCCAACAGGAAGACCCGCTGTAACACAGGGGCGCCGCGCCGTCCGAGCTAGCGCAGGCGGAAAGCCACGCACGGTTCTTTGAATTGGCGGGCTAGCTAGCGACGGTGTCGCGGGTTGGAATTGTCTCTGCCGCTGGCAGGATAGATGACCAACTGGCGGCGGTCGCCCAAGCCTTCACTCATGGTGCGAACCCCGGGCGCGCCGTTCAGCTCCAAATGGATGATGCGCCGCTCGCGCGAGGACATGGGATTGAATCGATGCGGCTGACCTGTCTCGCGCACACGCTGCGCCGCCACGCGCGCCGAAAGCTTCAATTCCGCCAATCGGCTGGCGCGGTAGTCTCCGCAGTCCAGTCGCACGCGATCGTGCAGCCGAGGATCGAGACGCAACCATCGATGCGCGATATGTTCAAGCGCGAGCAGCAGCTCGGCGTTCTTTTCGAGCAGCACTCCCTCATCCGCGCCGCGAAAGGTGACCTGAACCTCCGCACTGTCGGGATCTCCACCCGCAGCGGGCGTCGAGATATCCCAGTCGATCGCCAGATTCATTGCCCGCACGGCCAGATCGACGAATTTCCTCAATTCGGCAACCGCGCGCTCGCGATCCAAGCGCGGCTCGGGCTGGCCGCGATCGGCTGATGACCGGCCCTTACCCGAAAGACTCTTCTTACCTGTCCCTCGTTCGTCGCTCATGGTGTCTTTTTCTTCTTAAACTTGCTTCGGTTGGGCGGCGGCTGCGTCCGGTTCAGGTAGTACTGCTGGCCGACGCTGACCAGGTTGCTGGTGAAATAGTAAAGGTTCAAGCCGCTCGACAGTTGAAAGAAAATGAAGGCTAACATCAGCGGCATCAAAGCCATCATGCGTTGCTGTGCCGGATCAACGGCTGACGCGGTGGGCATCATCTTCGTCGACAGATAGCTCGTTATGGCCATGGCGATGGGCAAAACATAGTAGGGGTCCTTGGCCGACAAATCATGGATCCAGAGGATCCACGGCGCGTGGCGCAATTCAATGGCGCCCGCCAGCATCCGGTAAAAGGCCCACAGAAAAGGAATCTGCAACAGCATGGGCAGGCATCCGCCAACTTGTGACCATGGGCTCAGCCCATGTTTGGCGTAGAGGGCCATGATTTCTTCGTTCATCTTGCCGCGCCGCGGATCAGTCATCGAATATTTCCGGTAACGGTCCTGGATGGCCTTCATCTCTGGCGCCACCACCTGCATCCTGCGCATGGAATGGAATGTCCAGATGCGAATGGGAAGCAGCACCATGGTTAGCGCCAGCGTGAAGACCACGATGGCCCAGCCGTAATTGGGGATATAGCGATGCAGCCACTGCAGGATGAACAGCATGGGTTTGGCGATGACGCCTGTCCATCCGAATTGAACCAATCCTTCAAGCGAAGGCTGCATTTTGCCGAGCAATGCGAGGTCCTTGGGCCCAATGTAAACGCGTACCTTCACCGGTCCTGGAGCCGCCGAACCAACCGACATCTCCGCAACGGGCTCGCTCGTCTGTTGATTGTTTTCGGTGAAGTGGTGCCACTGGGTCCAATGGGAAAGGTACAGATCGGTTCCGCTGGGGATAAACGCCGCGGCAAAAAACTGATCCTGAAGCCCCGCGTATTCGACGGTACCCGGCTGCTCGAACGGTTCTGTCTGATTGCCGGAAACGCCGAGCTTCTTATACGGCAGTACGGTGAGGCTTCCGCTTTGGCTGTAGAACACGCTGAGCAGCTGGGATTCCTTGTAAACCGTGCGGTCGCCGAATCCGCCGCGCCAGGCAATCCCGCAGGCGAGTGGCCTTCCATCCAGCGTGGCCGAAACGTCAGCGGACATCTGGTAATCGGGGGTGAAGCTTATCTTCTTAGTGACCTCGAGGTGCCCGTTACTCCAGTGGAATGTAATTGCGGCGGGCGCGACGAGCGTGGGGCCATCGCTTGAGGCGCCGCTGCTCGTTCGCTTGCCGTCATCGGCACTCGTGGTGACTTCGTAGAGTCCCCGGTTGGCCTCGGATTCAAGTTGCGTGTCGGAAAGCTCGATCGAAAACGGCCAGCCCAACTCCTGTGCCGTATTCGCATTGACCAAATCGAGCGGCCGCGGCGGCTTCTGATCGTCCAAATATCTTTTGAGAGTCCAGCTCCGTACCACGCCTCCGCGGTTGGAAAGCTCAATACGATGGAGCGGACTCTCTATGGCCAGCTTTCTTTCCGACGTCGCCTCGGCCACGGCAGTGCTGGCCGCTTGTGGTGTCGGGCTGAGCGTCGCTTGTCCAGGCTGGGCCGTCCGCGCGCCCGTCGTGGCCTGCGAAACCGCCTGGGTCGGCTTCTGCGGGGCAGGTGTCGGAGGCTTATAGAAGTGCAGCCAGACGAACGTTATCAATACCACCAGCACCACAAAAATGATGGCGCGAACCTGATCCGACATCTCGCTCACAAAAAAGGCTCCCGCGCATCTTCGCTCCTGGGGGTTGCCCCAGGCACAAACGGCTGGGGTTCCGGCACCGGATCGAGTCCTCCGACCGTAAACGGACGGCAACGCAGGAGCCGTCTTATGGCCAGCAGCGTGCCCCGCCGCGCACCGTGCAAGGCCACCGCCTCATAGGCGTAATTCGAACAGGAGGGCTGAAACTTGCAGGCGCCCCCCAAAAAAGGTGCCAGAAAAACCATGTAGCAGCGCAGGAGCACGAGCAGCAGGTAAGCGCCGATCGATTTCGGGGCTCGGACTATTCGTTCTGCTGCTGTTCGATTTGAGCTGGGGCCGCCGCTGGCAGCAGGCGCAACAGTTCGTCGGTCAGCGGCAAGAAATCCGCCGTGGCCGCTGAGCTTCGCGGATGAATGACGATATCCCATCCCGGGGCAATCTCCTGTCGGTGAAGCCTGACCATCTCACGAAGTCGGCGCCGGATGCGATTACGCCGGACCGCCGTGCCCAGCGTCTTCTTCACACTCCAGCCAAACCGGCTGAGCTCGAGGCCATTGGGGCGAAGAAAAACGGTGAATTCGCGGCCCGCTCGCCTGCGTCCCTCCCGATAAACGACATCATATTCGGCACGGCGCAGCAGGCGGCACGAGCGAGGCAAAGCAAACCGCGCTGGTTCAGACACGCGTGAGACTGTGGCGTCCTTTTCTACGGCGTTCGGCCAGGACTTTCCGTCCACCCGCGCTCTTCATGCGTGCGCGGAATCCGTGTTTTTTGTGACGAGCGCGCACATGGGGCTGAAACGTACGTTTTGGCAACGATTGCTCTCCTCTACGTGAGTATTACGCGCAACACCGCCGGCAATTTCAATCTGGCATCTGGCGGCTTCTCGCCGCACCGGGCAAGGACCGGGCCTTCGAGCGAGCGCAGGCGCAAACCGCTCAGCGCCGATCACAGACCCAAGCGGATGAAGTAGTGTATGCGACCGCCGCACCACGGTCAAGAAACCTGCGCAGTACATACACAGTTGAGGGTCAATGGAGGCTGAAGGAAGGGGGTGCCCGTTCCCGGCAATGGCCCAGGAGCCGCCGTTTATGGATCTAGATAAGACGATTGCCTGCTGGCCAGTTCGCTTTCTACCAGCACAAGAGCCTCCTTGGGAGGGCCGACGCGGCGATAATGGCTGACCTCAATGGTCTGATGCTGCTCGAAAGAGAACAGAAATTTCCGCCCCGCAAAATCATACTGCATGTGCAGGGGCAGCCAGACGCCCGGCGCCACTTCGGATTGCTCCATGGAGACGACGCCGCCGCGATAAAGTTTTCCGAGGATTCCGCCGCCGAAGGAGACATCGCTCATGATGCGCGCTTCGCCGCGCACCATCTGAACACTGGCGCGGTCCACCCAAACCCTGGCGGTTACGTGGGCGAGGGCCTCTTGAAAAACGCCATGGGGGCGAAAATCCGGCTTGGGATCAAGTTCGAAAACATCGCAAGAGTGTCCGCGCACCATGGACGTGCCGAGCCACTGAATGCGGAAGGCATCTTTGGCTGCATCAACAAACTCGGTGCGATCGCTCTCGTGCTTTTGACGTTTGGCGTACGCTGCCTTTGCTCGCGAGTCGTTCGGATTCGCCATCGCTTGCAGCATGTCCTTCAAATTCTGCATCTCGCGATGGTAGGTGGCTTGGTCGACGGGCTTGCCATCTTCGCGAAGCAAGATTCTCGCCAGTCCGGCGCCTGTTGGCACCATGCGGTAGACCCTGTCTTCGAGTACGCGCGGGTTGGAACCAGCGGTGCGATCCAGGTGATGCTCGATGCGTTCGTACTGCTCGAGGGCCTGATCGTCTTGATGCTGATTAGCAACGAAGAGGTCGGCGCGAGCACGGATCTCTTGGGCGGAGGGAGGAGGGCCTTGCGAATTGAGGAGAGGATCGTCCGCAAAAGCTCGGCTTGCACCAAAATCCGATTCTGCCGGACGCGAGGACCCAGACACGCTCAAACTCGCGAGTGCCAGGACGGCGACGAAAACGGCGGATACCTTGAGGGCCCTCATTGCGCTCGCTCAGAACTGCGGGACTGACGCGCTACTGATCACTCGATACATTTTAAACCTTTTCACCTCGGGATGTCCGCGATAGTAGCGCAAGTGTTCTTGATATTACGTTGCGTGCAACGGAGCCGGCGGAGCCTTGATTTCTTTGGGAATAACGACGGAGCTTCTGGGGTCGAGTGCAGCTTTACCATCGGCTGCGAAAGTGTAAGGGTAGCCGTCCGGATCGACTGGAATGCCTGAAAGGAGCCCGGCCAAGCGCAACTCGCTGATTGAAGCAGGGCGGCGGCCGAAGCGTTTCTGGTATTCATCGGCGAGCTGGTTGAGCTGCCTTTCATCTTCTTCCGCTTTAAGTCCCCGCAGGGTCTGATAGGCGCGCTCGCGGATCTTCGGATCGCGGTTCGAGTCGTAGATCTCCGACCAGATCATGCGAGCCGTATCAATGGATCCGCCTTTTTGGGCCACGCGTGCGGCCATGATTTTCATCCACGGTGGAGCATTGGGCTTCTTGCTGCCGTCCAGAAAAGCAGAGGCGGATGATTGGTAATCACCTAGGCGCCAGTAGTAAAGGAATCCCAGATCCATGTCGAGGCGCCACTCCTGCGGATTTGCGGCGATGCCCCGTTTCACCAGTTCGACGGCGAGATCGGGACGGCCCGCGCCACCCGAGCCGGTTTCGGAAAGGAAAACCGCCCCAAACCGGTAGGCGACGATCAATTGGGGGTCGAGCGTGGTGGTGATATCCAGCAGTGGCCAGAGCAGAGTGAAAGTAGCGCCCTTTGTCGCGAAGCGCGCGCCATAATATTGGACGGCGCGTGTCCAATAGACATCGGCGAGCAGGGAATCGTAGCCGAGGCTCATTTTCTGGATCGCCGAAGGCGAGCGCAGAAGTAACTCTTGCTTTGTCTGGGCGATCGAGGTCGTTTGGAAATCAATGCGCGTTTGCAGCCCGCCAATCGCGGCAAACAGCAGCGCAACCAACAGGAGGGCTGTCCACCGCGCGCGAGATGGGCCAGAGGCACTCATTTTAGATTACGGCCCGAAAAGATCGCCGAGGAGGCGATCAGCAGCAGCGCAACGTAGAGCGCGGCATAGAGCGTATTTTGGGCGATGAGTGCAGCCGGGATTTTCACGCCGTGAGCCGCGGCCGCGATGACGTTGAAATTGTGAAAATTGGGGACCAGGTAGTAGATGACCCGAGCAAACAGCTTCAGTCCCGTACTCTGGCTGAGATCGCCAAATTCGCGAATACCCTCGGCAAAGCAACCGGTTAGATAAATGCCCAGGGTGAACAGGGTTGAGAACATGGGTGTCGTGAAACAGGAGAAGAACAGCGCTAGCGCGGTAACTATTGCCAGTTCGAGCAGAATGAAGTACACGGCGACGAGGATCAGCCAATCGGTTTGAACGAAGGGGCGGCCCACCCAGAGGAGAGCGGCCGCGAGGCCCAGCGTCATGAAACAGGTATTGACGACCAGTGTCAGCAGAAGGCCTGCGTATTTTCCGAGGAGAAATTCCCAGCGGCGAATGGGCCTGGCCAGCAACGTGTACAGGGTCCGCTTCTCCATTTCTTTCGAGACCAGCCCCACACCGATGAAAACAGCCATCACCAGGCCAATGAGCGAAATCGCGGACAGCCCGAGGTTGACGATCACCAGTCGATCGATGCCGATAGAGATCTTTCCCACCAGAATAGCCGCGCCAATCATCAGCAGCGCGAAAAAGATAAGATTGTAGAGCACGCGGTCGCGCACCGCTTCGCGGAACGTATTGACCGCCACCGACACCGGAGCTGCGCCCACCGCCCGGTCACCTGGAAGCCGCGTGGCAGAGACCCCGGCGTTCATCGGAGGGCCACCTCGAGCCCGGAACGAACGGGCTTGTTTGGCTGCTTGTTCACCAGGCGCAGGAAATAGTCTTCCAGCGTGGGCCGTACGGCGGAGACAGAGAGGATGCGCGCTTTACAACGCCGTAGTTCATCCAGCGCCGCGTAGAGTTCGGGTTCAGGGATTTCCAGACGGCAGCGCGCGCCGATACGCGTGATGTTGGGGGCGAAAACAGGTGGCACCTCGTGACTCGGAGGCAATTCGAAAAGCACGTCCATCGCATGGACTTCCAGCGAGACGATGTCTCCCGGCGCTCCCACACCCTGCAGTTTGCCGCCGGCCAGCACCGCCACACGGTCACACAGCATCTCGGCGTCCGCCAGAATGTGCGTGGAAAAAAACACCGTGCGACCCTGCTTGCGCAGTTCGATGAGGGTGTCGCGGACCTCCCGGCGGCCCAGCGGGTCGAGGCCCGACATGGGCTCATCGAGGAAGATGACTGGCGGGTCGTGCAGGATCGCCTGCGCGATTCCGGCGCGTTGCAACATGCCCTTGGAATATTTGCGGAGCTGCAGATCGGCGGCCGAGGCCAGCCCGACGCGCTCGAGCAATCGCCCGACACGTGCGCGGCGCTCGGCGGCGGTGTAGTTTGAAAAGCGGGCGTAATAATCGAGAAGTTCGCGGGCGGTCAGATAATCATAGAAGTAAGGCTGCTCGGGAAGATAGCCGATCTCGCTATGCATGCCGATGTCATCGATAAAGCGGCCGCGAATGCGCGCGGTTCCGGAAGTCGGAAAAATCAAGCCGGTGAGAAGCTTGAGTGTGGTGGTCTTGCCGGCGCCGTTGGGGCCCAGGAAGCCGAAGATCTCGCCGCTGTCGACTGCGAGCGAGAGATTGTCGAGCGCGCGGCGGCTGCGCCTGCGCCAGAAGCCAAGCGGATAGTCTTTGGTGAGCCCGACGATTTCGATAGCAGGGGTGCTCATGGCTTTGATCAATTTTTTTTCAGGTGGAGCGGGTGTGTCAATTCCTAGTATCCAGCGCGATAACAATCCGCTATTGCTTGGATGCGATCGACCGGGACGCCCCTGGAGGAGGAATCCCTCTGTGGGAAACAGGTACCTCCGATCGGGACATATTGCATGCCGAGTCCTTCCACCCGCCGCTCGTCACCATGATTCCTTCCGCGGAGATCGACAATGATCTGGATGCCCATTTCTTTCAGGTTGCCAAGGCCTTCCGGCGAGGCCTGGGCTCCCCTATAGAGTATCGGAGTCACTTCGCCAAAGTTCTTGACCCCCGTCAATTTCAACCGGATTATCCGCATGGCGCGATAGTCGGAGCGATCCTGCCCCCTGCTAGAGGTTGCGACTGCGCCCAAACCCGCATCGACGTACAGAACAGCAAGGCCACAGCGAAGACGGTCGAGGGCGCGCCTCTCACAGCAAATAAGATGCTCAAAACCAGCTTCTCGAATGTACGAGGCTGGCAGCCCGGCCACTACAAATAGACACACTGTGCACAAGCTGTGGAATATTTTGTGGTAAAACCGCGATTTCCGCTTGACAACTTTTTCGCAACGCACGATACTCCGCTGCCAGATCCGGACGACGCGCCGGGGCCGTTGCGAAAGCGGGCGGTCGCTAGGCGATAGCGCTCCGAGTTCTGTCGTACATCCAGAGAAAGCGCGAGCAGCGAGGCCACGCGTGGTATGTGCCGGGGCTTAGCTGGGCTTTTCTCTGTTTTTGATTCGGGGCCGGCGTTTCAAGGTCGGAACGCTCTGTCCTTCTAGCAATCACCCTTCTTCGATGGTTGGTGTGCCGCCTGGGCACACGGGAACAAGATTCCGGGTTCCGGTGGGGAGTAGAATAAGTTAGTAAGCATCCCGCTAGGCACCCCGGCCAACTTTCGGCAGCAGCAATACTGCCGGCGCGGAGGCAGAGAATGGCAGAGACGAGAACGGTCTTGAATCCAACTTCCCCAATCGAGCAAACCACACAGCGCGCAAGGGGTCTCGAATTCCAGCGCCGCTTTACCAACGGAGTCGTCTCCCCTTACGACGGGGTCGAGTGGGAGCGGCGGACCGCATCGATCGGCAACGACAAAGGCCAGGTGATCTTCAAGCAGGAAAACGTGGAGGTACCCAAGGGCTGGTCGCAGACGGCGACCAACATCGTCGCTTCGAAATACTTTCACGGCAAAGTGAACACACCGGAACGCGAAAGCTCGGTGCGGCAACTGATCGGTCGCGTGGTTGATACGATCGTGCGCTGGGGACAAGAGGGCGGATACTTCGCCTCCCCGGAATCGAAGAACGCGTTTCGCGACGAGCTGGCGCACCTGCTCATTGAGCAGAAGATGGCGTTTAACTCGCCGGTGTGGTTCAACGTCGGCGTGCAGCCCAAGCCGCAGTGCTCGGCCTGCTTCATCAACTCCGTTCAGGACAGCATGGACTCGATCATGAACCTGGCCAAGACCGAGGGCATGCTTTTCAAATGGGGTTCCGGCACGGGCACGAACTTTTCAACGCTTCGCGGCAGCCACGAGACGCTTTCAGGCGGCGGCATTGCTTCCGGACCGGTCAGTTTCATGAAGGGGTTTGATGCCTTTGCCGGTGTAATCAAGAGCGGCGGGAAAACACGTCGCGCGGCCAAGATGGTGATCCTCAACGTGGATCATCCCGACATCGTTGAGTTCATCGAGTCCAAGACCAAGGAAGAGCGCAAGGCGCACGTATTGATCGAGCAGGGTTACGATTCATCGATCGATGGCGAGGCGTACTCCTCGGTTTTTTTTCAGAATGCCAACCACTCGGTGCGTGTGACCGACGACTTTATGCACGTCTGTGCAGAAGGCCGCGACTGGTGGACGCGCCAGGTGACCGACGGCAAGCCGATCGAGAAGTTCCGTGCGCGCGATTTGATGCGCAGGATGGCCGATTCCGCATGGCGCTGTGGCGATCCCGGCATGCAGTACGACACCACCATCAATCGCTGGCACACCTGCAAGAACAGCGAGCGCATCAATGCGTCCAACCCCTGCTCGGAATATATGTTCCTGGACGACACGGCGTGCAACCTCGCCTCGCTCAATTTGATGAAGTTTCTGGGCCCCCACGGTCAGTTCGACGCAGACGGCTTCCGTCATGCGGTGGGCATCACGATTTCGGCACAGGAAATTCTGGTGGATAACGCAAGCTACCCTACGGAAAAGATCACGCGGAATTCGCATGATTACCGGCCGCTGGGCATCGGCTACGCCAATCTTGGCGCGTTGCTGATGTCGCTCGCTCTGCCGTACGATTCCGAGGCGGGCCGGGATTTCTGCGGCGCGGTGACAGCGTTGATGACCGGAGAATCTTATGCGCAATCGGCGCGCATCGCCGAGCGCATGGGGCCGTTCGGCGGCTACATCCGCAATCGCGAGCCAATGCTCGAAGTGATCCGAATGCACCGCGATTCGCTGCGGCCGATCAAGGAGGACAATGTGCAACCGTCCTTGTTGAGGGCTGCGCGCGAAGCGTGGGATGCCGCGCTCGAACTCGGCGAAAAATTCGGCTACAAGAATTCGCAGGTTTCCGTGCTGGCACCGACCGGCACCATCGGCTTCATGATGGATTGCGATACGACCGGCATCGAGCCCGATCTGGCCCTGGTGAAACAGAAGAGGCTTGTGGGAGGCGGCGTAATCAAGATCGTCAATAACACCGTGCCGCAGGCTTTGATGCGGCTGGGCTATGCGCCGGAGAACGTGGCGAAGATTGTCGATTACATCGATGCGCAGGGCACCATGGAAGGCGCGCCGGGGCTCAAGCCGGAGCATTTGCCGGTCTTTGATTGCTCGCTCGCGCCAACCGGCGGAGGGCGTTCGATCGCCTGGCGCGGCCACCTACGCATGATGGCGGCTGCACAGCCGTTCCTTTCCGGCGCGATCAGCAAGACGATCAACATGCCGGAGGAATCGACGGTCGAAGACATTGTGGAAGCGTATGCGGAATCGTGGAAGCTGGGGCTGAAGGCCGTAGCGATCTACCGCGATAATTCCAAGCGCTCGCAGCCACTTTCGGTAGCGGGCAAAAAGGAAGAAGAGAAGGCCGACGCACCGTCGGTTGCACCGCTAGCCGCTCCGCCGGCAGCTGTGGCAGCGATTCGCTCGGCGCCAGAGACCGATCCGCGACAACAGGACCTCTTCCCGGGCACCAGGCGCCGCAAGCTGCCGGCCGAGCGCAACTCGATCACGCACAAATTCTCGGTCGGCGGACACGAGGGTTACATCACCGTGGGGATGTACGAAGACGGCCGGCCCGGCGAAATCTTCATCAAGATGGCCAAAGAAGGCTCCACACTTTCAGGCATCATGGACGCCTTCGCACTATCTGTATCCATTTCGCTTCAGTATGGCGTGCCCCTGCGGGCTCTGGTCGACAAGTTCTGCAACTCGCGATTCGAGCCGTCTGGCTACACAGGCAACCCCAAGATCCGCTATGCCAAATCGGTGGTTGATTACATCGGTCGCT